>MEHZ011533698.1_pt1 | contig 10439 bp, 8 predicted proteins | sample 897221 | NCBI WGS metagenome assembly MEHZ01 (sample SAMN05514161, study PRJNA337945) | marine metagenome | isolation source: marine surface water | place: Arctic Ocean | collected 2007-12-13 | reverse complement strand
GACAGCGCCCGTAACGGCGAAGAGACAGATTGGCATGTAGACTACACTCCATACAGGGGATTGTAAATGAGTCAGCAACAAACTAGCTTAACCATAGCAGCCCCCGGATTTGGTGGCCTCAACACTGAGGTTGCTCAGACGGAGCAGAACTCCTCGTTCGCCCAGATTGCGGACAACTGTGTCGTAGACAAGTTCGGCAGGGTAGGGGCGCGTAAAGGCTTTAAGAGCCTTACCACTACCCCAGCTGCAAACGCTCTTGAGTCCATCCACACGTTCAAAGGCACTGACGGAGTTGAGATAGTATTCACAGCAGGCGGCAACTCTATATACAAGGACGTGATAGCGCCCACTAACATCACCCCAGCAGGAACCATCACCGATTCAGATTGGCAGATGCTGACGCTGAACAATCGCGTATACATGATACAAGAAGGGCATGACCCGTTAGTATACTCACATCTCTCTGCAAGCACAGCAGGGGCGCAGAACACGTTAGCAGTTAATGCCACTAGTATGCCTAGGGCACAGTGTGGAACGTCCGCCTATGGCCGTATATGGCTTGCTAACTGCGACAATGACAACCATCAGGTGGTGTATTGGAGCCAGCGAATCAATGGCGAGAACTTCGACATCTTTTCAGGCGCAGGAGGAGACAACGGATCAGAAGGCGGCTCTATCAACGTAGCTCTTTACTGGCCCACAGGGTACGATGAGATACAAGCCCTCGCGTCACACAACGGACGCTTGGTTATCTTCGGTAAGGACAACATCCTCATCTACGCACAGGCAGATGGATGGCCTGCCGCTACTCAAGCAGCTGGCGGCATGTACTTGGAAGACAGCATCAGAGGCATAGGCTGCATAGCCAGAGACAGCGTACAGTCCACAGGGACGGACGTTATCTTTCTTGATAGCTCAGGCCTACGTAGCCTCGGACGTGTCATACAAGAGAAGTCAGCGCCTATAGGAGAGATAAGCGCCAACGTCCGCACAGAGCTGTCTGTTTCACTGGCCGATTCTCTGCGTAATCAGACTTCGGTTAAGAGCGTATTCATGCCAGAGGAGCGTCTGTATGTTCTGATGTTCAGCACAGGGACAGCCCTAGTGTTCGAGACATCCGTCACAGACCCCCAGACTGGAGGCATGAGAGCCACTAGATGGGTCGGCCTCACTGCTAGAGCAGGTAGCTACAACAACGGAAGCACCGTGTTTGCAGACACAGGCGGAGTAGTCACGGAGTACACAGGGTACTTAGACAAAGGCGGGACATATCGCATGTCCTATTACACCCACTTCCTGTCCTTCGGAGATTCAGCTAAGATCAAGGCTCCCAAGAAGATATACTTCACTATGGTGACAGGCGCTGCTGTAGCAGTGTCCACCTTCTGGGGCTTTGACTACCAGAACAGCTCCTACAGCACGACTGTAATCATACCAGCAAAGGGAACACCAGCCGAGTTTGGCGTATCTGAATTCAACATAGGAACATACGGCGGCGGTGTCTCCACATTACGCAAAGCTGTGAACGTAACAGGCAAGGGGACAACTCTACAAGTAGGCGTGGAGTTGCCCGTATCTAACGAACCATTCTCCTTGCAGGAGATTACTATCAAAACATTACTAGGAAGGACGATATAACATGAGCAACTACACACAGGTAGCGGACTTTACAGCTAAGGATGCTCTCTCTGTAGGCGACCCGCAGAAGATTGTTCGCGGATCAGACTTCGATGGAGAGTTCAGCGGCATCTCAACCGCCATAACAACTAAAGTGGAGTCCGTAAACGGTACTCACACAGGCGTAACAACTATTCAGGCTCTAACATTGTCTGGTGCATTCACAGGAACACTAGACGGCGGGAGCTACTAAGATGGCTGGTATGTTAGGAGATGTAATAGGCGGTATCATCGGCGGTGTCGGTGCTGCACAGGGCGGCAGTGACTTAGCTGCGATAGGCACACAAGGCAAGACCGACTTAATGACAGTCGGCGATGAGGCGCGTGCGGACACTAAGTTCGTAGGCAACACTGTAACCACCAACACAGGCAACACAACCATTGGAGCTGACGGAGGCATAAAGCAGGAACTCAACCTGCCACAGCAGACCGCATCAGACGACGCACTCAAAGCAGCTCAAGGTATATACGGAAACGCAGGCGATGGCTCTATGAGCTTAGAGCAGCAGTCAATGTCTAACGCAGCTCTTGGCGCAGCTCAAGGCATATACGGAGAAGCTGGCGTATCTGTAGCAGACAGGACAAATGATATATTCTCTAACTACCAAGCAGCAGCACAGGGCGGCATCAACCGCGCTAACGCACAGCAGGGCAATGACCTGTATGCTTCAGGACGTACAGGATTCGGTGGCGGAAGCTCTGAGCAGTACGCTCTCAAGTCTGCACAAGAAGATCAGATGATGCAGGCGTTCTTCGGTGCTCGTAGCCAAGCAGGACAAGAGCAGGTCAATCAAGCTAATGCAGCCAACGCTCTCAACCGAGGCAGCACCTTGCAGGGATCATTCAACACACAGCAGCTCACTGGACAAGCTAACGCAGCTAATGCCTTCAATCAGGGCAGCCTCCTGCAAGAAGCACACATGGGCAACCAAGCTAACTTGGGCCTAACGGGTGCTGACTTGGCACAGACTGGACAAATCGCAGGTACTAACCTCGGAAGCCAGACAGACGTCGCAGGCATACAGACTGAGCTTGACGGCGCACGTTCGCAGGCTGAGCTAAATGCTGGCATGTTCAAAACTGGTTCTGACTTGGCTAGTGGGTTTGTAAGCGCAGGCGCTACTGGCTACGGTCAAGAAGGCGCAGACGGCGGAGTCGGAGGTGCTGTTAAAGGCGTCTTGGACTGGTTATTCTAAGGAGATATGATATGGCAGGTTCAGCAATTAATTTAGGAATAAGCGGCGGGTTGTTCGGTGAAGCCCCCAAGCTAGGCGCAGGTATGAAATCTCTGGTGGATGGCAACTCAGCAAGAGGCGAGCGAGTAGCGGAGTCAGGAAGGAATGCACAGTGGGCGAACGTAGACCTCAACGACCCTGAGTCTCTCACCGCAGCAGCAACAACAGCACAGAAGTCTGGCGATCCAGTTAAGGCTAAGGAGTTCTTCGATCGTGCTACCAAAGTGAGGACTGCTAATAACGTACAGATAGCACACGAGACAGCACAGGGCAAGGAAGCAGAACGACAAGCCCTAGTGGGGCAGACAGCACAGGCGACAGAAGGCTTGCTCACCCCAGAGAACATAGCCAACCACAAGCCTATCACAGACTTGCTTGAGCAGCAGCAGATCACCCCCGCGCAAGCGCAGGCAGCTATGGACGCAGCGAACGCACAGTCTATAGTGACAGCTGATCTGCTGGAGAAGGAGCAAGACGAGGCAGCCGAGCAGAAGGTAATCGCTGGTTTCGCGCGAGACTTTATAGCTAATGGCGGAACAGCGAAGTTAACGGAGTCTTGGGAGTTCGGTACTGCTCAAGAAGCTAATAAGATGTTAACCCAGCAGCTGGACTTGAACCCTAACTCACTTAGGAGTCAGCAGAAGGAAGCAATAGCTAAGAATTCTGAGGTTCAGCAGCTTTTAGGTGCTGCAACGGGCATGCCCAACATCGCAGAGGCTAGGCTAGCAATGGAGACTATAAACAACAACCCAATGTTCTGGCCGATAAACGACGAAGGCATCGCTGTTAAAGGTGCGCATGCTGTCTTTACCAACGTGTCCTCTCAGTATGTCCGAGCGTATAGATCGGAGCTGAAGGAGGCGCAGATAGCTAAGGATAATAAGATTAAGAATGCATGGAAGCCGAAGACTAAAGATTCACTGCTCGCAGCTGCGGAGATGTCCAAAGAACTATTCGATCCCCGTGATGGTATCGTGAGTAGTATGTGGGGTAAGGCTAAAGACACAGTTGGCTACATTAGCTACGATAATCAGAAAGAATGGATTGAAATCTTGGCTCAGGCCATCCCCTCGGTACAGGCTGGTCTGGATAAGACGCAAGTGGAGTCTGTAGATTGGCTCAAGAACGCAATGACTAACGGTCAGAAGGGTGACAACACCCTCACCATGAAAGACCTACAGGATCATGTTAGAGCTACAGTGTACACCGAGCAGATGCGTAGAGAAGGCAGAATGCCATATCCAACACAGAAACCAGCAGAAGAACCAGCAGCGACAACAGCTACACCTGAAGCAGAGGCAGGAGCAGACGCAGCTATGGCAGACCTCCTCTAAGTAACAACCCGATAGTAGACCACCTGATAGCAGACAACCCAAGGATATACCATGAACGATAGCACTAAGAAGACGTACACAGCAGCAGACTACGACACAGCGATGGGCAAGACAGAAGACCCTGAGATACTCAAGGTCTTACAGGGTCGTAAAGACGCTCTGTCAGCTCCTGCTGCGGCTCCGGCTACGGCCCCGACCCCCAACCTAGATACATACGGGGACGCTGAGGTTGCAGAGTTCGAGAAGAAGCTAGAGCCTGCTGCTCCAGTTAAAGAGTACACTGCTGAAGACTACGATAAAGCTATCGCCAAGAGTATCAAGAACGGGGTAGACCCCGCTACTATCGAGGTTCTGGAGAATAGGAAGGCAGCACTTCCACAGCCTGAGATGACGTACAACGAAGAGATGAACATGCAGCGCAGGATTCTTCTCCAAGGTGTTACTCTAGGGTTGTCTGACGAGATATATGCACTCGGAGCAAACCTACCAGACCTGTTCGATGAAGAAGGCGGAGACAGGTCGTGGTTCGGAGATGAAGGCAAGCTCGAAAGCTACTGGGACAACATCCAAGAAGATACGAAGGAGGCTTCAATAGAGCGTGAGCAGTATGCACAGGCAAATCCTGGCGAGGCGTTCCTGCTTGAGCTTACTGGTAGCTTGCTTACCGGAGGAGCTGGTCTAACCACTAAGCTGGGCGTAGGAGCCATAGCTAAAGGCACACAGCTGGCAACTAAGGCTGGCATGGGTGCTAAGACAGCAGGAGTGGTAGGCGCAGGCGGCGGCACAGCAGCCGTAGCAGGCTTAGAGGGACTCATCTATGGTACAGCAACCCTAGACAATCGTCTCGAAACCACAAGGGAGAAGGTACAACAGGTGGCTGTCTTTACAGCTATGGGCTTCGGGTTCGGTGGTGTTCTTGGCAGCAGCTTCAAGGCTATGTCCAACTGGTTCGCCTCCCGCGCAGCAGCGAAAGTAGGCAAGACGGACGCACAGTTCGAGACGTTTCTCAATGATGTGTCTGTTCTGCGTAAGGGCGTACAAGAGCCAGACATGACTCCTATCCAGATGGTTGACGCTATCATGGAGAAGGCTGGGATTGACAGCGGATGGAACCCCAAGGACGTAGAGCGTGCTATCATGGGTGATCTGGCTCATTCTGGCCCACCTACACAGACAGAGCTTGAGCTTATGAATAGCTACAGGGCAGCAGACAAGGCGGTGTTCTCCTCTGCTCCTGCGTCAGATTCGTGGAAGCTCACTAAGGCAGCTGACTACGTAGGAGGAGCCATCAACACGCGCATCCGTAACTCGTCCCCTACTCTGTCCAACTTGATACTGAAGAGCGACCACCGTAAGTCTCTACATAAGCAGCAGTACGAGATGGACATGGAAGGCTTTGCTCGTCTGAATAGATGGAACAACAAAGGCGTGCGTGCCGAGGTCAAGGTCGCATGGCTGTCTAACGATGTCGAGAAAGTGGCTGAAATTATAGCCAAGACTGGAGACGAGGAGTTGATAGCAGGCTTTGCTGCTGTCCGTAAGAACAACAAAGAGATAGCCGATTCCCTGCGTAAGTCAGGCGTGGACGTACCAGAGGGGGAGTATCTTCCTCGTAGAGTCAAGGATGCACAGGCGCTACGCAAGCGTCTCAGCCCAGTACAGAACGCTAACGCACAGGCTGCGCTGGCTGCTGCTGCAACACGCAAGTACGGCAGGGGCGGTAAGCCAGCTATGCTGACAGAGCGTGAGGTTGCTGAAGTGTATAGCGACCTTGGCTACTCCGTGTCTAAGGGCGTCGGCAAGAAGACTGAGAACTTGACCAGCGCCAGAGAGCGTACTGTCAGTGATGACGTTGCCATTGAGAACTCCGACCTGTACTACGACCCACTAGACTCCGCTATCGGATACATGAGAGAAGGTGTTGACTTGGTTGAGAACAGGCTGATGATGTTCGGTAGCGGCAACGCCCAGAACACCATTGACAGGACTAGGCACAACACCCTGCGTGCACAGTACAAGAAGAAGCCCCGTAAGCAGACAGAAGCTGAGTGGATAAAAGACCACGAAGAGGTCAGAGGAGCTGGCGGTGCTAAGATTACTCTTGAGGAAGGCATCGAGAACATGATCCGCATGTCTCGTGCTGGCGGAATTCCTACCATTAAAGAGGACGAGATGCGCCGTCTGCTGATGGTTCGGTTTGGCAAGGGTGAAGAGAGCGCACCTAAGTGGGTGTCTGACCTGAAGAACATAGGCTTAATGTCTGTGCTGGCTACCCCTAAAGCTGCTGCCCTACAGATTACAGAGATAGGACACTCATTTGCATTCAACGGCGCTGCTAACACAGCTAAGGCTATCGCTCGATCGATGATGCCTGCCAACGCCAATAGGATGACGGTGAAGAACATAGGCATGATGGACACAGTAGCCGCTGAGCTTAACGGCGACCTCACTAGCACGTCTAAGGTTCTTGGTAAGCTAATGAGCCTGTCGGGATTCAAATCTACTGACAGGTTTGGTAAGAACATCTACCTTGACGCTGCCCAGCTGAAGGCTACGCAGCAGCTCAAAAGCCCCAAGGGTCGTCGCAACTTCGAGCGTAAGTGGAGCACTGTCGATCCCGACACTGGGGTAGCTAACAACGGTGGTGTGTTCACTCCCGATGAGATAAGCAAGATCGGTAGCGACTTAGACAACGGAGTGGTAGCAGGCCTACGCGAGGGCGAGAGTCCAGAGCTGGCGCTGCTGATGTTCCACGAGTTGTCTGGCATACAGCCGCTCACTCTGTCGCAGCTCCCAGAAGGAATGCTCGGCAACCCTAGCTGGCGCTTCATGTACACGCTGAAGTCGTTCTCCCTCAAGCAGGCTGACATCATCCGCACCAAGATGATAGGGGAGTACAAGAAAGGCAGCGCAGCAACAGGCGAGAGAGCTGCGTACCACTACAAGGAGGCTATGAAGAACACTATGGCCTACACCCTGTACACTGGTGGAGCATGGACTCTCGGCAACGAGGCGCGGCAGGCTTTCTTCTCCTTCGGCGCAGACCCGATAGAGCTAGACCCCTCGACTATTACCGCCTCGTTCGTACAGCATGCTCTGACATCGTTTGCAGTAGTCAACAAGTACAGCGTAAAAGACGTCGGTAATGGTAGATTCGGTGGTGCTCTAGGTGAGGCTCTCATACCGCCCATGCCTCTGTATGAAGCAGGCGTAGGCCTAGTCTTTAAGGCTGCGACAGGCGATCTAGAGACTGAGGACTTCGGCCCTGATGGTGATCTATTCCGTTCAGCATTCGCAGGCACAGGCGAGCTGATGTGGCACATCTTTGGCACAGGTCAGGAGACTAAGAAGAAGCAATACGAGCAGCGGGAACTCGAAAGACGAATGAAGGCAGCAGGGCTATGACATACTCACACACTAACAGGATTGTAAAACATGGACGATAGGCTAGAAAGGATTGAGAAGCAGCTAGCTTCCTTGAACGAGAAGTTCGAGACGCTGATACGACTAGAGATGAAGCACGAGAGCCTGACATCCAGAGTTGATGTACACAACGAGAGGATAGCAGGTCATAGCGCACGGATAGGCGATCTTGAGAGGACTTCACAGGATGTCTCTAAGACAGTGGGAGCATACGCTAGGTTCCTCTGGGCCAGTTCGATGGCTGTCGTTGTGGCTGCTTTGTACTACATATCTGAAAACATATGAGAGTACTGCTGCTGGTTCTACTACTGGCAGGCTGCACTGGTATGCCTAAGCTGGCAGTCACGCCCATCAGTGCTGACCTACAGGCTGGCGGCGTACGCGAGACAGCTAACTCCGAAGATAACATGGTGAAGATACAGACTGGCGACAGCAGCAACGTCAAGTACACAGCTGATACAGTGGAGCAGGTGTATAACGACATAGAGAACTCACCGATGTGGCTGGTGCTGGCCTTTGCATTCGCTATGGGCATAGCTATCCCGTCTCCTACCTCTGTCTTCGGCGGCTGGGCGCGTAGGCGTGAACTCAAGAAGCAGATTAAGATGCTAACAGTACAACTAAATAGACAGGCGTCCTTGACTTAATCGCCCGTGTGTGTTATAATGGCGATCAACTAAAGGGGATGGCAATGGACGAGTATAGCAAGTATATAGCAAGCAGTCGGTACGCGCGTTGGATAGATGACGAAGGCCGTAGAGAGTATTGGCCTGAGACAGTGGCACGTTACGTGGACTACTGGAGCGAGACGCTCACCAAGGCAGAGAGCAGAGAGATGCACAAGAACATAGAGAGCTGTGGCGTCATGCCGTCCATGCGCGCTATGATGACAGCAGGCAAGGCACTAGATCGTGACAACGTAGCCGGATTCAACTGTAGCTACCTCCCCATCGACCACCCGCGTGCCTTCGATGAACTCATGTACATCCTGCTGTGTGGCACAGGCGTAGGCTATTCAGTCGAGCGTCAGTATGTCGAGCAGCTCCCTCGTGTACCTGAGCTGAACGAGAGCAGCATCACTATCGTAGTGGCAGACTCCAAGGTGGGCTGGGCTACGGCATTCAAGCAGCTTATCAACTACCTGTACGAAGGCATTACTCCTAGCTGGGACATCTCCAAGGTGCGTGCTGCTGGCGAGAGACTGAAGACCTTCGGCGGCAGGGCGTCAGGGCCACAGCCTCTGGTAGACCTGTTCGTATACACAGTGGAGGTGTTCACCAAGGCACAGGGCCGTGGGCTTACAGACCTAGAAGCACATGACATCTGCTGCAAGATAGCAGAGGTGATTGTCGTGGGCGGTGTGAGACGTAGTGCTCTCATCTCCCTGTCGAACCCCTCGTCCAACTCCATGCGTGATGCTAAGAGTGGACAGTGGTGGCTAGACGAAGCGCATCGTGCGCTGGCAAACAACTCAGCCTGCTACACACGCAAGCCCGACTTCTCCTTCTTTATGAAAGAGATGGTGGCACTGCACGAGAGCAAGGCAGGGGAGCGTGGCGTGTTCAACCGTGAGGCAGCGCAGAACATAGCAGCCCGTAACGGCAGACGTGATGCCAACGTAGACTTTGGGACTAACCCATGCAGCGAGATCATCCTGCGTCCTAATCAATTCTGTAATCTATCGGAGGTTGTTGTACGTATTGACGACACACTCGACACGCTCAAGTACAAGGTGAAGTGGGCCACTGTGTTGGGTACGTTGCAGAGTAGCTTGACGAACTTCCGCTACTTGCGTCCCGTCTGGAAGAGGAACACCGAAGAGGAGGCACTGCTTGGTGTGTCCCTCACTGGTATCATGGATAATAAAGTAATGGCTGGCGCTAACACCGCACAGCTTGAAGGTTGGTTGAAGGAGTTGAAGGATGTTGCAATACAAACAAATGCGAAATGGGCAAAGAGATTGGGTGTCCGTCCGAGTGCTGCTATCACCTGTGTCAAGCCGAGTGGAACTGTGTCTCAGCTGGTTAATTCTGCTAGTGGTATTCACCCTCGCTTTTCTCCCTACTATATTCGTACTGTGCGTGCTGATTGTAAAGACCCGATGGCAAAGTACATGGTCGAGGCTGGATTCCCATACGAGGTGGATGTCACAAAGGATACGACTCTTGTCTTTTCTTTCCCAGTCCGTTCACCCATTGGGAGTGTCTGCGCTGAAGAGATGGGCGCGCTCGCTCAGCTCAAGTTGTGGAAGACTTACGCAGAGCATTGGTGTGAGCATAAGCCCAGCATCACGGTGTACTACAGCGATGATGAATTCTTTGATGTATGCGCTTGGATGTGGAGCAACTTCGATATACTTTCAGGCATTGCTCTACTCCCGCGCTCAGAGCACACGTATGCACAAGCGCCTTACCAACAAATAGAAAAGGCCGACTACGAAGCAGCTGTTGCCTCGATGCCGACCTTTGATTGGGAAGCGTTAGCTGCCTATGAGTTCGAGGACACCACCACTAGCAGCCAAGAGCTGGCCTGTGTGGGTACGTCCTGTGAGTTCACGGGAGTGTAGCTATATAGTTCCTCCTTGCATAGCCTTGTAGCTCTCGATGATGTCACTGTACTGTTCGTCAGTGATGTCATCGTCCTCATCCTCCTCCAACTCCTCGTACAACATAGCGTACACATCCACTACACTCTCGTCCACTGCTAAGCATTCGATGGGAGGGTCGCAGTAGATGACAGCCCCCGTCTTCCTGCTCGTGTCCGGTAGTAT
>MEHZ011513381.1_pt1 | contig 10450 bp, 12 predicted proteins | sample 897221 | NCBI WGS metagenome assembly MEHZ01 (sample SAMN05514161, study PRJNA337945) | marine metagenome | isolation source: marine surface water | place: Arctic Ocean | collected 2007-12-13 | reverse complement strand
GGTTCATCGCCGGGCTGCAATCGGGTGAGGTCTATTCGGTGGGGCGTTAACCCGGCAGTCAGACCGCCCGGCGCGCTCAATCGCGTCGCCGATCAGCCCGCGCACCGCTTCCGCATTCATCCAGCCGCCGATCTTGACCCATTTTCCGGGCTCCAGATCCTTGTAATGCTCGAAGAAATTCTGAACCTGCTGCAAGGTGATTTCGGGTAGATCGGCACACCTTTTTACCGGCCGCATGCCGCCTCTTTGTTGTAGCGCGCAATGTCCTTGTAGCGGTCCGATATTGCCGCCAGTTCGGCTGGGTCGATCACGTCCTCTATACGCTCGAACGGTGCCCCGCCGGTTAGATTGTCGACCGTCTCGATAATGTAATCCGGCGGTTGATCCCGGTTTGTCAGGACGATCCTGTTCACGACCTCCAGACGTTCGGCCTCGAACATCCGGAGTGCCGCGATCGGGTCTTCGTGCTCGGTCAGAAGGCCTGACAGACATTCCGCATCGAGAATTGCCTGCGCGCCGCCATTGCCGCCCCGCGGATACATTGGATGCGCCGCGTCACCCATCAGTGCTACACGGTCGAACACCCAGCGGCCAACCGGATCGCGGTCAACCATCGGGTATTCGAGAATGAACTCGGCATCGGCGATCAACTGCGGGATATCGAGCCAGTCGAACTTCCAGCCCGCGAACGGTTCGATAAAATCCTCGATCCGGCCGGGCGTCGCCCAGTCATTGAGCTTGTGGTCGTCGCGCGGCTGCTCGGTATTCCAGTTGATCAACTGGGTGCCGTCATCGAACTGGCGGATCGCATAGATCACCATCTTGCCGACCTGGACCGTGCCCACCCGGGTGACACTGGCGCCGGTCAGCAACGGCTTTCGCCGCGTGACACCGCGCCACATATTGATCCCGCCGAACTGTGGCGGAGCTTCATCGGGATAGAACTGATGGCGGAGGGCCGAATGAAACCCGTCAAAGGCAAGAACGATGCGCCCGTGCTGTTCGGGCGCATCCTCGAACCGTACCGTCACGCCGTCGGCATCCTGTTCGACACCGGCGCAGCGATGACCGAGCGATACCGCGCCCACACCCAGGCGCTCGACGACGGCTTCATACAGAACCTGGTGAAGGTCGGCGCGGTGAATCGAAAAATGCGGGTATTCGTAGCCCGCGAAACGGCCGCAGGGTTCGGTAAATATCTCCTGACCGTGGCGGTTGAAATAGGCGAATTCCTTCGCCTCGACGCCGTAGCGTTTGAGATTTTCCTCGAGCCCGAGCGTCGAGAGCACGCGGATCGCATGGGGCATCATATTGATGCCGACGCCAAGCGGGCGGAATTCGGATGCTGCCTCGAACACCCGGCACGGAATACCACGCTGGTGCAACGACAGCGCCATGGTCAGACCTCCAATACCGCCGCCGATGATAACAATGTCACCGTTTTTCGTTCTTTTCATAACGCCAGAGTTCCCGGATTTCGGGCCCTGGTCAAGACGGTAGGGGAAGCGCGGCAACTGCCCTATACTGTTGCCCTTGCAGAATTATCGGCTGCCTGATGCCCCATCAGGGCACGGCTCTCTGCCGGAAACCGACCGCAAACGGAAAGGCAACCAGATCATGACTAAAGCACGCGCCCGCGAACGGGCAAAGGCGAAAGCCGGACAGAAGGCCAAGAAGCGCGACGTCGCTGCCAGCCATCCCGGCGAGGAAATCAAACGCGGTCAGTTTGACCCGGGCTCAGGATCGATCAAAACGCCCGGCGCAAAAGCCAATACGAAAAGTTTTGCCGCCTCGGGCCGCGGTGCCGCCCGCTCCCGCTGATACCCCGTCTCGCTAACACCCGGTCTCGCTAACATTTGGCCTTGCTGAGATCCTGCCGCTGTCAGGCGGCCTTTAGCTTGTCGCGGAAGACCGGCCAGCTTTCACGACCCCGCTCGGCGATCTGCGCAATCAGCTCTGTCGGAATATGATCCATGACGGCGGATTTGAAAGTCGGCCGCGCCCGGATACGCTCAAACCAGTCGGCCACGTGTGGGCGCCCGTCCCAGAAGCCGGAAAAATTAAGCATCGCAAGACGGTTAATATACGGCGTCAGCCCAATGTCGGCGAGCGAATAGGCATCTCCCGCAAGCCACTTGCTCGACGTCAGGACTTCTTCCATCCGCTCCAGAGCGCGGTCATAGCGCTGCAGCGCCTGCAGGACATCAGGTGCATCCACCCCGTCCAGGATCCAGGCTTTCTTGCGCGCCCGGTAAACGGGGTCGGGCGTTTGTTCGAAAAAGTCTTCCAGATCTTCCTTCGAAAGCTCAAGCAGCGAATACCGGTGCGTCGCCGTATAGGTGATGACACTGGCGGAATCGTGCAGTTCTTCGTCCAGAAGCTTTGCCCAGTGGCGCATAAAGGAGATATTGATCGGATCTGTCGGGCGCAGGGAAATTTCCGGAAACGCATCTTCGAGAAATTCGTTGATAATATTTGAATCGGTGATGGTCCGTCCGTCATAGATCAGCGTTGGCACCTGGGCCTTGGCATTGATCCGCCGGTAGGCCTCGCTGAAATTCTCGCCCTTCAGCAGGTCGACGAAATGGCCTTTCCAGTCGAGATTTTTTTCGGCCAGCGCAAGCCGGACCTTGGCCGCGCAGACGGATGTCGAATGGTGATATAGTTCAATCATTACAGTTCCTATTCCGGCAACCCGGCCTCGCGGAGTGCCATCACGAATTGTTTCATGTCCTCAGCCTCCTTATAAACATGGCTGCGGGTGGCCTGCTCAGCGGTATATTTGGGAAATTTCACGACTAGGCCCTGTGCTTCAGCGCGCGCTTCGTCCATGCGGCCCGCTTGTATAAGTGCCGCGATAAGCTGGCAGGTCGGCGCAGGCCATATCCGCCCACCGAGCCGTTTGCGGTGCGACCGCAGCGCAGCGCATCCACGGCGCTGGGGAATTCAATCAGGAAAGTGTCGTCTGCGGTGTTGGCGATGCGACCGTGAAATTCTTCGAGCTTGGGTTCGATCACTGCCTGGCGATGACCGCGCAGGGCGGCAATCGTGCCTTCCTCATCCGCCCCCATCAGCCGACTGTATCCGGCGACATCCGCAGCAACAATCGCGGCAAGCTGCCTTCTTTCGCCCGTCATTTTGCTATACTCGACATTGCCCAGAACCTACGGGAGGCTATGAGCCCGTGCAATCGGTCAAAAAAGGGCCGCACGCCCTACTCGGCTTCCATCGCCGCTGTCTGCTTGCGCACAGACGGCAGCAGAACCAGCATAATGACAAGCGCCAGCAGCGCACTGGCGGCGACAGCCCATTGCAGGCCAATCGCCTCGGCCAGCCAGCCGATCATCAACGCACCCAGTGCCGGGGCACCGATACTGATCGACACATTCACGCTGATGACACGCCCGCGCATCTCAGCGTCGGTCGTGTTCTGGATCAGGCTATACGCGCCGACATGGCAGGCAAGCATCAGGAAAGAAGCGACAGCAAGCACGGCGATACCCGCATTCAGCGTATTTGTCGCCGCAAACACGGCAAGCATAACGGAACCGCAGACGGCACCGCCCAGCATGATGTTCACAAGACCCCGCGCCCGCCCGCGAAACACCAGCAGCAAGCCGCAGGCAAGCGCACCGAAACCGGCCGCCGCCGTCAACGCGGCCAGCCCTTCGGGGCCGCGCCCAAAAACCTCACCCGAGAAACCGGGCAGCAGCTCGGTATAGGGGCGCAGCAACAGACCACTGGTGAACGCTATCATGAACAACAGGCGGAGCGACGGCGTCTGGGCAATGTAGCGAAACCCGCCCGCGATCTCGGTCAGGAAGCTGCGGTTGTCGCGCGGATCTCGGGGTTCGGGCCGGAACCGGATAAACAGGATCATTAGTGCCATCCAGTAATTGGTAGCGGCAAACAGCATGATCGATGCGCCAGTTCCCCAGCGTGTGATCAGAAACCCTGCCAGAACCGGCCCCAGAAACGTGCCTACCTGAAATGTCGTCGCATTGAACGCTAGCGCCGCCGACAGGTTTTCACGCTTGCAAAGCTGGGGGATCAGCGCCTGGCGGGCGGGAAATTCGGTCCCGAAGGCGACGCCCTGCAGGATACTAAGACCAAGCAAAATCGGGATCGTCGTTTCGCCATAGATTGTCAGGAGTGCGAGCGCGACACTAACCGAACCACCGAAGATGCCCGCCAGCATCGCCATCTGGCGGTGCCCGTGCCGGTCGGCAAGAACCCCTGCGAACGGCGATACCAGCGTCACCGGGATCATGCCGGCAAACGCGACGATACCGAGCCAGCCGGCGGACCCGGTCAGTTCCCAAGTCAGCCAGCCAATGCCGAGGCGGTTACCCCACCAGCCAAAAACATTCGCAATATGGCCGCACGCATAGAGGCGGTAATGGGGACTTGAGAGAGCCCGGGCAAAACCGCCGAACATTTGCGCGCCCTGAACCCGCCCTACCTATTCCGCCGCGTCGGCGCCAAGGCCGATATTGCGCCCGCCATAGCGGCGCAGGCGCAGATCCGCCTGTTCCTTGTGACCCCAGAATTTCTCGATAGCACACAGCCGCGAACAGTAATCGCCGATAACCACGCTCGCCTCCTCGGTGCACTCCTGATAGGTGCAGGTTTTCAGGAACTTGCCGACCCACAGCCCACCGGTATAGCGGGCGGCACCCTTGGTCGGCAGGGTGTGGTTGGTGCCGATGACCTTGTCGCCGTATGACACATTGGTTTCCGGCCCGAGGAACAACGCGCCGTAATTGGTCATGTGCTCCAGGAAATAGCGCGGGTTTTCGGTCAGGATTTCGACATGCTCGGCGGCCTGCTTGTCAGCCTCGATCACGGCTTCTTCCAGACTGTCGACCAGGATGATCTCGCCGTAATCGCGCCACGCGGCGCTGGCGACATCCGCCGTCGGCAGACGCGTAAGCTGATCGTCGATTTCCGCCTGCAGGTCGTCGGCCAGTTTTTGTGACGTGGTGATCAGGATCGCCGGCGAGGTCGGGCCGTGTTCGGCCTGCCCCAGCAGATCGGTCGCGATGATTTCGACATCCGATGTCTCATCCGCGATCACCAGAATTTCCGTCGGGCCCGCAAAAAGATCGATCCCGACGCGCCCGTAGAGCTGGCGCTTTGCCTCGGCCACGAACGCATTGCCGGGACCGACCAGCATATCGACGGCGCCAACTGTTTCGGTGCCGAGCGCCATCGCGCCGACTGCCTGAATACCGCCCATCACGTAAATCTCGTCCGCGCCGCCAAGATGCATGGCGGCAATGGTTTCCGCATGAGGCTTGCAGTCGGTCGGCGGCGTGCAGGCAATGATGCGCTTGACGCCCGCGACCTTCGCGGTCACCACGCTCATATGCGCGGAGGCCACCATCGGATAGCGCCCGCCCGGCACGTAACAGCCGACCGAATTCACCGGAATGTTCTTGTGGCCCAGGATCACGCCCGGGATCGTTTCGACCTCGACATCCTTGATCGAACCGCGCTGGATCTGCGCGAAATTGCGCACCTGCGCCTGGGCGAACGTGATGTCGTCAATGGTTTCCGGCGGTACGCTGGCAACGAGATCCGAAATTTCTGCGTCGGACAGCCGGAAGCTCTCGGGCGACCATTTGTCGAATTTTTCCGACAACGCACGTATGGCGGCATCGCCGCGTACCTCAATGTCGGCGAGGATGTCTTCTACGGTGCGGCGAACATTCGCGTCGTATTCGCGCGTTTCCGCTTCGCCGGTGCGTTCTTTCAGGTGCTTGGCCATAATATTTCCTGCTTAGTCGGAGACGGAAAGCCCCTCTCTCCGCCCGGAAAGAGGGGCACCCAGCTTAACGGTAACGCGTCTACTTGATGGCGATCGGGTTGATCGGCGAGCCGACACCGCCTGTGACCGGCAGCGGCGGAGCGCAGAAGAAGAATTCCCACACGCCGTCCTTTTCACAATCATCCGACAGCTCACCCATGACGAAAATCTCGCCCATGGTGATGCCGATCATCGGAATAACAACCCAGTGCCAGGGCTGCTGTGCGTCGGTGGTCTCGTTCGGGCGCACTTCGCAGCCCCAGGTGTCGCAGCAAATCGCGGCAACTTCCTTTTCATGCAGCCATTCGGCGGTATCGAAGGACAGGCCGGGCGCATCGCCACCGGCATAGCCGCCCCAGCCGTCTTTCAGGCGTTCTTCCATCATGCCGGTACGGACCAGCAAAAAATCGCCCTTGCGGATTTCAACACCCTGCGCTTCGGCACAGGCATCGAGATCGGTCTTGGAAATCGCGTCGCCTTCGGACAGGGCATCGACGCCGATATGCTTGGCGATGTCGAGCAGCACGCCGCGGCCAACCATCTTGTTTTTGACCTTTTCAATGCCGTTCTTCTTGGCGCCGGTGGAATCGACGAGCGCCGCATCATAGCCGTTCCACATCTTATCGTCATAGAAGATATGGCCGAGTGCATCCCACTGGGTGCCGCATTGCAGCGGCAGCGAGACCATGTCGTCGGCATAGCGGATGCCGCCTTCGTCCTGGTTGCCCGAAATTGCATCGGTGCCGGTCGCCAGCATGGTGTGAATCGGGTTGAAGCGATTGCCCCACAGGCCCGATTGCGGACCCTGGTTGTCAAAATTGAGGCCGAGCGAAAACGTCTTGCCCTTTTTGATCAGACCGGCGGCGGCGATGATTTCCTCGGCGCCGATATAGTTCAGCGTGCCGGCCTCATCGTCCGGGCCCCATTTGCCCCAGTTTTTGCACTTCTCCGCGGTCTCGCGGAGGATACCCATGTCGAGCTTGCCTTCAGTATTCTTGTGAACCATTGAATTCCATCCCTTTTTTGCGTGTTCCCGTAGCACCACTCTAGCCCGGAACCGATGCGGTCCGTAAGCTGGCGGTTTATTTATCATCCGATAATTAACAACCGTAATTTGGCCGATGGCCGTCCCTTATGTCAATCTGTGCGGACACATATACAGCCATGCGCAAGAAGCAGGAGAACCGATAAGATGACCGACACTATCGTGACCGACGCCCCCCTGAAGACACCCGATATGCACCTCGACGGCAAGACCGCCGTTGTGACCGGTGCGGGGCGCGGTATCGGGCGGGCCTGTGCCTGTGCGGTCGCCGGGGCCGGTGCGGAAACCGTGCTGGTCAGTCGGACCGAAAGCGATCTCGATGCGGTCGCGGCGGAAATACGGGCCGCCGGTGGCATAGCTAAAACCCTGGTCTGCGACGTCAGCGATCTGGCGCAGATCACCGACAAGATCGGCGGACTGGACCGCATTGATGTTCTGGTCAACAACGCGGGCACCAACGCCCCCCAGATGCTTGTCGACGTGACGGAAGAAAATTACGACAAGGTCATGGACCTCAACGTTAAATCGGCGGTGTTCGTTGCCCAGGCGGCAGCGAAAAAGATGATCGACCAGGGAACCGGCGGTTCGATCATTCATATGTCGTCGCAGATGGGCCACGTGGGCTCGCCGACACGGACGATCTACTGCACATCCAAACACGCCATCGAAGGTCTGAACAAAGCAATGGCGGTCGAGCTTGCGCCGCACAACATCCGGGTCAACGCCATCGGTCCGACCTATATCGAAACCGCCATGACCGCGCCCAATTTTGCCAACCCAGTATTCCGCGCAGACGCGTTGAGCCGCATTCCCATGGGACGGATCGGCCAACTGGAGGAAATCATGGGTGCTATCGTGTTTCTCGCGTCACCGGCATCCGGGTTGATTACCGGCAGCAGCCTGACGATCGACGGCGGCTGGACGGCGCAGTGATCCGGGTCATTTGGTTAAAGCGATAAAATACACTCCCCCTAATTCCCCGGTCCTGTGCCTGGGGTCCATTGCGGACATATCGACTGACGTAAAAATAGACCCTCGGCTGAAGGCGTGAAGCGCATGAAGGCCCGAGGGAATAAATTCTGAGGTTGGGCGAACGCTGCCTACCGAAACACGACCGTCTTCGATCCATTGATGAGCACCCGGCGTTCCAGCACGTAGCGAACGGCGCGGGCCAGTGCCACGCTTTCAAGATCACGGCCGATGGCGATCATGTCATTGGGCATGGTCGTGTGGTCGACGCGTTCGACCGCCTGTTCGATGATCGGGCCTTCGTCGAGATCGGCGGTCACGAAATGCGCCGTCGCCCCGATCAGTTTCACGCCACGGGAAAACGCCTGATGATAGGGCTTGGCGCCCTTGAAGCCCGGCAGGAAGGAATGGTGGATATTGATCGCACGTTTATCCAGCTTTCGGCACAGATCGTCCGACAGCACCTGCATGTAGCGCGCGAGCACCACGAGATCAGTACCGGTTTCCTCGACTAGCTTGAACAGAGCCGCCTCGGCGTCGGGCTTAGTGTCCTTTGTGACCAGGATATGGTGATAGGGAATGCCCGCCGCGTCAGCCAACGGCTTGGCATCCGGGTGGTTGGACACGATGGCCTTGACCTCCATCGGCAGCGCGCCGATACGATAGCGATAGAGCAGGTCGTTCAGGCAATGATCGAACTTCGACACCATGATCATCACCTTGAGCGGTTTCGAGGTGTCGAAGATTTCCCAATCCATGTCGAACTTGTGGGCGACCTGGCCGAACCAGGAGCCGATCATCTCCGCCGACACGTCCTCGCGGTCGATGCGAAACACCGAGCGGCCGTAGAACCGGCGGGATTCAGCGTCGGAGAAAAACGCCGCGTCATTCACAGAGCAACCCGAATCCGCCAGAAAACCCGAGATCGCGGCGACGATACCCTGTTTATCGGGGCAGGCGATGGTCAGAATATAGGGCGTTTCCATGGTGTCCGGCTTTGTTGAAATGCGGTTTAAGTTCGACGGATGTTTAGGCCCGGTTACAGGCGCGATCAAGTTCTCATCCGCGCTATCAATGCGCTACACTGCCCCGCTATGACCGATGTTTTTCCCTCCCTGCCGCAGATCGCCCCGCATGAGTAACGCCCGCGAAACCACCTTCGACGTCATCATCATCGGCGCCGGTGCAGCCGGCATGATGTGCGCGATGACCGCCGGCGCGCGTGGGCGGCGGGTGCTGCTGCTGGACCATGCGGATGCGCCGGGCAAGAAGATCCTGATTTCGGGCGGCGGGCGCTGCAATTTCACCAATCTGTACGCGGAACCGGAAAACTTCCTGTCAGGCAATCCGCATTTCTGCAAATCGGCGCTCGCGCGCTACACCCAGCATGATTTTATCGCCCTGATCGACAAACACGGCATCGCCTGGCACGAGAAAACACTGGGCCAGCTTTTCTGCGACGGCTCGGCAAAGGCCGTGATCGCCATGCTGCTGGCCGAATGCGACAGCGCCAGCGTGGATATGCGCCTCAACCACCGGGTCACAGACATCAGCAGGTCTGAGATCGGCAGCCAGGAACGGTTTCGCGTCACGACAGATAAAAGCAACTTCACGGCGGAGTCCGTGGTGCTGGCGAGCGGCGGGCTGTCGATCCCCAAGATGGGTGCTACCGGGTTCGCCCATGACGTTGCCCGCCGGTTCGGCCTGAAACTGTGCGACATCCGCCCGGGGCTGGTGCCGCTGACCTTCACCGATGGTGAGCTGGATATGATGCGCTCGTTGAGCGGCGTGGCACTGGACTGTGTCGCGACCACCAGCGGATTGTCGGGCGGCCGCACAGACTTCGCGGAGGCCATGCTGTTCACCCATCGCGGCCTGTCCGGCCCGGCGATCCTGCAGATATCGTCCTATTGGCGGGACGGCGCGGAGATCGCGTTGAACATGCTGCCAGACGGCGATGCCGCTGCCCTGCTGATCGACGCCAAGCGCGACCGGCCGCGGGTCGAGGGAAAAACCGTTCTGTCCGATCTGGTGCCGTCACGCCTTGCCGCCGCCCTTACCGAGAAACACCTGCCCGCGCGCCCGTTGGGTGAGATGCCCGACAAGGTGCTCGCGGCCCTGGGTACGCTGCTAAACCACTGGGTTTTGCGCCCGGCCGGCAGCGAAGGCTACACCAAGGCGGAAGTCACCCTCGGTGGGATCGACACGGACGGGCTGTCGTCGAAAACCATGGAATCCAAAACCGTTCCCGGCCTGTTCGCCATCGGCGAGGCGGTCGACGTCACCGGCTGGCTCGGCGGCTACAATTTTCAATGGGCCTGGTCGAGCGGGTTCTCGGCCGGGGAAGCGGCGTAGCGGCCACGCGTCAGCTCACACGTCGGCTCACGCCGCACTCCGCCGGTAGATGATCCGGTAAACGACCCCGACGAACAGGCTGCCGCCGACAAGATTGCCCGCCGTCACCATCGCGAGATTCCCCGCGGTCCTCGCCGCATCCGGCGGAAGTCCGACAAGCAATCCGAGTGGCAGGAAAAACATGTTGGCGACGCTGTGTTCGAGCCCCAGCGTGACGAACGCGGTGATGGGAAAGACGATGGCGATGGCCCAGTTGCGCAGCAGCGCTGCAG
>MEHZ011603813.1_pt1 | contig 10452 bp, 12 predicted proteins | sample 897221 | NCBI WGS metagenome assembly MEHZ01 (sample SAMN05514161, study PRJNA337945) | marine metagenome | isolation source: marine surface water | place: Arctic Ocean | collected 2007-12-13 | reverse complement strand
TTTAAGGTTTATATTTTGTGGGAACTCCCACACATTTACTATGTAAATATACGACTTATTTTTGGATTAAACAAGTCTTTTCGTGTTTATTTTTAGAGCAAATCCATCATTCACCAAGGTTGTAAGCCCCATGAATCCCATTGTTCGGTTGGACCGTTGGATTAACTCTCAGAATATCAATGAACAAAACACTAATATACGAAATATAATTGATATATCCTAATTAAAAGTGAAAAACTTTTCAGCATCTATTTCTTGTAATGGAAGTCTGTATATTATACCTGGTATATCATCTTCACCTTTTTTGTGCCAATGTGTTTTTTCTACATACTCAAATCCATATCTTTCGTAGAAAGCTCTAGCTCTATCATTAAATGCTCGTACTGATAATAGAATCTCTGGTGCGTTCTGTTCCTTACACCATGTAACGAATTCATCTAATACAGTTTTGGTATTTCCTTTAGTACTTAAATCTGAAGCTATTTGATGTATCATAAATCCTTTGGCTTTTGATTTAACCATAGAATTTCGTGTAACAGGTGTTCTACCTGAATATTGATGGAATGTGATAACTACACCATCTTGTAGTACAATGTTTCCTTCTTGGATTCTTGATACCAATTTGAAACCTTGCTTATACATATGTGGGAAAATATCAGGATACAAATTAATGATAGCCATTGCTTTTTCAATAACCGTATCCATCTCTTCACCTTCTTCTTTTATTTGAACTACGTTTAATCCCAAAACTTCTTTATATTTAAATTATCTTTATACTGAAACTGATTTTTCAATCTATCCTTTAGTGTATCTTTTATTGTTTCTATACCATCTGATATTCCTGCTCCTTGTGCAAACCAAACTTTCTTTCTATATAAAAGTTCATCAGATATTTCTCCTTTAAATGCTTCTCTTAACAATGGTTTCATATATCCCTTTTCATTTTGGTACAACGGAGGAATGTTTAAAGAGTACTCTACAAACGGTCTCCAAGAATAAGGAGTTCTCATTTCAACAGTACCACCCCACATCATAGATTGATTTTGTGATGGGAAGTTTCCCTTATGTACATCCTTTATTAATTTTCTTCTTGCTATATCATACGTTTCAGGTGTATAATGAAATGCTTGTATGTGACCATAACTACCCCAAATCTCATCTGATAAATCCCCACTAAACACTACCTTAAATCCATGTTTCTTTATCTCTTCACCTAATTTAATAGTTGCAAGTGCACTACCTATATTCTGCCATTTTGTTAATTCAGTTACATATAATGTAGTATCAATTGAATTCATGATTTCATCATTTGTCATATGAATTTCATGTAATTTGATACCAAATTCTTTGGCTGCTATTCTTGCAAACTTTATATCACTACCACCCTCAGTTGTTACTACAAATGCTTCTAATTTAGGATATAACTTAGATAAAAGGTATGTTGTTATTACAGAATCAATTCCTCCACTTAGAAGTGTACAAATGGGAACATCTGAAATCATCTTTACTTCAACTGCTTCTCCTAATAAACTTCGTATATTTTTAATAATAGTATCTCTATCATGTTCTATTATTTCTTTAGGTAGTTCATAATAAGTGTTAACACTATGATATAATGTTTTATAGTTGTACTCAACATATGTGCCAGGATAAACTGTCTTTACACTCTTCATGTAAATATCTGATAAAGGTAATCCTTTCTTCTCCGAACAGAACGCTAACTTATTAGTTAGTTTATCAATGGAATACCAAAAAGGAAGTTCACCAATATAATCTCTAACTAGATATGCAGTTTTGTTTCGTGTATCAATAATACAAAAAGAAAACATACCATCTAAATCTTTGAAAGAATCTACACCAAACTCCAAGTAAGAATTTAGTATGATTTCAGTATCAGAAGTTGTTCTGAATGGTATTGTTATTTTACTCTTAAGTTCATCAGTAAGTTTACTTCCCCACAATTCACCATTATAAACTATACAAACAGTTTTATCTTCGTTCCAAAGTGGTTGATTTGCAGTTTCTGATAAATCTTGTATTGATAATCTATTATGAGCAAAGTAGAAATCATCAACTTGTTCAATAGTTGAATTATCCCTACCTCTATGAAGTATGTTACCTAACCCATCTTTTATAGAAGATGAGTTGTAGTTATTTCCACCAATAATTCCACACATTCTAAAATGGTGCGTTTTGAACATCTCTTTCTATACAAGTACTCATATGGTCAGCCCAATGAAGTATAAATTGTATATTACATTTCAGATAATTCTTTGGGTCAAATACTTTAAAATATTTTACATTATCTTCATCATACATACCATCAGTAAGTTTGATTCCAAAATATTCATTTTCATTAGTTGTGATTCCATATTCTTGTAATAAGAAAAAAGTTCTATCAGTATGTGTTAAGTAAGATAGTTCTGAATTACTAACATAAATTTTACCTTGATTCTTTACATGCCAATCTGAAGGATTAGTTACATAGTGAACTTTTCCCTTACTTCCTAACTTTCCTAAATCGTGATGGAAAGCTGCAAATAATAATTCTTCTTGTGAAAAATTAATAGTACCACCTGCTTCTTTGTAGAGTTTCATCATTCTGAGTGAATTTCTAGCTACGTTCATAACATGGTCGATATAACCACCTTCATATGCATTGTGGTAATTTACATTTCCACTCGCTGGAGATAACATTAGGTTTGGACCTAATTCATCCATTGAGTACATATGGAGTATTTTTTCTAATCGCTCTCCATCAAACGATGTTTTAACTGCTTCGATAAACTTATTGTAGTTCTCTTCGAGTTGTTTTTCATTGTATTTATTCATAATTCTTTTAAGTTTTAAATGTGTGTCCAAGTTTTTCTTTTTACTATTTCTTCTACATTCCAAGTAGATACCTTATAGTTACGAGCAATGACATTGCTAGAAAACCCCTTGGAGTAAAGGTCTCTAATTTGTATTACTTGTTCAGTTGTTAATTTTGACCTAGGATGAGATTCACCTCGTAACCTATTACTAAAAAACCATAAGGTTTTTGACATAATTTTTAATTTAAATTCTTTCTATTGGAACTGTGATAACAGCATAGCTACTGTCTTGTGGATGCTTTTGAGTGAAATCTACGAAATTTTCTAGTTTCATTCTAAATGCAAGTTCTGTATTAATATAGTATAATGTTTTTCCATCAGTCATACTACTTAACTTTTTACTTTTATTAAAGGGAATTTTTGGTATTCCAGTTAACTTTACTTCTGTTTCTTCTGTGTGTACAAATTTAATTCCTGCCATATATTATTGTTTTATTATTTACTATGTAAATATACGAAAAATAAATGAGAAAACCTAATATTTTATGATAAATTTTCATTTAAAGCATTTGTGTAAGCTAATTCTGATTGAACCCCAACCATTCTTTGTACCTCAACACCATCTTTTTCGATGATTACTGTTGGTACTGACCTTACGAAATACTTCTGAGCTATTTCGAATTGTGAATCAATATCCACATTTTCGAATTTAACATTTGAAAATTTAGTTTTAACGTTTTCCATTAAAGGTGTTAGAACCTTACAAGGTCCACACCACTCTGCATAAAATTTCTTTACTTCTACCATTTTAATCTCTCCTATTAATTATTGATTACCCATCACACGCAACACAATCGGGGTCAACCGCTCTTGTTGCTATATCACCTCTAAGAACTGATTCAGTTCTCATATAGTACAATGTTTTAATTCCTTGTTTCCAAGCTTCCATTGTTACTTGATTAATCCACTTCGGTGATGCTATCGAAGGGAATGCTAAATTTAATGAAACTCCTTGGTCAATATATTGTTGTCTTACACCAGCTTGTTTAACCAAATCCATTTGATTTATTTCTTTAAAAGTTCTGAAAACATCTTTAACAGGATATGTTTTTTCTCTATCAGCATCGCCTATTTCTGCACATAATAACATTTTTCCATTTAAGTAACACCACTTATCAAGTTCTTTAACATCTTGTACAGAACCACCATCTTCCATTATCTTATCCCATGTATCTCTGTTGTTAATACCTGCTTTTCTTAGAACTTTTTCTAACTCAGTATTTTTTCTAATGAACGTTCCTTTTGCAGTTTGTTCAGTAAATACATTTGCTGCCCAAGGTTCAATACCAGCAGATACATTTCCAGCTAATTTAGAGTTACTAACTGTTGGAGCAACTGCTCTTAAGTGAGTATTTCTAAATCCACTTTCTCTACACCAAAGAGGTTCACCAAATTCTGATGCCATATCTCTTGATGCTCTCTCTGATTCTATCTTTAACTGAGAAAAAATCTTACGAGTTTCAAATTGAGCTTCCATACCTTCAAATGGAATACCATTTTGTTGTAGGTAAGTGTGCCATCCTAGAACTCCTAATCCTAATGCTCTACCTTTTTCAGCAGATGCAACAGAATTTTCAAATCCTCTCATGTTTTTAGCTTTTTGAATAAATTCAGAAAGTACTCCATCTAAGAACCAAGTTGCAGCATAAACCAAATCAGTATCTCTCCATTCGTTGTATTTAGATAGATTTACTGATGATAAACAACAAACAAATGAATGATTCTCGTCTGTATGTAAAGTAATCTCAGAACATATGTTTGTCATATGAACTTTTAATCCATTTTTCTTATACGCTTCTGGATTTACTTTGTTAATATTTCCCTTATACATGATGTATGGTTCACCAGTTGCTTTTCTCTTTTGTAGTAATTTTCCCCACCTTGCTCTTGCTTCAGGTTCACCATCTTGAAGTTTTCTCATAAACTTATCACCTACAACTGCACATTGGTGTAGATTTAGTGATTGTCTATTTACATCTCCTTTAGGTTCTCTGATTTCAATCCATTCATCAAAATCTTTATGTTCTATATTAAGATTAACAGATGCTGCTCCTCTTCTTACTGAACCTTGGTTAGTTGCAAGGATAGTAGAATCATATATCTTAGCAAATGGTACAACGCCATCAGATGTTCCGTTACCACTAATTACAGAACCTGCTGGTCTGATTTGGTTAATACCAATACCAACACCACCACCATGTTTTGCAAGTAACATTAATTCTAAGTTCTTATTTCCAATATCATATATTGAATCAGCAACATCAATACCAAAACACGATATAGGTAATCCTCTATCAGTACCAGTATTTGAAAGAACTGGTGTTGCTAAGTTTAACCAACCCTTCCATATATAATCGAAGAATTTAGTTGCCATCTGAGGTTTTTCTAATCTCATTGCAACTCTTGATGCAACTCTCCAATACGCATCTTTTGGTTTTTCACCAGGTAACAAATATCCTTTAGATATAGTTTTAACATATATCTCTGTATTTGCCCATGATGGGAAATCAACATCCAATTCCCAACCTAATTCTGCTCCGTAATTTGTTTTTGCCATTTTGTATTTTTATATTTTTAAAATAAATCACCCCAATCTTCACCTTCGTTTGCCTTACTATAATCAGTAGGTCTAACAGCAAAGAAATCTGTATGGGTTAATCCACCTGTAAGATGATAAAACCATTCTAACTTTTCAGCTTTCGTTTTATCGAATTCATGAGTGGCTTTATATCCTAATTCTTGTAATTTTGTATTTGTTCTCGCTTTAATAAACTCTTTCAAATCTTCTTTCTCAAGGTTTTCTAAATCACCTTGTTCAAATATCATATCAATAAAGTTTGTTTCCAATTGAACAATTAATCGTGAAGCTTCTTCAATTGATTCTTTACAATCTTCTAATAAGGTAGGATATTCATTACACATATCTCTGAACAATTGACAACCCATTTTTGAATGCAGAGATTCATCTCTTACACTCCATTTCATTTGTTGTCCGATACCTTTTAATAGATTTCTCATTTGGAATGAGTACAACACTGCAAATGAAGAGTATAGGGATACTCCTTCACTAAATGCAGAGAAGATTGCTAAACTTCTACCAACTTCTTTTCTTGCAATAGGATTTGTTGCCAAATCTGTATGTTTCCATTCGTTTGATGTTGCAGTAAGGAGTTCAAATTTCTCAGCAATTGCAGGTTCGTGCAAAAACGCTGAGAAATCATCTAATCCTAATGTTTCATTTAGATATGAATATGCAGTAGCATGAACTGTTTCTTGTGAACCAAACATCATTGCCATCTGTCTTATCTCGTGTTTAGGAAACCAATCGGTAACCATATTAGTCCAATAATCAGATACTGCACATTCAGTTTGAGCAAACCCCAATAGAATGTTACCAACTAAGTTTTTCTCAGCTGGAGTTAATCGTTCATTCCAATCTTTAACATCTCCCTGCATAGGAATCTCAGTATGTAACCAAAATGCTTGTGCCTGTTTCAACCACCCTTCTGTATAGTAAAGTGGGTATTCAAATGGTTTGAATGGTATTCTTTCTGTGAATAGTTTGCTCATAGTAATTTAATTATTTTGATTCTTCTACCGAAGCTTTTCTATAATCTGTTACTAATTTTTTAACTTCACCAATTGCTTTTCTTGCTCTTGATTTAGCTGCTTTAGAACCACCTTCGTGTTCTGTTTCGAATTGAACGAATAAGTCTTTAATCTGTTCAAATAATTCTTGTGAATTTGCCATAAAATATTTAATTGTTAATTGTTTTGAAGTGACCAATCATTTGGTCGTGTTTATAATTATAGTATATATTAAAAAACGAAATAGATTCTTGTAACTTTTTTCAACTTCTTAATTTTTACACATAATTAATTTTTTTAAATTTGTCTGTTATAATTTTTTTGATACACTATTCTTTAGGATTCTTTCATACCTTGAAAGAATCCAACCCAAATCATCATGTATGAAATTTCTTTTTTTCTTTTTATACTCATGTGAGAATACACTCCATGTTGAAACAGGATAAGCAATTAGATACTTAGTATTTGATAATCCAAATAAATCAATCATATTATCAATATGCATTTTTTTACTTTTTTTAAAACCAGTTAAATCTAATTTCTTTCTTAAATCCTCTTTCGTAACCAAAACATCTCTGTACTTATCTAAAACATTTTTCATATACTTTTCTGGTACATCATATGATAGATAAAATTTTTGATTTGGATTAATTTTTAAAATAGAATCAAATAATTCAAAGTATTCTTCATCTTTATGATATGTAAATATCGAATGGTTAATAGCTCCTTGTTCTTCTCTAAATTTAATATAATCCGAATACTCACTATTCGTGTATAAAGTTTCTGGAATCTTAACTCCCCTACCTCTTCTCATATGAACACCAACTAAATCAGATACCGAATCTTCAATTATTGTTTGAATATTCTCATCTTTTAGTTTAATATACTGCAATGGTCTTATCTCTAAATCAACTAGTTCTCCTCTATGTTCAAAGAAATATCCCAAATCAGTAAAATTAAATTTAGATATATAATTTTTTTCTGAATCCAATGGTGTATCATTTGTAAATGCCTTACCTAAAGTTTTCCAATCTTTAATTTGTATATCATTTAAGTTATTAAAATATCTAATTTCTTCTTTTTTTGGTATTACTATGGTATTTGGTAAATTAATTAGTTCATTTAATTCTGGCCATTGAGATTCTTCAACTGCTATGGTAAACTCATTATTATAGAACTCGCGATTTAAATGACTTGCAATTTCCCAATGAAATATTCTATTACAGAATCCAGTATCATATAAAACATTAAGTTCTGTATAATCTCTTTGCCAAGGGTCTTTCCATTTTAATACTCCCATACTATCCCATGTTTTCTACATACTTTTTATGTAGGAGTTTTTTAGTTTCTAATTGTCCACTTGCAGATTGTTTTGTTGCAATTACCCCATCAGGTGATGTTCCATCATAAACTTCCATGTAACCTGTATTTGTATTCATTTTCATAGGGAAAGTAATTCCATCTGGTCCGAATCTATTTTTCATAATATGAGCTCTTGCAGTATCATTCAATTTATCTTTTGATTTTCTACTAACACTCATAATGAAATCGGCATTCATTACTTTAGCATAAGAATCTGCAATCTTATCTGCTTCAATAACTTCTGAATCTATTGCTGAACGGTTTGTTTGAGATGCTGTCCATATTGGAATTTCTAAGTGTCCACTCATTCCACGAAGGTCGATATATACACCACCTTGTTCAGCATAAGTTGAATCGGTTTTATTAGAATCAGATAATAGTAAATCAGCATAATCAACAATGATAACATCGGGTTTGTTATCTAATGTAATCATTTTCTCAATATGTTGTTGAAGTTTCTTTACCGAAACACCTTTAGGTGGAAAGTATTTTATCAATAATTTTCCATTAAGATTTGTTATTTTTGCCTTAACCTCTTCTTTCTTTTCCTTCAGTTCTGTGGAGGGAATACCTGTAAACACAGTATCATATCTTGCACCAACGTAGTGCTCTGATAATTCCATTGTGTAATGTACTACACTCAAACCTCTACGAACAGCTTCTGCACCAATTGCAGTAAGTATCCATGTTTTACCAACACCCGAAGGTGCTACAACTACTCCAAGTTCGCCAGGTCCTAATCCACCATCCATTAGTGCATTAATTGGCTCCCATTTCGTTGGAACTGTTGTTCTGTTTAATTCTTCGGCTCGTAAATCGAAGTCTTCAATATAATCCAATCCTAGATTAGTTTCGTTACCTACTTTCATAGCAGTATCTACTAATTCTTTGATTCTATCGTATGAACCAGCTTGTAATAAATCAACTGATTGTAATATAACTCCTTTTAAATTTTGATTTATACAGAAATCTTTAAATTCATTCTTTATATAATCTAAATCTATATTACCAACATTTGTAAAAACGTGTCTTAGTTGTTCTACTGTTGTTTTCTTTAATATTTCATTATCTACTTTTGATAACTGAGATTTAAATACATCTAAGGTAGGTGGTTTTCTATATTCACTATGATATGCTAAAATTTCAGATACAATCCATTTATTAGCATCGTTCTCAAAGAACTTTGCAGTTGTTATTTCACTAATTGTATCAAGAAATTTACCATCTGTCAATAATGCAGATAATACTTTCGATTGAAAGGATTGTCCATATTTTGATAATGTATCTATTTGTTCTGCCATTGACTCTTTTTAAAACTTATACAAATATACGAAATATATTTGAAATAACCTAATGTTTTTTAAAATAATTTATGGGTGATGTCCGGTAGCCTCGAATGAGCGGTTTTATCTCAATCTTCAATCACCCAATAAATTAATCTGTAATGATGTTACCGAATGTGGTTTTTAACCAATCATTGATATCACCGAAGTTTCCTATAACCTTGTACTTAAGGAGGATTTTCATAAAATCCATTTTGTTTAGAGAAGGAACAGGTTCATTAAATCTATCTAAAGTATTCATTTTTATAGTACCACTAATATCAACATCATCGAGTTGCATTAGTTCCCTATTTAATAAAATTTGGTTTTTAGAACCAAGAATATCTTTATATATCTTTATCTTACCCTTTGTCTCATCATATTTGGTTTCACAAAGTTGTAATAAATCATCTACTGATAATTTTTCTTCTTGAGTAATTTCTGGAAATCTCTTAACTACTGTTTTGATTCCACATCCATATACACCAGGAATATTATCTGATTTATCTCCATCCAATACTCTATATAATAAAAGATTCTTGGATTCTATACCATATTCGTCTTTTACCATTTTGGTATTGTACATTTTCTTTTTGGTAGGTGACCAAACGATAGTTGTATCATCAATCAGTTGAAGGAAATCCTTATCTGTTGACATGATTACCGCTTGTTCATCTTCCTTGAGAAGTGTGGTAGAGATATAAGCCATTATATCATCTGCCTCAACCCCATCGTAAATCATAGTTGTTAATGGTAACCCATCTAACATTTCGTTTAACCAAACGTATTGTCTTTTCATAGATTCTCTTTCATCTTCATCATTCATCATACCTTTATAAGCACGATTTACTCTGAGTTTGTTAGAATCTCTTTGAGCTTTATAACCACTAAACTTTTTCTTACGAGATGTTGAACCACCCTTTCCATCGAACACTACAACAACACGAGATGGTTGAGTTTGTCTGATTGCATAACCTATTGATTTGAGAACACCGGTTGCACCACCAACATGGTCACCATCATCATTCATTGTAGGAATGGATGACCAACATCTGATAAATGTATTTAACCCATCAATAATTAAAACACGAGAATTCTTGTGTCTATTGATATTCGTTTCTCTATCGGTTTCAACCGAATCTAAAATGTTTTTGTAGAGTTCTTTCATTATATAACTTCTTTTGTTGGAGGAAAGTATTTTTGTATTGCTGCCAATCTATCATCTGCATCTACTAACTTAATCAGAGCTTCCTCTGCGTTTTTGTAGAAATCATCAGTAGAATGGTCACCAATTCCAACTGCCTTAT
>MEHZ011648861.1_pt1 | contig 10454 bp, 15 predicted proteins | sample 897221 | NCBI WGS metagenome assembly MEHZ01 (sample SAMN05514161, study PRJNA337945) | marine metagenome | isolation source: marine surface water | place: Arctic Ocean | collected 2007-12-13 | reverse complement strand
AAGCAAGGATATGAAAGTTTATAGTTACGACCCAATTACGAATCCAATTGAACTGCCAAAACAAGTTGACCTTGTTTACAGTCGTGATGTGTTAGAACATATTGAACCAGAGCAAATTAATAGTGTGTTGCAAGAATTGTTTACCATTGGTCAAAAATATCAGCATCACTTTATTGCTTGTCATCCTGCTAAAAAAGGTCTGTCAGACGGTCGTAATGCACATCTTATAATTGAACAACCTGAATGGTGGAAACAAAAGATACAAACTATACCAGGTTGGAAAATTATATACGAACACATCAAAGGACCAAAACGCAAGTATTTTAAGAACGACACTGTGATTGATATAGTAAAGTACACAGTTGTACTTGAAAGAATATCATGATTACAAAATATTCTAATTGGTGGACAGTTGATTATACAGCCAAAGCTGGTGATATGATTCGCAGCGAGAAGTTTTCTTGTATTGTTCCAATTGAGCGTTCATTAGAACACTGCATACAATTTAAACGTGCAATTGATGTAGGCACTTGGATTGGAGATAGCACAGTTCAATTAGCAGGACTGTTTGATGAAGTAATTGGATTTGAAGCACATCCTGAGGTATATGATTGTTGTGTTAAAAATTTACAAGAACGAAACATTACAAATGTAAAATTACACAATATTGCTCTTAGCAATGAAGAAAAACAGATTAATTTGTACAATGGCAAAAGTACATTCAGTGGATGGATTAGCAACAAAGAAGAGGCACCAGAAAAAATTGTTGTACATAACACAACTGCGGTACAAAGTCAAACCCTTGATTGGTATGGCTTTACTGACATAGACTTTATTAAGATTGATGTTGACAGTCATGAAGGATTTTTACTTGCAGGAGCAGAAGAGTTTTTTAAGAATAATAGTCCTGTTGTAATGATAGAAAATAAACAAAAAATACACCAAGACAGACAACCGGAAGGCATGCCTGATGCAATACAATTGCTTAAAGATCATGGTTATTTTATAAAAGCACGTGTAGCAAAAGCAGATTACCTTTTTCTAAAAGTAGAGGACGACACAGAATGATTGAAGATTTTGATCCAACTAATACAAATTATCCAACACGTAAAGTAGCAGATGTTTTTCCTTTTGAACTAAGCGAAAATTTAGGACATACATGGTTTTTTGATATTGATGGAACAATTACCAAAGTGCAACAACCTCCATACGGAGATGATATATTATTACCCGGTGTTAAAGAAATGTGGGAACAAATACCAAAAGATGATATGATTGTTATTGTAACAGCAAGACCTGTAGAAGAACAAGAAAGAACACTGAAATTTATTACAGATAACGGACTAAGATACAATCATGCATTATTTGGAATACCACATGGAGAACGTATTATTGTTAATGATAACAAGCCAGGTGGACTGCAAACTGCTATTGCTTGGAACGTAAAAAGAAACAAAGGCTACTAAACAGGAGGTATATACATGACAGAGATGACAACAACTAGAGTTCAAAAACTTGAACGTATTTTTGTATTAGAAGACGAAATAATGTATGCACAAACTTGTATTCTCCCAAGTGCTACAGGACACATACACACGTCAATTAATTGGATGAAACACCGACTAGAACAACTAAAAAAAGAATTAGAACTAGAGGATGCATAATGGCAGAAGAAGAACAAAAAACTATTATTTTGGTTACTGGTGGCTTTGATCCACTACACAGTGGACATATTGCTTATTTACAAGAAGCCAGACAACTTGGAGACACATTGATTGTAGGACTTAATAGTGACGCTTGGTTAACACGAAAAAAGGGTAAGGCATTTATGCCTGTTGAGGAACGCGGAGCAATAGTTGATGCACTGGGTTGCGTAGACAAGGTAATTGGATTTGATGAAGAGTATGATGCTGATGATAGTGCTTGTATGTTTATCAAAGACATGTTAGAATACAATCCAAAAGCAAGAATTATATTTGCCAATGGTGGAGATAGAAAAACAGGAAATATTCCCGAAGAATCTATCACAGATTCTAGACTGATGTTTGCACAGAGTGTCGGTGGTGATGATAAAAAGAACAGTTCAAGTTGGATACTCAAAGATTGGGAAGCACCAATTGTTGAACGTTCTTGGGGCCACTATCGAGAACTATACAAAGGCGATGGTTTTGCAGTTAAGGAATTGGTTATAAATCCACACAGTACTCTTAGTATGCAACGACACCAGCATAGAAGCGAAACATGGAATCTAGTAAGTGGTAAAGCACATTTGCTTACAAGCAATAGATCAGAACCAGAAGATCCACTAAGACGTGATCTAACTCCGCCTAATCCTGTTGATATACCTTCTGGTACATGGCACAAAGGAGTAAACGAATCAAACGAACCTGCACATATTATTGAAGTATGGAAAGGCACAGACCTTACAGAAGAAGATATAGAGAGATTGGATTAAAAATGCTCACAGTCTATATTGGATGGGATTCAAGAGAACCTATTGCTGCAGACGTTTGTCGGCATAGTATACTTGAACATTCTAGCATACCTGTTAATATAGTAATGCTCAAACAAGATGAACTACGTGACAGAGAACTCTACTGGCGTGATGTAGATAAACTTGCAAGCACAGAATTTACGTTTACACGATTTCTAGTACCAGAGCTTAACGATTTTGAAGGTACAGCTATCTTTATGGATAGCGATATGGTACTAACTACTGACATTGCAGAACTGATTGAGGATGTTGATCCTAAGAAAGCTGTTAGTTGTGTGCAACATGACTATACACCGCCAGAAGGTGTAAAGATGGATGGGCAACAACAACTTGCATATCCTCGTAAAAATTGGAGCAGTATGGTTGTGTGGAATTGTGCTCATACTGATAATAAAAAAGTTACAAAAGAATTAGTGAACGATCCAGAGATTAACGGAGCATACTTGCACAGGTTTAGTTGGTTGGCAGACAAAGACATTGGATTGCTCGGTCCACAATGGAATTGGCTAGTAGGTTGGTATGTTGAAGGTAGAGATGGATCGCCAAGTTTATTACACTACACTGAAGGCGGCCCTTGGTTTCCTAATCACACTCACTGTGCTTACGCAGATGTATGGAACAATTATTATGAAGGTTACAAGTTATCAAAACTACATCCAATTATCACAGTAAATGATATTAGTTTACCTCAAGCACTAAAGAATAACCTTGAAACAATAGTAGAATCTGCAAAGGATCCGTATAAAATATACAGACAAACTAGTTTGGATATGCTAATAAAAAACTTTTTAACAATATCTAATAACCCAAATCTCATTGGCATTGTTGATGCAGGATTAGTAGAGGGAGATGTACTAATGGTAAAAGAACCAAAGAAGGATGCAATACTCGATAACTTTCTCACCGGGTCACAAGGAGTGTTTGCAGGAAGCAAGCATTTAGAAGATATTGATATTACCACACCGATTGTGGTTAGAGGCATTGCTAAAAAGAAAGTAATGCACAAAGCAATAGAAGATGGCAGAGATTTTTACTATATTGACACAGGATATTTTGGAAATGAAAAAACAAAGTTGTACCATAGGATTGTAAAAAACGGATTGCAGTTTAATTTACCAATCTGGGGTGCCTGTCCTGACGATAGGTTTATGGCAACTAGCACACAAATAAGGAAAAAAACTCCAGGTAGAAATATACTGTTATGTCCTCCTAGTCAGAAAGCACTAAATTATTGGGACGTAAATCTTGAAACATGGATACTACAAACAACTGAAACAATTAAACAATACACAGATAGACCTATTGTTATTAGAGAAAAAGCAAATAGGCAAATACGTACAAACGATGATACAATGGAGATGGCACTGAGCAGAGACGTTCATTGCTTGGTTACCTACAACAGTATTGCCGCTGTAGAAGCACTGATATTAGGAAAACCTGTTTTTACAATGGGACCAAATGCTGCGGGACCGTTAGCAAACAAAGAACTAAGTAGAATTGAGAAACCATTAATGCCAGTGATAGACAGAGTAAGAGAACTTTGTTGTAATCTAGCATATGGACAGTTTACTCCAGCAGAAATGATTGACGGAATTGCATGGAGAACATTGCAGGAATTTTACGAACGGAAGTAATCATGAATAATTGGGATTATGATGTTGTAGTTTACCTAAATACTTTACCAAAGATAAAGAACCACAATATCAAAGTACAAATTATGAGATCCTTTGCTGAAGGAGCAGCAAAGTGCGGAGCCCGGTGGTTGGTTGCTGATAGTTTAACTGATAGAAAAATATATCGTAGTAGGCTAGCAGTAATACTTGGCTGGGTTGGTATGAGTTACTCAGGTCCGCACATATACTTTCGTGAAGATATTATCAATAAACAACGAGCATCAGGTGCAAGGGTTATGAGCATTGATGGCAGTTGTTTTAAGTTTCACAATCAACATGAAAACATGTGGTTAAGATACAGTCTTGATAGTGTGTTTTGGAATATAGGTGAATATGCCAATCACAGTAGTACTGATAAACATTGGAATATGATAAAAAATACGTTAAGTCTAGTTGAAGCACCGTGGAGTAACAGTGGCGATAATATACTAATCTGTTTACAACGTGATAACGGATGGAACGCTAAAGGTTTTGATCAAGAAGCATGGCTCAAGAAAACAATTAAAAAAATAAGAGCACTAACCAATGAACCAATTAAAGTAAGAGCTCATCCAGGCGACTTAAACAGAGATCAAACCAAAACCAAACATGACTGGAGTTGGGTCAATGGTGTTGCAGGTGTAGAACTAATTGATAGTATCAATATCTCATTGCATGAAAGTATGAAAACTGCAAGATGTGCAGTGTATTATAACAGTTCAAGCAGTGTGTTGAGTGTACTCAAAGGAATACCAACATTCGTCAGCGAAGAATCAGCAGTAACATGGGACGTTGCTAATCATAATCTAAAGAATATACTAGAACCATATATGCCAGACCGTACGCAGTGGTTGAATGATCTGTCACAAGCACACTGGACTATTGATCAAAGTCGTGCAGGCGAAATATATAGACACTTTGAAAAGTATCTACCAACCTAGTATACAGTCGTTACGTACTCTTCCAAGTTCTCTAGCACCCCAACTTTTTAACAAGTCAACACAACCGTATTGTGTTTCTTTTGTAATGCCTGTATCAGTGTGCAGTTTTTGTTCCACTACAATTATGGGTTGATGTGTACGCAAGGTATTTTCGCCTCCCTTGAGTATCTGCATCTCGTATCCTTCACAGTCAATTTTCATGTAATCAATTCTGTCAAAATCCAAACTATCTAACCGTTTCATTTCTACTTTGCCACTACCAACACTGTCTTTGTTTATGTGAGAGTGTCCTGTATTACCTTCGGTAATAATCATGTCTATAGTGGTATCTTCTGTGCCGAGTGCAAACGGCCAAACTTCTATGTTTTCCATTGGTACGTTACGCCGCAAGCATTCTTGAAACTCTACCACAGGTTCAATTGCAATAACTCTTGCAAATTTTATTGCTAAATCTCTACTCCACAAACCTACATTTGCACCAATATCAACTGCAACGCCATAATCACTTACAAACTCTAGACTTTTTTTACGCACAGGTTCTTGGTAAGCCGCTGGCCCGCCTTTTTTAATATTCTTTTCTATCATGTGTGAAAAATGTGTGTCCTGGTCTGCAAAGAACCATCCGTGTGCTTGATACATTAGAATCTTACCTCGTAGCCTGCTACAACACCTACATCATCCTTTGTAGCGGCTGGTGCAATAAACAAGTTACCATAGTTAACTTTTAACATTGGTGCAAGGTCCCATTCTTTATATCCATGCACAAGTCCGTATTCTATACTTACTTCGGGTATAATATCATAAGGGGCTTTCCATGAAGTACGTTTTCCAAAATATACACTTGCACGTTTATCACTGTTATGATATATGCCGGCAATGTATTGATTGTCGGTTTGATATTGTAAGTGAGGATGGATATTTGCAAAATCACCACTTAGTCCAAGATGTGTGCTTACTGCAATACTAAAAATTAAATTTTCAAACACGTTTTATACTTCTCCAATAGGGGTTGTCTTCGTGTAATTTTATATCTCTAGGTTCGCTATGTCCTAGTTCTTTTCTATCGCCTTTCATATGATCCATATACCTACCAAGATCACTGTTTATAAACGGATGTCCTGCGAAACCTTTGAGATCTGGATCAGGATTTAGGTTATGGAAATGTGCACCTTTGTTGTCTCTATATATTTTTCTTTGCACATCAAACAAATAACTATCGTGCCATTCAGGATAGTTGAACATAGTATCGTTTTTGTACATACTAGCAAAGTCTTCAACAAATTGCATAGTCATAGGATTTGTTTTGTTATATCCTACCCATCCACATTCACTGTGATACTTTTCACCTCTGCCTAAGTGCGTAACAACACAGTCTTTTGGTGAAACACTATCAAGAAAATTTTCTGTAATAGTGGTGTGGGTCAATGTATCAGCATCTAACCATATTACCCATTCGGTATCTATATATTGCATTGCATGGTATATGCTGAAAACTTTGTAACTAAAACGCAAACCTTGCCATTTGAAGTGTTTGTTTGGTTTCCATATGTGTTCGTTGTGTGGACCAAGACCTCCGTTTGCTTCTGGATTATCTTTGTGCCGTTTTATAAAACGTTTGCAATGTTTGCTGTTTGCTATAAGATCTATACATCTTACATTTGGTTTTGTAATATGTGGTTTACATTTTTCTGTGTAAACAACAAGGTCAACACTGTTGGGCCAAAACTGTTCAAATGTACTAATCATGCGTTGACCGTACTTTTCAAGCCCCTGCTGATTAAATGTGGTAATTACTGTATATCGTTTCATATGAGTATTTAAGCCTTGATCAATAACATAGCATATTATCCTGAACAGTGTGCAAAGAATAGCACGCCAGTTATGGACGCATTTTTAAACAGCTGTCGGACCGCTGGTATAACACCTGTTGAAAACGGTCTTGACTGTGATGCTGTTGTTATATGGAGTATACTATGGAATGGCAGGATGGTCAAGAACAAACGGACATATGAGCATTATCGTTTGCTCGGAAAGCCAGTTGTGATTATAGATGCCGGTGCATTAGAAAGAGAAGTAACTTGGAAGATTGCAGTTGATAATATAACTTCAGAAGGTTACTATGGACATACAAAAAATTTAGATTGGGACCGCCCTAGCAAACTTGGTGTAAGTTTAGAGAACAACACACTCAACAACCGTATTCTTATTGCGGCTCAACACAACAAGAGTTTACAATGGGAAGGTATGCCCAGTTTAGAAGATTGGACAATTGAACTAATACACAAGATAAGACAACACAGTGATAGGTCAATTGTAGTTCGGCAACATCCTAGATGTCCTTTTTTCATACCGCCACAACGTTTTAAAATGTTACTAATGAATAAAGTTATCAAAGACTGTGTTTTAGAAAAGCCTCAGCAAGTTGAAGGAACATACGATGCTTTTGATATTGATTATAACTATCATTGTGTGGTTAATTATTGCAGTGGCCCTGGTACAAATGCAGTAATAGCAGGAGCAAATGTGCTTGTTGATAAGAAAAGTCTAGCATATCCCATGAGCATTGAATTAGAACAAATAGAAAATCCTCCGCAAAAAGACAGAGAACAATGGCTAGTAGAGATCAGCCACACTGAATACACAGTAGATGAGATTGAACAAGGTTTATGGCTAAAAAGATTAAAAGACTCACTAGTGTAGCAGACACTATTGACTGTGCATGCTTGATACACGATACACTGTACGACTGGAGTTACGTGGATAAACTGTACAACAGTCTCTCACGAAACCTCACACCAAAAGTAAGAATGCATGTGTACACAGAAAGTTCTAGATTTGTACCAGCAAATTATATTAGACACAACTTGGAAGAATGGGATGGTGTAAGAGGTCCAAAACGTAGTTGGTGGTACAAATTACAGTTGTTTGATGAAAGTAAATGGAATAAAGAGTGGTCACAAATGCTCTACTTTGATCTTGACAGTGTTATTGTGGGCAACTTAGACTGGTTATGGAATGTAAATAGGGATAGATTTTGGGCCGCTAGAGATTTTCAGTACTTGATGAAAAGCAGTAGATGGAAAATAAACAGCAGTGTGATGTGGTTTGATCCTTTTAAGTACAGTTATGTCTACAAGGAGTTCGATATAAAGCAAATTGTCAATAACGCTCGATGTCCATGGCATGGTGATCAGGATTATATCTTTAGCAAGGTAAAAGATGACGTAAGTTACTATAGCACTGATCAGATTGTAAGTTATAGATGGCAAGTCAAAGAAGGCGGCATGGATTTCAGATATAGAAAACCAATTGTTCCAGGTGGTGCAAGTGCGGTAAATGCAGATACTAGCATAGTAATTTTTCATGGCAATCCAAAACCACACGAAGTCTCTGATGTTTTAATTTCAGAGCACTGGAGGTAAATAACATTATACAGTTTTTAACAAAGGAATAAACACAAAATGGCAACAAGAACAATTATTATAAGTGGATACAACTATGATGCCGCATCATCAGCCACAGTTTTATTCGACGGAGCAGAGGTATTTGCTGGTACACTAACTGCAAGTGTAGATGCAGTTCCAGCAGTAAATGGACCAGATTCTGCACCTGTAGAACTATTTAAATTTGATTTTAATAATGCAGACGATTCACAAATGACATCTCACACTTTAAGTGTAGAATGCAATGCAGGATATATCGATGTTGGTGAAATACTGTCACATTGTAACCCAAGTGTTATTCAACAAGAGTCACTGCAGGTCACTTTAAATGCTGACGGTAAATGGTACTGGAATCCAGGAAACAATGGAGCATACGGAGATGGTTCTGCGACAGCAGACTGTGAACGTACAAACATTTTAGTAGACAGTGCAACACCATCTTTATTAGATGCAGACGAAGATGCTGGTATTGGCGAACCAATAGGTGGAAAAACTGCTCCAGTTTGGACAGGTTGGAGTTTAAAATTACAGGTAGGTGAAACTTTAACATGTGGAGTACGTGTACCAGAAATACTCAATGCTACATTACCATAACAAATAAAAATAAAGCCTTCTGCTTACTTGTATAAATAAAAGTAACAAAAAGAATTCGCAAGTTGGGAGAAGGCGCCAACATGTTCGTTTAGTTTACTAAGCGGTTTTAATCAGATCGTCCACTTGTTGGGCGATTTTTTTATGGCCAAAACACAGAAAAAGGTTGACATATGTTAGATCTGTGCTATTATAAAGTATAGTTAGAAACAAGGGGAAGTAGATGTCATTAGCATTTTTAGATTGGAAGTTAAAAAAAGTAAACATACATAACAGGAATCACTATATGTATGGACCATATAAAATTATGAATACTAAAGGCACTTATGCAAATTGGTATGGTTACTTAGATGGTGCTAAAGTTGCTGGTCCGTATGCAACTAGAACAGTAGTTGTAGAAGAAATTTTGCATTTGGAATATGTAAAGTATGAAAACGATCCAGATAGAAGCAGTAGAATCTTACACGAAATGATGAATGATTAATTCTAAATTAATAAAAAGGTTGACACATAGCATATATGTGTTATAATGTTTATATAGTTAGAAAACAACAGGAGCAAGTATGTCAGAAGAAAATAAAATTGAAGAAGAATTTAAAATTGATGAAAATTATACAAGTAAATTTGATACCAGTGCAGAAGTGCCTGTTCTTGATGCTAAACCAAGAACTGCAAGTGATCCAGAAGACCAGGCTGCGTATGATGAGTTCTTTGCTAAAGGTGGTAAAGTTACTGTGTATGATACTCAAGATAGAACTGAGAATCTTATAATCAATCCATGGCAACGTGGAAGAGGTCGTCCAAAAGCAGCTCCAGAAACTAAATCATCAAAGGGTAAAAAATAATGTATTATGTATTAGGCGAAAACGAAACAGGTGAGTTTGAAGTCTGGGAACATCTCTCTGCAAAAGAAGCAATGGCAGTGAGGAACGAGTATATCAAAATGGGTATGCAAACACGTTCAGGAAAAATGTCTAATCTACAACAAGCAGGAGCCCAGGTTGGTTGAAAAGATTATATTATCTCTTATGATGTTTAATAGTCCTACACTTCCGGACGTGAGAAAAACATTTGAATTCAAGAACAAGGAAGAGTGCAGTTATACGTTAAACATGATTAAACTCAAGTATATAGATGAGTATGCACAATTTTCTGGAACTTGTTACAAAGAAATAATGAAAAAAGGTTGACATATACTGTAGATGTGTTAAGCTGTTTATACAGTTAGAAAACAATATGCATAGGAGAGCTAGAATGCAAATGAAAAAACAAGATTCAAAAACAATACAATTCGAAACAGATCAGCAGGTAATGGACCGTATTGCGACTCGTT
>MEHZ011650083.1_pt1 | contig 10456 bp, 10 predicted proteins | sample 897221 | NCBI WGS metagenome assembly MEHZ01 (sample SAMN05514161, study PRJNA337945) | marine metagenome | isolation source: marine surface water | place: Arctic Ocean | collected 2007-12-13 | reverse complement strand
ATCGCCGCCACGCCCACCACCCCAAAGCGCTGCAATAACATCCAGTTGAAGATGAGTACGATGATGCCGCCTGAGATTTCATTAATAAATTCAGAGATGCCGTTGTAGGCAGCTTGGAGAACCTCCCTCCAGTTTTTTTGCCTAACACTAAATTCCATTGTTCTTTCTGGACTAATGAAATAGGCCATCATCACCAACATGGGAAGTGCCTGAGAGATACCCGTCGCAAACGCTGCACCACGCAACCCAAAACCTAGCACTCCAATGAACAGATAATCCAAAAGTATATTGACTAAGGCGCCCACAGTCAGCGCGACAGCAACAAGATTTGGAAACCCATCCAAACGAATAAAAAAATACATCACTATTACGACGAACTGTGCCAAAAGAAATGGGAGGATTACCCGATAGTACTCACTCATGACAGGAAACAGTTCCTCGTTGGCACCGAGGCCAGCAAAAAGCTCTAATTCAAAAAAGAGCCCTAAAGAGATTGCCAACACGCCATAGACAACAACAGAAATCAAAGTCTTACTAAAAATTGAGGATGCTGCCGTGTAATCCTTTTCTCCTAAATACTTACCAGCACGGACTGAACCGCCAACGGCGAGCATCATCGCAAACCCAAACAGCAGTGCAGTTACAGGAATCGTCAAATTGACTGCTCCCAGTGCGGTAACGCCAACGTAGTTCCCGATAAAAATCCCATCAACTAAGGATGCTGAGGTCATCGCAATTAAGCTAAGCATGGAGGGTATTAAGTACTTAAAAAATGTAGGAACGATTTTACCGTTCAGCGCCAGATTCTCTTTTATAGCTTCTATTTCCACAGCACTAAGATTTTTGCTAAATTCCTAAATGCACTCCGAAAGTAAGCGTCTTGAAGAAGTATGACGTCGAAATTATTAAGCATCGCCTTAAACTTCAATGTGGTTACTCAAGTTCATTATTCTTACTCTTTAATCACTTTGGAGCTAGCCATAATAGTAATGATACTTTAGTTGATAAGAATTTTCATTTCCTTAGCTAAGTCAAAACCACTCCTAAAGGCTTCTTCTATTCGACCTTTTTTACACCAATCGCCACAAGCAGCCAGTTTGGATTCAGGGTCAATAAAAAGAGTGTTTTTATCTTGTCTTGGAATATTGGCATAGCGCCAGCGATGCAGACTAATATGCTGAGCTGAATATACATTTTGACCTATAATTCCAGCCACTTGTGAGCACAGATATTTTTTTACTGCATCCCTATCGTCATCAAGATGTTTCTCAGCCCAATCATTAGTGGAATGAACCAATAAACTATAATCACTGGGCCGTCCTGGTTTAGAGCTGTTGACTGAAATCCAACTAATGTCGGTTCCACTGAATTGAGCAGCATCCCAATCCAAATCCAATGCTTCATCAAAACCAAGCATCAACGAATAACAACCAAGCATCTTCTTTTGTTTAAGGGCATCATAATGAGAAAAATAATCCGGTAATAATTGCGATGATTGTTCGGCAGGAATTGAACTAATTATCCAGTCGTAATGACCAAAAACCTTTCCATCAGAACCAATAATCTCCCATCCCATTGGAGTTTTTTGAATGGACACCTCAGTATTAAGTTTTACATTTAAGTTTTTTGCTAAAAATTTACCAATAGAACTCATTGAAGGCACTCCAACATAATGAGGAAGATCAGCAGCATCATTCCATTGCTGGCGGTTAATAATTGTACCGTTCCTAACCTCTATAAATCTTGCTTTCCAATTATCAATTACACCCAATTTAATAAGCGGTTTAAGAAATTCCTTGAATTCGGGTGTCCTGGCCGTAAAAAATTGAGCACCATGATCGAAGGTATAAGAATCTGTATATCTTGTGCAGATCCTTCCACCGGCTCCTCTTGATTTCTCAAACAGGGTTATATCAGCGCTTTCATTTAGATTTATTGCAGCCGTTAAGCCTGAGATTCCTGCACCGATAATAGCAATTTTCATAATAGTCTTTTGAGTTGGATCAAACTTTTAAACAAGTTTGACTTGATTGGAAACCAATTATATCTTTCTAAAAGAACTAACCAATGTAAAAAAGTTACAAAGTACAAATTTTTTTTGCTCAAAACAATAGGTATTTTAAAGATTAAGGGTAATAATAAATCCATGAAAGATACAGCGATGAATGAAAAAGCACCAATCAATTGGATCAACATGTTGTTGTTTAGCCTGACCCCTGCATTTGCAGTAGCCCTAGTACCTCTTTATGGGTATTTCTTTGGTTACGACCTCTACGAATGGATAATTTTTATACTCCTTATGGGTTTTTGCGGCATATCTATCACTGCCGGTTACCACAGACTTTGGTCCCATAAAACCTACAAAGCCCACCCTATCCTGCGGATTATCTTTGCTATCGGTGGAGCTTGTGCACTTCAAAATGATGTACTAAATTGGGCTTCGGATCATCGCCGGCACCATCAACATGTTGATGATAATGATAAAGATCCCTATTCGGCTGGCCGTGGTTTTTGGTTTTCTCATATTGGTTGGATCTTAAGAAACCACAAGAGCTCTTCCAATGATTTTTCTAATGTCAAAGACTTGCAACGCGACCCAATTGTTATGTGGCAACATCGCAATTATCTTACTTTAGTGCTACTTAGCAATATTGCACTTCCAGCTCTCTTGGGCTTCATTCATGGAGATATTATTGCAGGATTATTATTAGGCGGTCTTCTGCGACTTGTACTTAGTCAACACGCGACCTATTTAATTAATTCTCTTGCACATATGTGGGGGCGCCAACCTTACAGTGATAAATTTTCAGCTCGAGATAACACCTTTCTGGCATTAATTACCTACGGAGAGGGTTACCACAATTACCATCACACCTTTCAATGGGATTACAGAAATGGAGTTAAGTGGTGGCACTACGACCCAACCAAATGGATGATAAACCTTTGCTCCAGAATTGGTTTAACGTATGACCTTAAACGCTGCTCTTTAGCGCAAATTGAAAAAGCTAAGTTAGACTTACAATACCGCCAGGCAGTTCAAAAGTGCAAACAGTTTAATCTGCCACATAATTTGCAAGAAAAACTTGAGCAAGAATACGAACAATTCTTACAAACTCTGCAACTGTGGACCGATCACAGACAGGCCTGGTACGAAGCTAAAGGCAAACAATTGCAAGAAACTCTTGGACAATGGGATCAGCTCCAGCTCAGAGACAAATATAAAGAAATTCATTTCCAGTTGAAGATGCAACGTAGGCGATGGCAACTATTGGTTCAAAACCTACCCTCACCAGTGCCGACTCCTGGATAAACAGATCCCCTTATTTATTAAAGTTTCAAATTATGCTCCGTTGAGTATAGAAAAAATGACAGAACCTGTTGTAGATAAAAGTAACTATCAAGTTGAATAATATAAAAATTAATCCATGAAAAATTTTGAAGGAAAAACAGCCGTTATTACTGGTGCAGCAAGCGGAATCGGTAAGAGTTTGGCAGAAAAATTTGCTAAAGAGAACATGCAAGTAGTTCTGGCGGATATAGAAGAAGACGCTCTAGAAAAAACAGTTGAAAATCTTAGGCATTATCAGCATAGAGTTATAGGAATCAAAACAGATGTGCTAGTTGAAGATTCAATTAAAGAATTATTTGCGAAAGCGAAAGAAGAATATGGAAATATTCACATTTTGTGCAATAACGCAGGAATTGGAGCAAATTCAGGCAACAAAGCAATATGGGAAATTGACAAAAATGACTGGGATTGGGTTATGGGAGTTAATTATCAAGCTGTATTACATGGTCTCCAGACTTTTATTCCCCACATGCTTGAGCACGGAGAAGAAGGGCACGTCGTCACTACTGTTTCTATGGCAGGCTTACTGCCAGGTGCAGGAACTTATGGCGTTAGCAAGCATGCTGTTATGGCACTTACTGAGGCCTTAAGCAGAGATCTTCAAGCTAGAGGAGCAAAAATAAATGCTTCCGTGTTGTGCCCAGGTTTTGTTGACACGAATATAGATAAATCTGAGAGAAATAGACCCAATCATATGAATAAGTCAGAAGAAGTTATACCTCAAGTGGGAGCAGAGATCATGTCTACGATGTTAAGACAAGGCAAAAAACCTAACGAAGTTGCGGACATCGTTCATGAAGCTATAAAAGAAAATATTTTTTACATCTTATCTCACCCTGCATGGGATGACTCGCTAAAGTCTCACTTTGAAAATATACTTTCAAGAAAAGAACTTAATAAACCTTCAGAAGAAGAAATGGTTAAATTTTTTCAGCCCAGACAAGACGGAGAAAAGTATTAACGTCATAGGAGTAGGGTGATGTCAGTCGAGGTAAAATAGAATGTGACCTTTTAGGAAAAAGGAGCCAATTAATTTAATATATTTTAAAATTGTAAGGAGAGAATTATGGATAAAAAACTATCATCTGAGAGCCCTGAATTTATTACTCTAGATCAGGCTGCAGAAATGAAAACCGGAACAAGAGTAACCTTTATCCCTGGTGTTCAAGCGTTGTATGCAGAGGCTTTGAAGAACATCTGTTATGTAAAAAAAATACCCCTCATACGAGTATTGCATCCAATGATGGGGCTAGATAAAGAGACGGGTGCAGACAGGCAGTCACAACTCTATGATCTGACGAGCCAGACGAGCCTTCCTACAATGCTGCACGATGAAGAGAGGCCAAGAAATGTTTGGATTGAACAACTTGCTTTAGCTGAGGAAATTGGTGCAGAAGATAGCCCGTCTTTGATTCCAGATAATTTAGAACTTCGTGTTGAGGTGTTTGGCGTTTGTGCTGTTGTCTTAGCAGAGGATGGCCTTGTTTGGAATGCAAGAATTCTTAATGATAGTCCTTTGGCTAGAAAGTATGGATACAGCGAACAAGCTAGTGCCTCTGCTCTAGCTAAGATTGCAGAAATAATTCGTCTAATGGATAGACGTCTAGAATCACAAGCAAAACTAGGTTCGCCTTATCTTGTGGGCAACACACTTACCGCTGCTGACATTTATTGGGCAACCATGTGTATGATTATTCTTCCAGCTTCACCTGAGATCATGTCAAGAACTGAACAAAATAAAGGCATGCTGATGTGGTTTGAGAACAATTCAAAGACTCCAGAAGTTGCAAAAGAATTAACCAAGAGGATCGAAGATCACCATCACCATATACTTCAGAATTACTGCGAAACTCCCGCTGTCTTAGGAGGCAATCCTTTGTAATATAAAAGTAATGAAATATTTATACAAATTCTTAAATGCACTTAAATTGCCCTCTGGTTTATGGAAAAAGGTAGTCCTGTTTGGACTCGCTATTTTCTTTATAAATGTAGGTATAGATCATTTCATTAATCCAGATTTTTATTTATCAATTATGCCTCCAGCTTTACCCTTGCATCTTGAAGCAGTCTACATAAGTGGATTTTTTGAAGTTCTTGGAGGAGTGGGTGTGTTAATACCCCGTCTGCGTAAAATAGCCGGTTGGGGTTTGGTCGCTCTTTTGGTTGCTGTTTATCCTGTGAATATTTATATGGCCCTTACTCCTCAAACTTTTCCTGATACTCCCTTAGGAGCTTTATACTTTAGACTTGTTTTGCAGTTTGTTTTTTTCTATTGGGCTTTTTCAGTAACTAGACCCAACTTCAATCCCACTGACAGTTAAAATTCTTCTAATAAAAGCATTTAAGAAAGGGTGAAGGTAAAAAAAGCTACAGATGTTTTTGGTGAGTGGGCTGAAAAAGGCAAAGATGTTGGTATGGAGGAAGGACATGCAATCGCTGTTAATGAAATGCTCAACTTTGGATTGAAAGAAAGACAAAACTTAGAAAAAAACTTCAGTTTTCTAGATGTGGGTTGTGGAAATGGATGGGTGGTAAGGAAGGTTATTAACAATTCTTTTTGCAATCGCGCTATTGGAATTGATGGTGCCAAGCAGATGATTGCTAAAGCAAAATCTAGAGAGGGAGGTGAATATATTCTTGCTGATCTTGATTCTTTTAATCCAAGAGAAAAGTTCGATCTAATTCATTCAATGGAAGTGTTGTATTATTTGGAAGATCCAACGGAGGTTATTAGAAAGATTTCAGATTCTTGGTTAAAACACGATGGAAGATTAATTATTGGATTAGATCATTATCATGAAAATATTCAATCTCATTCTTGGCAAGAAGTTGTTGGTACTAGAATGCATATGTTTAAAGCAGAGGAATGGATTCAGATGTTTGAAGCTGCAGGATTTTCTCAAGTAGAAAGTTGGTATTCAAATAGGCATGAAGATTGGACTGGTACTTTGATTGTGACAGGCAAAAAGAAGATTTAGAGGGTTATAGAGTTGCCAATATTTAATTAGTTTATGATTATGAAGAAGTTTTCTGAGAGTGAGAAAAGCGCAATTATTGAAATGGCACTTTCTGATCACGTCAGTTTTAAGAGTATTGAAGAGCAGTATGGAATTGGTGAAAAAGACGTTAAAGAATTCATGCGAGACAATTTAAAGGAAGGCTCTTATAAAGCTTGGAGAAAGAGAGTCAGGGCTTTTTCAGACAGAAGGCATACCTACAAGTAGGCAGACTTTTTGTTAACTACTGGTGTTGCATGGCCCAGGTTGCGATGAGCATTATGTTATCTTTGTTTATCACAATGCTAACTGTTAGTATCTTATATATTGAAACAATAATAATTACTGAGAATTTTTTATGAGTGACTCTTCAAATTATACACCCCCTGAAGTCTGGACATGGGATGAAAAGGGCGGCGGTAAGTTTGCAAATATAAATCGACCAACAGCTGGCGCAACTCATGATAAAGAACTTCCGGTAGGGAAGCATCCTCTTCAGCTTTACTCTTTAGGAACTCCTAACGGTGTTAAAGTTACAGTTCTTTTAGAAGAATTATTGGCTCTTGGATATGAAGGAGCGGAGTACGATGCATTCTTGATTAATATTAGTGACGGTACTCAGTTCAGCAGTGGATTTGTTGAAGTGAATCCAAACTCAAAAATTCCAGCTTTACTAGATCGCAGTACAAAACCATCAACTCGAGTATTTGAGTCAGGAGCAATCATGCTCTACCTTGCTGAAAAGTTTGGTGAATTTCTACCCGAAGATCCTTCAGAAAAAGCTGAGTGCATGTCTTGGTTGTTTTGGCAGATGGGCAGTGCCCCTTATCTTGGTGGTGGCTTTGGTCACTTCTATGCTTATGCTCCAGAAAAGTTTGAGTATCCGATCAACAGATTTGCAATGGAAGTTAAACGTCAGCTCGATGTTCTAGATCGTAATCTTTCTACAAGAGAATATTTGTGTGGTAATACCTACAACATTTCAGACATTGCAGTGCATTCTTGGTACGGAAGCCTGGTGCTTCGTAATATATATGATGCTGCTATATTCTTAGACGTATCGTCTTATAAGAATGTCATTCGTTGGGCCAATCAGATTGAAGAGCGACCGGCTTACAAGAGAGGTTCTAGAGTCAACAGGTCTTGGGGTCCAGAAGAAGAGCAAGTTCCTGAGCGTCATGATGCGAGCGATATTAAATAGCCTCAGAGACTTTCTAAATAAGAATTTATAAAGTTTTTTACTCTGCAGCCTTTTCCGCAGCGCGCCAAACGCGGGTAAAATTACCGCCCCAAATTTTTATGATGTCATCTTCACTGAAGCCTCGCTTAAGAAGCTCCAATGTTACGTTCAATGCATCGCTGGCATCGTCAAAGCCCGCAATACCACTTCCGTGATTAAAATCGGTACCAATGCCAACATGTTCAACTCCAATACGTTTGGCTATATAGTCAACGTGATCAAGCATTTCATTTAGTCCTATGGGTCCAAGCAAAGTACTGATGCGTGATAAAAAATCTTTTTTAACCACAAGATCGTCAATTTCCCAATACAGCTCAAATGGGTATAGATAATCTTCATCTATTCCTGAATCTCGTCTTACTTCTCGTATATTTTTATCCATGTCTGGATCTGAAGAATTAAATAAGTAACCTCTAAAAGGAGCAACATGGATAACTCCACCAGTTTCTCCAATACGATCTATTTCTTCGTCTGAAAGATTGCGACTTACGTTAGTTAGTTTTTGTACATTAGAATGGCTTGCAATAACCGGAGTCTTTGATAATTCGATTGTTTGCAGTGCTGCCTGTTTAGATAGTTGTGAGATATCCATAATGCCACCCAAGGCATTAATTTTTTTAACAGCTGCTATGCCTAAGTCTGACAACCCTTCATGTTCAGCATCAGGCTCCCGTGTTCCAGTCTTGCCGTCGAACAGCGTGCGTGATGAATCTGCAAAATTATTGTGACCCATATGCGTAAGAGCAAAAACTCTTACTCCCGAGTTATAGAGAGTGTCGATAACGTTAACATCAGTACCTAAGATGAGTGCATTCTGAAAGCCAAGAAGCAAAGATGATTTTCCGTCTCTGTGTGCAGTATCTAAATCTTTTGTACTCAATACAATTACCGTATTGTTGTTTGTATCAGCTGCCAGAGCTTTTACCGCTGCAAGTTTTGTTTGTGCCAACGATCTTGCTTTAGCATAACCGTCTGAGTTTCTTGGCATTGGGCCAACGGCTATGGACATGACAACTGCATCAAGACCACCGGCACGCATTTTTTTTGGCGATACTTTTGAAAGACCATCACTACCAACATAGCTTGAAGGTTTGCCAGGTATTTCAATGTCCGCATGCGCGTCTATGGTCAATGCAGAACTATGAATATTCTTTGCTCTTGCAATAAGAATTGCATCGTCATCCAAAGTTAGAGAAACTTCTTTCAAATTAAATTCTTCACTAAAACAAAACTGACTGACGGTAAGAAAAATTAGTGGTATTAGCAACCTAAACATAGTAAAAACCCCTTATTGATGGTTGTATTTATATTATGCACGTAAACCAATATTCTTGTTGGATCATTCCTAAAAAGCCTGTATGAGTTTTAACTAAGAAACATTCCTTAAGCTTTGAAAAAAAATTATTTTTAAATAGTGCTACTATTAATCGTAGGTATAGCGTTGAAATAAAGTTACAGAATAATAATATTGAGCATTAAAGAAAAAAAATTATCTGATAAATGGTTTCAACAATGGACTCAAACTGATTCCTATCTTGCCTCGGATGGCCATGTCAATCGTATTCCTCTTCGCCTTTCTAGTTCCAATGTTATTGTCTACGGCAGTGCAAATTTATCTGAGGTGCTTAAAGAGTTTGAGCATGAAGATCATCGACCGGTTACCGTAGCTGGTAAAGTTCCCGTTCAATTGTGGTGCAATAACTTTATTGATACAGATTGCGGTCCAAGTGACCGTATAAATCCCTACTTGGAGATTTGGTATTCTTTTCCAGTAACGGTCAAGTCAAAACCACTAGATCTTCCTTATGAGAGTCCTTTTTCATACAATGTTGAAGCTCCTGATACATTAGTCTGGTGTCATCGAGTGCTCTGTGGACCTTCTAAAGATGGCGATACAGTAGGCGCTCTTGCAGCCATTGCCGGTGGTCGAGAGATTTGGGGTTTTCCAAAACATCCAGGCTTGGCTAACTTAAATTTTGATTATCCAGATTCCGAGACAGTAATTTTTAAAGGGTCGCTTCAAGACAATGAAATTATTGCTCTTAAGGTTAAGCGTCCAGAAAATATTGATGGACACGTAGTTGTTCAAGTTGATCAATTAACGCCCCCAGGAACTTGTATAACGCCTCGACAAAATCCAAAAAAACCAAGCTTTGTTTCTAAGCAGACTCGCTATAGTCAAGCTTTTGCTGCGACTATGTATTTTGCACCTTGGGACGACAACACAGATTCATTGGTTGTCTGCGATAACGAACAGTACTTCGGAGGCCTTCTTAAAAGCTGGTCTTTTAAACCGGCTTTGAAAATGCATTGCTCTGATTTGCGGATAGTAGCGTTCAAACCAGACGGTTGGAGTAAAAGCTTTTAAGACTAGCAACCATTTAATTCTTCCATATCATAAGATTTTAAATTAAGTTAATGCTAGGAAATAAAAACTATGAATAAAATTAAAGGCTCTATTAAATTATTTTTTGCATTTATAATTTTTTCTAACACCTTAGCTTCTGATCATCCTGATAGGATCCTGTTCGTAGGAAACAGCTATCTTTATTACAACGATAGCATGCATAACCATGTAGAAAAAATGCTGATTGAGCATTATGGAGATAATGAAATAGCTACCAAATCTGCAACGATTGGCGGCTCAAAATTGCATAACCACAACATAGATCATTTACTGGATTTTAAAAATTTACAATTAAAAGGGCCGATAGATTTACTCATCATGCAAGGGGCTAGTACGGAAGTTAAAACTCAAAAATCTAGAGAAAAATTTTCTAAAACAGCAGTAGAATTCAGCAATAAAGCACAAAAATTAGGAATAAAAACTGCTTTGTATATGACTCATGCTTACCTTGAGAATGATAAGAG
>MEHZ011534734.1_pt1 | contig 10457 bp, 9 predicted proteins | sample 897221 | NCBI WGS metagenome assembly MEHZ01 (sample SAMN05514161, study PRJNA337945) | marine metagenome | isolation source: marine surface water | place: Arctic Ocean | collected 2007-12-13 | reverse complement strand
CCAGCACGGCTTTCGGCGGTATAGCCATCCATTTCCGCGAATTGAATTTCCAGCTCGGCAACCTTCATGCCGTCAGCGTCTGACATATCCGGCAGGGCATAGATGCGATCCCGCTCTTGCTTGATTTCCCATAACTCTGCATGGCCCATTATGACTGTGTCGATCACATTGAATTCTTCAAACGCGAATTGGTCCTGACTCAATGAACCTAATCGTTCATTAGGCCCGATCGCAACATTACCGGATGTTGGAGTGAGTTTGCCTTCCAGGATCTTCATGAAGGTGGTCTTGCCGCAGCCGTTGGCACCGATTAATCCATAACGGTTACCATCGCCGAATTTGACCGAAATATTCTCGAATAGGGGTTTGGCACCAAACTGCATAGTGATGTTTGCGGTAGAGATCACAGGGGGACGTCCTAAAAGCTAAAAAATGATTGAAATGGGTATTTAAGCGGCTTGCTATAGAGGGGGCGTACTATAGGGATTTGTGGGGAATAGGTCGAGCAAATATGCATTAGTTGATGAGATTCATGCGGATATTGGCCTATTTCCTCGATGAGCCTCATTTATAGTTGCCTCATTCGCACGCTAGAGTAAAATTTGAACTAATCTAGACACAACATGCGAGCGCAAAACCCCAATATGACTAATCCTATCGTAGACCCACGAGAACCAAGCTTTTTGCATTCACTGATCTGTTTTGGCGGTGTCATGGTGATCGTTATTTCTGGAATGCTGTGGCTGGGCATCGCTCTGCATAGCTTGTTAGTACTGGCGCTAGTGTGGGTTGCGGGTCACTCTTCCATGTTGGGTTTCAGCTATATAGAGATCAAATCTGCAATGATTGCAGGTATCCAGAAGGGTTTGGGTGCGATTTTTATCTTTTTCCTGATTGGCATACTCGTTGCCGCGCTAATAGAAAGCGGAACGATTGGCGGGCTCATCTATTACGGCCTAGACTTGCTTCATCCTACTTTCTTTTTGCCTGCGGGATTGGTGCTGTGCAGCCTTATGTCGCTGGCAACGGGCACGGCGTGGGGAACAATTGCTACGATCGGTGTAGTCCTCATGGGATTAGGGGCGGCACTGGGGATTCCCCTACCACTCGTGGCTGGCATGGTGGTCTCTGGCGCGAGCTTCGGTGACAAGATGTCGCCAGTTTCAGACACAACTAATCTTGCAGCCATGAGTGCGGACACGGACCTTTATTCCCATATCAAGTCCATGATGTACACCACCGTGCCGACATACATCATCAGCATTGTTTTGTTTACAGCATTTGGTTTGTACTACAGTGGCCAGACACTCTCGGCGGAAGAGTTATTAACGTTAAAGCAGGGGCTCGAAATAGAGTTCACCATCAATCCACTAACGTTGTTGCCGTTACTCGTGTTACTCACCTTAAGTCTCAAACGCGCCCCAGCCGAAGTCAGCATGCTCGCCAGTGTCGGCACCGCGTTGGTGCTGGCAGTCGTAATGCAAGATAGAGCTATTCCTGATGTTTTGAATAGTTTACACGCCGGTTATGTTGCATCCACAGGGCTTGAGCAGCTTGATAACCTCCTCAGTCGGGGAGGCATTACAAGTATGATGTGGACTATGTCTCTCGCACTTATAGCATTATCTCTTGGCGGGATTCTGGACCGCGCGGGTTTCGTGCGAGTACTGCTGAGTGGAATGTTGAAGCGCATCAAACGCTCTGCAAGTCTTATTGCGGCGACGATAGGTGCTGGCGTAGTCTCGAATATGAGTATGGGTGAGGGCTATCTCTCTATCATATTCGGGGGGCAAATATTCAAAGATTCATACGAAGAGGACGGCCTCGAGAAACATATGCTGTCTCGCACTCTGGAAGAAGGGGCTACCCTAAGTACCTCGCTGATTCCATGGACAACTTCGGGCGCATTTATTACTGGAGTGCTTAATATGTCACCGTTGGAGTTTGCTCCATGGGCATTTTTTAACTATCTCAATCCTCTGTTATCTATAGGTCTTGCCTATATGGGTTTTGGAATTTTTCGGAAGACTCAGCCTTCTGACGATCAGCTTTCGAATGTAGTAGGAGAAGAAAAGACTGACCAAGGAATTCCAACATCGTGACTGCATGAATTCAGAGTAAAAAAAAGCCCGCTCAGTGAGCGGGCTTTTTCGTTTTACGTAGGCTAGTTAGCGGTGGTGGAGAGGAAGGCAATGAGTAAGCCTTCAATAGTCTCCCCGACACCTGGTACAAGTAAAAGGGTAAGCACGGTAAGCACTGACCCGGCGGCGCAAAGAATAAGATAATTTCGTGATGTCATGGTTCGTTTCCTCTGGTCTCAGCGTGGGGTAAGTTCGAAAATCCAGCTATTGCCGTCTTCGATGTCTGCTCTAGCGGCGGCGATGGCTTCAGCTGAAACTGGTGTGGGTACGCCACTGTATTTAGCGAGTAACTTGGCAGCTACGCCGTTCAGCACATCTCCTTCCTTAATTCGAACGAGCTGTCTGGGGTAGCGTACATTGTTTACGCGCAATACACCTTCGTCGTTTCCTTCGTCAGCCTCGAACGCCCATTCCTTCCAGATTCTGCCAAGGAAGGATTTCATGTAGCCAGAGACAACGTAAATCTTGCCCTCACTCTCTAGGATGAAAATGGTGCGCGTAGCCATCGGGTCGTTAAGTTGTAGCTCGATAGTAAAGATGTCATCGGTGAAGCTCCAATCTGGTTCGGGCCCAGTGTGTAACTCGCCAGCCACCATCTCACCGCCGGGGAAAACCACTGTTGCACCGTCAGCGCTGCTGCGTTGAATGCGTAGAGTGCCGATAGCTACGGCGCCAATCAGTACAACGAAACCAACCATCTGCAGTACGATCTTGAGAATTTTCACTTGCTAATCTCCTGAGAATCAAAGTGATAGGGATCATAGGCGATTTGTGACGTTACGTCTCTTATTTTGATATAGCGCAGATCGGAGGGATGCTGTCTCCTCTAGGCTCAATGAAACGAAGTAGCGTGATCGGTTTTCTAGCAGAATCAATAAGCTGAATAAATGATATAAAGCGTGCTACAGAATGCTCTGGGGTTTCGTAAACTGATGGTAGAAAAATCACTGTGGTGTTACGTTTCTCCATTATTAAATTTGCACGGGCTCGACTATTCTCTTCATTTGAACTGGAATAAACCCGACTAAGAAAAATTATGAATAGCAAACGTCTTGTCGCCCTAACTTGGCAGGCCGGGCGTGAACAGGGTTTGATTGAATTTTGTCAGCCACTAAGGGGCTTTCGAGTTGGTGAATCTGGCGGCTACTACGATGGTGTTTGCAATAGTAATCTGGAGCCGGCTTTTTGGATGCCTTTAGGCTGGGCGCCGAACTCTACAGTTTGCGCAGTGACCTGAATGTTGTTGCCTCGAGAGTAGTGACCAACTCAGAGGAAATTCAGCGAATTGATTCTGATGTTGCGGGAATAGAATCACGCATTATTCTTGACGATACGACCCCGGCACAGCGAACTCAATTGCTGGCTGATATGCGGGAGTTATCGGAGATAAAAGGTGAGTTAGTGCTGGAATCCGAGTTGCTCATCGAAGAGCGTACACTCGTTGAGTTCGCGCTGTACGAATTCGAATTTACTGTGAGTGAGGCAGGGTTCTAGTTTCCTGAATCGAAGTGTTTAAATTGTTTCTTTATTCATAATTGATTTACTGGGCTCAGCGTTGAGGCACAGTAATTTTGAGAGTGAGAAAGATAGCTAGGCACTATTATTTGCTTCAGTGGCCTGGCGTTGATTCAGGTGAGTCAACTGAGTAAGGCGCGTTCCATTCAAATTTTTGAAATGTGTGATGACGCGTAATATGGCGCGCAATAGTAGGTTATGAGAGATACGGCTAGATAATCTAGTTGGCGTGTCACTACTTTTGCCCGTATTGTGTCAGTTTTTTTTACATGCTGGCGCCCCGTATCACCAGCATCCATTTGTGTTTTATGTAACTTATTGAAAAATATCGATATATATTTTTTGGACTGAAATTTGCGTTATTTATAATATGACCGTCAAATATCGTAGTGCAAAAACTAGCAGTAGAGGTTAATCATGCGGCACAAAATTATTCGTCTTCTTTCAACGGCCTTAGTTCTCATGGGATCCGTAGTAGCACAGGTGGAAGCGGCTCCAATTCTTTGGGATAGCGGAACTGGCTCAAATGGAAACGCCTATGAATACATAGCAGGTACGATTACGTGGTCTGCTGCAAAAGCTGCCGCTGAAGGAATGACATTCAATGGGCGACTGGCCACCTGGTTACACTCCACTCTAATGAGGAGGCAAGCTTCATTAACCCACTCTACTCGAGCGACCCTAACACTGCAGTATTTGGTCCTTGGATAGGTCTTAATGACATCGCAGTAGAAGGAACATATGCTTGGGTTACAGGTGAAGCTTATACGTATTCCAACTTTAGCGCCGGGGAGCCTAACAACGTTGGCAATGAAGATGGTATCCATTTTTGGGGCGCAGCATCAGGTCGCCCCCTAGGTTCATGGAACGATTGGCAGATTATTGCAACCAATGGGGGTGGTTATATCGTTGAATTTGAATCATCCGAGATGGCTTCTGTGCCTGAGCCCGCTGTATTCTCTTTGCTTCTTCTCGGTTTGGCTGGAATGAGATATTCAAGTAAAAAAAGAAAGGCATAATCAAGTGCTTTCCTAAAAGTCCGATAGCCGTTGCAAGAGGATGATGCCCCGGACGTGGGGTGCTGACAATTAGATCATCGTCTTGCGACATTCGGCGCATTAACCGAATTTGAACCTCGGAAAGCTCTATCGACGATCTAGAATGTTGACATGCTTGCCGCCTACCCCTGGCGATTTTTGCACGAATTCTTCAAGAACATAAATCGAACTACCTTGCCTCAACAAACTCCTCATTATCAAATTGCAGATAGACACTTTCTCGAAATTTTTAGCATAGATACTAGTTGAAAGTAAGCTCTCGTATAGCAGTGTCCGCTAGGAGTTTACTGGCTTTCTAAAGTACGCCCTGCTTGAGTATGGATTTCTCTGAGTAGAGTTGCTAAAACTGCCCCTTGTAAAATTAGTTGGCTATGACGTTAACTTTAAGTCAGTCTTATAGTGCAAATTGGCTAAGTCAGGCAGGAAGTTTTTCCCTACGCTAGTCATCGATCAAAAATATGAGGGGATTATGATCACAGTAAGCGAGTTATGGACCTATCCATTTAAGTCAGCAAAGGGTGTATCACTCTCCTCAACACAGTTCGACTCTGAAGGTATGTGTGATGATCGTCGTTTGGTCGCGTTGGATGAAGATGGCGTATTCATAACGGCGCGCCGCTATTCCCAATTGCTGCAACTGTCCTGCACAAAGAATAGTAGTGGCTGGTTATTGCAACACCCTGCACAGGATGGCCACTGTCAGATCAATCAACTGGAGCCTGAAAAGGCGATCACAGGGACCCTGTGGAAAGACGCAGTGAATGCACTGGATGCAGGCGATGAAGCCGCCGCCTGGATTAGTGACCTGCTTAAAAAGCAAATGCGAATCGCAGTATGGAAAAAGCAATCCAGGTACTCGAAAAAGTACCAATTGGAATCTAGTTTTGCCGATGCCTCCCCCATATTAGTTACAACGCAGGCGAGCATACAGCAAGTTTGTAAATGGGGTCATATAGAGCCAGATGTACGCAGGTTTCGGCCCAACATCGTATTAGCTGGCGTAGAAGCGTTTGCCGAAGATGGCTGGAGAAAACTGCAAATTGGTAATCTGACTCTCGAAATACTCGACCCCTGCGTTAGGTGCATTCTCACCACAAAGCAGCCGGACACGGGCGAAACACATAGTGAAAAGCAACCCATCAAGGCACTGATGGAAAATCGTGTAAATGATGCAGGTCATCCTATATTTGGAGTAAATGCAACGTTGTTAGGTCCAGCCGGTAATTCGGTAATATCAATTGGCGATGAAGTTACATTGATTGAATAATGATGTATGAAGATCTTATGCGCAGGGGCAATAAAATTTCAGTTTCGAATGCCTGCGCGCATTTAATAAGCAAGACAATCAAAGGACAGCTATGACAGAAAAAATGGGCGAGTCAGTTCATCTAGTCGGCAACGGCGATGCGCTCTATCGATTTTCCTCTCGAGCCTTGCTCGGTGTTGTGTGGATTAGCTCGACCATTTTCGGTCTCTATATTCTAGCCAATTACGCGGCAGCCTATTTCGAGAATGATTTGCTGCGCTGGAATAATGTGCTGCCAGAAATCTATGATCCTTCTCAGCCACAAGCCTCCGTGGGCATCGGCTTACACTTTGCAGCCGGTGGCTTGATCCTCGTCCTAGGTGGCATGCAGCTAATCGATTCTATTCGTAGTAACTATCCACGCGTACATCACTGGACGGGTCGCCTCTATATCTTTCTCTCTTTGGTTGCGGCGATTGGCGGGCTATCCTTTATTGCCATCAAGGGAACCGTGGGCGGGCTGGTAATGGATATAGGCTTCGGTCTATACGGTATCTTGATGTTCGTCGCTGCGGTACAGACAGTGCGCTATGCCATGGCGCGTCAGTTTTTGGACCATCAAGCTTGGGCATGGCGCCTTTATGCGTTAGCCATAGGCTCATGGCTCTACAGAATGGACTATGGCCTATGGTTGCTTCTTACCGACTGGGTAGGGCACACGGATGAATTTGATGGCTGGTTCGATCACATCATGGCGTTCTTCTTTTACATCCCTAATCTACTCATAGTGGAATTGATGATCCGGTCCAGGTCGCAGGCCAGTAGCAAGCGGCTGCGTACAACGGCCTCGATGACGATGATCGGTGCCTGTCTGCTGTTGGTGGTAGCTACGTGGGGGTTTGCCCGAGTGGCTTGGCTGCCCGCTATCGTGGATTTTCTCACAAGCTGATTTTGGGATAGAAGGGAATAGATTTATATGCGGTGGATTTTGCCAATCGAATAATTGGAGTCAAAGTAAAAATACAGTAGTTATGGGGTGGGTGTGCAAGAGCTTTTGGGGATACCGATAGTTTACTAGCTTAAGCATGGTTTTAGCGATTAAGTTAGTAAACTCAGTATCCCCAACATTTCCTCAACAAGGCAGACAGTCCTGTTAGAACGAAACATCCCATTGGAATCGCAGTCGGTTTTCAGACTCACCCTGGCTCAGGATGCTATCGTCGAGCTTCAATCGCGAGTAGTCCATTGTCAGCTTGCTATTGTGACCACTGAAAAACCAGTTGGCACCAAGGGTTAACTCTTCCCGTACATTTTCAAATGTAAGATTGGTGGCGTTCGGTTCATCTACGTAGGCATAACGAGCCGCCAATTCAAGTGGTGCTGGTACTGACTCAAACATATGGTGAAAGAAATATCCGGCCTGCACGTATCCGCCTGTCAGCTCACTACGAATGCCTGTGACAGTATCCCGAATCTTTTTAACATGATGCTCCTGCTGTGCAGAGAACCCGCGATACTTAAATGCGAATTCCTGAACTACCTGATCGATTTCGTACTGATCGGGTGCTGCATCTGCCGGTTTTGCAAAGCCATCAAGGTTTCCGCAGCCCGATGATGACCATCGAGTACAAGCGCCCGTAGTTGAGGCTCCTGCTAACGCGAAACTTCCAGTGGGAAGCTCAGTATATTCGACGTCTGTCTGCCGCCAGGAAAGGTCGCGACCGAGGAAATTCCACTGCAGGCGACCCATGTACATCATATTGTCGTCTGCATTATTAACGCCCTTACCCTCACCGTTAAATACACCTGCGTAATAACGCATATCGGCAGGAGTGTCTTCGAACAGGTGCCCTCTTAACTGAACACCAACCTGTCGATCGATGGTGAATACGCGGTTGACAATTGATCGCTCCACGAACTGCTGGCGACCCGAAGAGTCGACCCGTTCCCGGTTCATGTCTACTTTCCACTGACCGAGGCGAATACCACCCCAGTCCCACTTGGTTATGTCGATACGCCAGTCAATCACTCTGGTGCTGGATGCCGAGCTGCTATCATCAACGTCACGTGAAGGCTGGAGATCAACCTCGAAATAGTATTGCAGCCAGGGTTTGAAGCCGGTACCACCGATCTTCATTCGCAGACGACGAGCCTCAAAATTAGACTGATCTTCTGCATTGAACGATGAAATTTGACGCGGATCGGAGCGATAGGGAGTCGTGAAGCGTGTTTGGGCTCTCCATTGCAGGTCAGTCCGCCAGTTACCGTCACGGGTTGCGAAGCGAAATCCGCTGCCCACTTTTTCTGCCGTTACGGGGAATTGCTCATCTATCTGAGTAGCGACCTCGGTGGAGACAGTCTCTTCAAGATCGACGTATCTAACAGACGTCTCAGGCAGGATATCTGCGCTGCTAAGCGTATCGGCGCCAAGCAACTCATCGTATTGCTGCTGGGTGATCGCTCCATTTTGCAATAAGATATTCAATAGTTCTTGGTCAGCAGCGAGTGCGCTGGGGGATAGCTGCAGCAATAGCGCTGTAAACACTAAGTGCCTGATCCTGAGGGGTGGTGTTTTAGTTTCCATGGGCGATCTCCAAAGTCTCGCGATTGTGATTGTCTTGATACGGCGAATTCGTACTAAGCACTTTAATTCACAAATATTACAAAACGATGACAATGTGACGATTTGGTAGTCAGATTGAAATATCCGAAAGAGGGCATTGCAAAAGAAGGGGCTTTGGAGACACTGATAGTTTGCTAGCTTAAAGTTCTTTTTTCGGCTTGGATTCCTGCATTTTTCTTTCGCAATTTTCTTAAACTATCAGTGTTCCCTCGCCTATCGTGCTTTGGTATGTGGAGGGAAGGATAGAAGAGATGGCGACTCGAGACGGACCAACTTGCGTTAGCACGTTAGGACAGACTAAGGCTGGGCGTAGCCCGAACCCAGAATGGGTGAGTCAAGAATCCAAATAGCCTTAGGGCGTGTGTCCCTTGCGGGCTTTGCGCTAAAGCGCTCGTTGCTTGTGCTGGCGCACAGTCGAACCATCGACACGAGGATTTTAGTAGACTGCGTGACCAATTCTAAATTTGAATCAATGAGTTAAAAGCGCGAAATCAGAGTGTGCTATGGATTCCACAGATGAATGTATCAAAAACTACTGTATTTTACTCTGACTCCATTTACTTTTTAGTTAGAAACAAGAAATCGCAATGCTACCAGCTAGTGTTCTACGGATTCACAGATTGAGTGTGGAAAAGGCTCTTAGATATTTGTTAAGGGAGTTCGCAACAAACTGTTTAAAAACCTGACATATAAGCACGGTTATGAATGAGAAGTGTCAGGAATTTTTACAGAATTTGTTTCGGCCCTATAGGCTTCTTCTGTAAGCTATTGATTTTTTTTGCTGTTAATTTTCTGGCATGGGTTTTGCTAAATATTTCAAGAATTTATTCCGTTCTAAAAGGTTTTTATGATTCACGCTAAGTTAGCCGCCGCCACCGCATTGTTTGCCCTTACTAGCACTGCCTATGCTGGGCCAATCACGATTGATTTGAATGATTGGACTGAGGAGGCAGCAACATCTGCTTCTGGCAACTGGGTGATTGCAGCTGATGGCTCTGCAGTCACGCAGACTATCAACGGCAATCCTGCTATTTTTTATAGCGATTTTGATGCATTCGGCACGGAGGCTAGCGGTACTATCCGAGCCAATACATCAGGCGCAGGTGGTGATGATGACTTTATTGGTTTTGTATTGGGCTACCAACCCGGAGATGCGGTAAGTCCTACTGCGGAGTACTTGCTTATCTATTGGAAGCGAGGAACTCAATCTCACAATTTTTGGGATGTTAATAGCGAGCCGGGTGGCACTGCATTGCGAGGCCTAGCCGTCTCACGTGTGACCGGTGCCGCCTCTCCTGATGAGTTATGGCAGCATACGACGCTCACGCCTGGTAATGGAGTTACCGAACTTGCGAGAGCCGCGAGCCTTGGTTCTACAGGGTGGGTATTTGATACCGATTATGAGTTTTCGTTTGATTACGGCCCAAGTAATCTTGTGATTAGCGTCAATGGCGTAGAACAATTTAATCTGGGTGGAAGCTTCGGTGATGGCAGCATGGGTTTCTATAACTTTTCGCAGGCTTCAGTCAGCTACTCCGCTTTTGATGTAGATGAAGGTTCGTTTTCTGTACCAGAACCTGCTCCTCTTCTTCTGTTGGCAACAGGTGTTTTAGGGCTAGGCTTGCGTAGAAGGAAGCAAACCTTACCTTTGAAGTAAAAAATCTAAGTCTTTGGAACACCGATATTCTTATTCTAATCTATCGGCGTTTTTGGTTCTGATGAAGACTAAAAGGTGAATGCTTGCTTAGCTGTCTCCGGCGGGCCTCGCGCTTTCGCGCTCGTTGTTTGTGCCGCGCAATTAGTCGAACCATCGACACGAGGATTTTCAGTAGAACGCGTGACCGATTCCTTATTTGAATCAATGAGTTAAGATT
>MEHZ011554776.1_pt1 | contig 10459 bp, 10 predicted proteins | sample 897221 | NCBI WGS metagenome assembly MEHZ01 (sample SAMN05514161, study PRJNA337945) | marine metagenome | isolation source: marine surface water | place: Arctic Ocean | collected 2007-12-13 | reverse complement strand
CTTCGACTTTATCTGTGTAAAGTGGGTCGAAAACTTTTTCAAGTCGATTATCTGCAATCCCTTTTCCTTCATCATCAATTACTATATTAATACCATTTATCGCTCGCTGGGTAATATTCATCTCTATTTTACCTCCTTGTGGCATGGCTTGTATTGAATTGAGGAATAAATTGAAGAGCACTTGCCTAAATAATAATTTATCTAAGCTTAACAAAAAAGGCTTGGGGCTGAAATTAATAATTAGTCTGGATGACTTCGAAATATCTGCATAACTCATTGCCTCCTTTGCTAATGTTTCTACATCAGTAAGAGTTTTTTTGAGATTCTTTCCTTTTGTCATTTCTAAAAGTCTTTCAATGACTTCGTCTGACCTTGAAATCTCGTGGTCAATTATATTTAGATGTTCATCGAGCTTATGGTTTTTTTTAAGTTTTAATCGCAGAAAATAGGTTGAGTTGCGAATTGCGGACAAAGGATTTCTTAACTCATGAGCAATATTCGAAGAAACTTGCCCTACATTGGCAAGTTTTTCTCTCTGGTTTAGTTGATCTTTAGTTTTAATCAACTCCTGTGTTGCGATTTCTTTTTCGGACATTTCAGCCACGATCCTTTGGTTTGAAAGCGTGAGTTCCTTAGTTCTTGATTGAACCCTAAGCTCCATTTCTTCATTAGCTGATTTCAGCTGGTAGTTCGCATCCTGAAGAGAATCAAGCATTTCGTTAAATACATCTGTTAAACTACCAAATTCATCCATGCTGGTTTTATTTGCTCGGATAGAATAATTTTTCTCATGGGAAATTTTTTCAGCTACCGAACTTAATTCTTTTAATGGTCTAGTTAATGAACTTTGATACCAAAATATAATTAAAACTATGATAATGAAAATGGACGAAGTGGTTAGAATTCCAACTCTTAAATAATCAGCTTTCTTGACATTTAAATCCTTCAAAGACCGAGTTACTGAAATTACTCCTAATTTTTCTTTGTCTGAAGTGATTACCCTAGAAATAATAATCGCATCGTCATCGGATAAATTATCATTGGCCAAATTTCTAGGTTTTAAAATATTTAATTGCCCTGCAGGGTAGTGGGAGAAAAGAGTAATTTGCTCATTGTTTGAAATATTTTTTTTCCATATCGCCGCATTCTCTACCATAGGGTTTGTCGAAAATCCTTTGAGTAGATCAAAGGCTGAGTCTTCATCATCGAAGACAAGTGATGGGTAAATAAGGAGAGATAAATTGTCGATTTGATTAGTTATATTAGACCGAATCAGTTCTTTGGTACTTTTTATATCTTGGTTGTATATTGCCCATCCAGCAATTACAGGCATTAACACGGTGACAAGAAAACTTGAGAGAAAAAACTTGGTTCGAAAACTCAAGTATTCAAACTTCCTGATATTTAAAAAGCCTTTGAGTAAAGCCGAGGAGCTTTTTTTGAATTTATCAAGTGAAAGGGAGTCCAATTTTAGTTTAATTGATTTCTTTAATCACTTCGATTGCTTTGGCCAAAATCGTCTCGGGTGCGGAATTCTCAGTGCCTGATAATTCACGATTCAAAAGATCTCGAAAATCTTTTTCTGCCATGATTCTGGCTGAACCTGACTGTTCTTTTTGCTCATTGGGTCCTGGTTCGATTCTTGATTGAATAATATTTTCAACCACCACTCCTCGAGTTTCAAGTTGGTTCAATTTTTCTAATCGTTCTTGAATCGCACCGACGAGTTCATCTACGCTATAATTATCTGAAATAATTACCTGTAAATTTCTAGTGGTTCTTTTTTGTAAAAGTTTCGCAAAGTTTGCTCGACTTGCAGAAGCAAAACTATCCACGAGAACAACTATGTCAGCCGTAACGGGTATACCTCGTCTAAGTGCATTGTTAAAGTCAGTGTAAGTTTTAAAAGTTATGTTCGATGAATTGAATTCTATTGAGCATTCATTCATTACTTCTTCGGAGTGAGAAAAGAATACAATTTCTCTCTCAAACAAAAATGAATTGCTCGAGATGTTTTCTTCGATTTGCTCCCAATTCACTTCGCCCACGATAGAGCGGTTATGAGAACCGAGATTAAGGGATAGGGGGTTTTTCATAATAGGGTATATGAAATAAATTATATCGATCTAATTTAGTCAATCATGTTATTTGATTGGTTAACTATGACACGGCGAACGCCTTTGATTATTCAAGAGGGCTTAATTAAGAAAAGGCTTAATTCTTTTCTCAAAAAGAGTGAAAAGGTCGGGGTCTACGGATACAGCACATTCTTGAGCTAATTCAGATTGGCTATGCGTCCCAGTGGAGACAAGAAAGCAGCGCATGCCTGCATTCTTTGCGGTTTGATAGTCGTAAGGGGAATCTCCGATGTAGACTGTTTCATCTTTGTTATATCCAATCTTACTGAGTGCCAGTTGCGAAAATTCAATATCGGGTTTTTTCCACTCGGTGTCATTGACCCCAAGGGCAAATTCAAGTGGTGGTATAAAGTTTAGGTATTCGCAAGCAGCTCTCGCATGTGGTCCATGTTTGTTGGTAAGTACGGCGGTTTTAATATTATTTTTTTCACAAAGCGCTAAAATTTCAGATGATCCAGGAAGTGCAATTAAGCCATCGAGCATTTCTTTTTCAAAAATGGGTCTTAGACGTTCAACGGCTTCTTTTGCATTTTCTTCTCCAATCAATTTGGACATTGTTGCTTCAGATGCACCACCTACAGATTTTTTTACAGTTTCAAAGTCTGGCACTGGAAGTCCCATCTGAGCGATGACTTGGCTAAATGCTTTGTAGATTGCTTGAAATTGATCGATCAATGTACCGTCAAGATCAAATAAGATTGCTCGTATTGCCATAGTTTATTCTGATGTGGTGAAAGGAGATATTTTAAATAGAGAATGAATCATGTAGGAGATATAAGCATACAAGCCAAGCAAGAAGAATCCCAATTTTCTTATATTCAATTTCGTAAGGAAACAAATTTTGTTGTTTGTACATTAAAAGGAGTTTGGTCGATTGAGAATAATTCTGGTTCTGAGGTACGCAAGGAGTGGGAGATTTTTTTTAATAAAAATCCTACCATTCAGGTTTTTAAATTCCAGCTTGATACTCAAATAAAATGGGATTCAACTTTAGTTTCGTTTCTTCATAAATGTAGGAATGATCTAAAGGTTGTTAATAAATCGATTAAGTTTGATGAACTACCCTCAGGCCTCTCTCAGTTATTAGAACTAAGCGAACCGACTTTATTGGAAAAAAAGCAAAACGAATTTTCCTTATCCTTGGAACTCATTGATGACACTATTAATTATTTCAGAAATGTAACATTATCTATATTTTCATTTTTGGGTGAATGGGTATTAGCTATTTTGCATCTATTTACAGGTCGATCAAAAACTCGTTTTCAAGATTTCGCACTGTCTTGTCGTTCTTGTGGTGCGTCTGCTTTGCCTATTGTGACGCTCATCAGTTTTTTGACAGGGCTGACCATGGCCTTTGTTGGCAGTGTTCAATTAGAAAAATTTAATGCTAAAATTTATGTGGCCGATTTGGTTTGCCTTGCGATGGTGAGAGAAATGGGTGCATTGATGGTGGCAATTGTAATGGCAGGTCGGACGGGGGCTGCTTTTGCCGCAGAAATTGGAAGTATGAAGTTAAATGAAGAGATTGATTCTCTTCGAACATTCGGAATATCTCCAATGGAGTTTTTGATTGTGCCTCGTACCTTGTCCTTACTCTTTATGATTCCGCTTTTGACCATTTACGCTGATGTCGTCGGTATTTTAGGTGGATTGGTTGTTGGAACTGTTGTTATGGATTTCTCTGTAATTCATTACTTCGAGCAGACTCAAGTAGCTTTGCACAGTATGTGGGAGATTTATTCCGGTTTATTAAAAAGTGTTGTTTTTGGGTTAATTATTGGATTGGTTGGATGCTATAAAGGATTACATAGTGGGAATGATTCCTCTTCTTTAGGCCGTGCGGTTACCGCATCCGTGGTGGTGGCAATTACATTAATCGTCATTATCGATGCGATGTTTGAAGTATCCTTTAGTTATTTAAATTTACGATGAAACAAAATCCAATAAAAAATGATTCAATCTTGAAAGTAGAGAATCTTAATTTGGCTTATGGAGATTACCAAGTTCTCGAAAAAGTTTCATTTTCTGCAAAGAAGGGCGAGTGCCTGGTTGTGATGGGGGGGAGTGGTTGTGGTAAAAGTACTCTTCTCAAATCAATGGTGGGCTTGCTGTCTCCTCAAGATGGAAGAATTCTGGTCGATTCAATTGACCTATGGACTGTAAACCATGAGGGAAAAACCTCTATCTTGAAAAAATATGGAGTTCTATTTCAAGGAGGGGCTTTATGGGGAGCTATGAATTTGTTGGAAAATGTTTCTTTACCATTACAAACTTACACTGACTTGGGTCAGTCAGAGATTAATGATTTAGCCAGATACAAATTAAATCTTGTTGGATTATCTGGATACAGTGACTTTTATCCGGCCCAGTTAAGTGGCGGAATGAAAAAAAGGGCAGGGTTGGCTAGAGCAATGGCACTCGATCCAGATATTTTATTTCTAGATGAACCCTCGGCAGGTCTTGACCCATTAAATTCACATCGTCTAGACAATTTGATTAATGAATTAAAAGAGAGCCTAGGAATTACATTTATTGTGGTTACTCATGAATTACCTAGTATTTTCGACATCGCCGACGATTCAATTTTTCTTGATGGGCAGACAAAAACTTTACTTGATCAGGGACAGCCTAATCATTTAAGAGAAAACTCTGAGTATGAGCGGGTTCGTTCATTTCTTCGACGAGGAACCCCAATAATTAAAAACTAAGATTGCCGTAGAGTATAAAAACTTCTTAGATTGTAAAAATTGAAAACAAGAGGAAATAATGCGCTAGTAGGAATCTTCTGCTTTGGTGCCGTTGTATTGATCATCGGCTTTATTATTTTTACAGGTGGATTTTCATCATTTCGAGGCGAGAATGAGAGATTTGTAATGGTCTTTAATGAAAATGTTTACGGTTTACATGAAGGAGGAAAAGTCACACTGAATGGGGTTAGAATCGGAAGGGTAGAGCGTTTTTTTCTTGGTGATGCAACCGAGGAGGGGCCCGTGCCTGTTTTAGTCGAAATTAACCGGAAGTTAGTTCGACGGCACATGGTGGAGGGAGAAAACGAACTTTTTGATACCGAAGGTTTTTTAAAGACAGAAGTTGTATCACGCTTGCAAGCCAAATTGATTCAGGAAAGCTTTGTTACTGGGATTTTATATATCAATCTTACCGCGGGGCACGATGTAAACGAGGCGAGAGGACTTTATGGGTACAGGGAAATTCCAACCACTGCTTCAATTTTCGCTGAGTTAAGTGAAAGTATCAACCTTGAAAAGCTGAGCAAGCAGATTAGCGACTTGATGGTTACTGCTACCAGGAAGCTCAATGACCTTGATTTAGCTCGATTAGGTATTGATTTTTCTAACACAAATAAGGATGTACAGTTTTTTATAAAGACATTTGCAGAGGCTTATTCACCGTTAGGCCCAAAATTATCTTCTACCGTGGATGAGGCAAAGATTTCCATCGGAGAAATTATTTCGATTAGCAAGACTTTAAAAGAAATGCTTGATCCGTCTTCTGATTTTAGGTTTGGATTTTCAAGCACGATGCGAGATATTTCAGCAATGTCTAAATCATTAAAATCGCTTGCAGATTTATTGGAAAGAAACCCTCAAGCATTTATTCGAGGGAAAGGGGAGAGTTCAGAATGATAGAATCAATACGATTTAATTTACTTTTACTTTGCTCACTTTTGACTGTTACATCCTGTATTGTTCCAGAGTCAACTCATGTTAAACCAACTTTCCATCTCCTCACCAAAAATATTTTTGATAAGAATCAAAGCATAGCTCAAGCAACTGAACTTGTAGAGAGTAACAAGACAGTTTCTGGGCATCCATTTTACCTTAGGCAGATTGAATTACCTTATTATTTACAAGAAAACAGAATTGTCAGCCGTCCCGATGAGTCGAAGATCGAGTTTCGTGAAAACGATCGTTGGGGAGAACCTTTACTTGAGGGTGTGGGACGAGTGGTCGGATTAAACCTTTCGCAACTATTAAATAGCTCTTTCTATTCGGTTTACCCTCATAGGAAAAAAATAGGCACGCCTTGGGAAGTGAGTATCACTATTCTTCGTTTTGAAAAAGTGTCTGGATCCGAAGTAAAGATTGAAGCATCTTGGGAGATTTTTAATATAGACTTTAAAAATGGAGCATATCCATTACGCAATGGTAAAGTAAATACACTTGTGTCGATGAAACCTTCTGCTCAAAAAGCTCAATCAATTAAAGATGAAATTAACTCTCTGAGTAAGTCTCTAACAATATTGTCTGAACTAATTTCTGCGTCGATTATTTCTTCAAGTCGTTAGCATAGGACCAGAATTAATCAATGATCGATGGATTTTGCGTTAATTATAATTGCTATTTTTTTTACGGTTTTTATCGCTGTTCGTGTTAATCGAAAATCAAAAGAAGAGGATATTAGTGCCATAGAAAAAGAAGTGGTAAATGATTTTCAATTAGATTTTGAAGAGGAGTCGCCGGGAGTATTATCGAATCGAGGTATGAATGACTTGGTTGAATGGTTTGAAGATGATTTAATGACTCGCAAGATGACTCAATCAAGAGAGATTGATGATTTTGAGGAATTGAAGTAAGATTTGCCTATTTGCTACTTTGCATTGTTTTATTCGTTACATAATTGGCTTATGCTTATTGTGTGTGGGGTAGTTTATTAGATTCAGAGTTTAATGTTTCTCTAGTAATGAAGACATTTCCTCCTGGGTAAATAGAGATTCTTTTACTCTTGCTAGACTTGCGCGCAGTTTTTCCTCAACTTGGTTGTAATATCAAAGTCATATGACCCAAACGAGATTAGGTTGGAAAGCAGGATCAGTATTGGATCGAATTATCCATTCCATCAAAAATAATTCCTCGATACACTGAACTAAAATGGTTGAGAAGGACGGCACCCAAATAATTTATCTTCGTGGAAATCACGATGATTTTTTTGCAAAGAATCTTCCCGTTGCTTTTGGTAAACTTAAAATTTGCGAGGAATATATATCGAGGTAGAAATCGTAATTATTTAGCCCTTCATGGTGGTTGCTTCGATTCTTTTCAACCAATAATAAGTGGATAGCAAAAATTGGTGCAATTGGGTATGAAAACTTTTTATCAGTGAGTCGCGTTTATAATCGATACAGAAAATTGAGGGGTAAAGAATGGTTTCCTTTGAGCAACTGGGCCAAATCGAAGGTGAAGGGTGCAGTAAATCATATCCATCGGTACGAATGAAATTTAGCTAAGATGGCTCGGAAGCATAATTGTCAAGGAATGGTTTGCGGACATATTCATGTGGTTGCCGATAAAATGATTGAAGATATTCGATACTTGAAAAGCGGTGATTGGATTGAATCTTTAACTGAATTTGTGGAGCGAGCAAATGGTGAAATTCAGGTTATTAATTATAAAGAATTTAAAAGGGAATTTAATTAGCTAAAGACTGGGGCAAAAGCCAATAAGGAATAAGGTTCAATCATTAAGGCAGTCAATAGGGCAAAGCTTTCTAAGCGAGTAAAGTTGAGTAAAGGTTTTTTGAATGTCATTTAATCAGTAGTAAAATAATTCTAATCGAGAGATTTATTTTTTAGTTTGGTAGTTTTTGAGCTCGAATTTGCCGGGCTTCATTCTTTATTCTAAAGGTATGAGTAAATTTTTATTTTTATTTTCAAACTTAAGCTTGGCTGTTCTTGTTTCTATGGGACAGGATTGGAATAATTGGCGAGGACCCAATTATAATGGTTCTTCAAATACCACGGAATCTTTGCCGGTGAAATTTGACTCAAGTACGAAAGTAAAATGGAAATATGACTTACCTGGACCCTCTGCAGGTACTCCGATTGTTAATGGTCAGTTTGTTTTTGTTTCATCAATAAAAGTAATTGACCAATCATCAGGCAAGGGAGACTTGTTAGCATTTTGCTTCAATCGTAAATCGGGAGAATTACTTTGGATGAAGAATGCTGGTTCTGGATATCGTCCTGGAGAAGACGATGGTTTTGATTATCAACTTGATTCTCGTTCCAATTATGCCACTCCATCACCGGTCACCGATGGGGAAAGAGTAATCTTTTTCTTTGGCAATGGGGATTTGATTTCATATTTAATGGACGGTTCTGAAGAATGGAGGAGAAATATTCAGAAAGACTACGGAGACTTTTGTTTTCAATGGACTTTTTCTTCTTCCCCAACATTATTCGGTGGAAAGCTATATCTTCCGGTTTTACAAAGAGATCAACAGGCTCATGGAAGGGGAGATGCTTCTGCACAGTCTTATTTACTTTGCATGAATCCAAAAAATGGTAAGACGGATTGGAAGCACAGCAGACCATCCATTGCAAAAATGGAATCACTTGAATCCTTTGGCACAGTTATTCCCTACAAAAATCAATTGCTGATCGCCGGGGGTGATGTCCTTACCGGACATGACCCTAAAAGTGGAAAAGAGCTTTGGCGGTGGGGCACATGGAATCCAAACCATAAGGAACAATGGTGGAGACTTGTTCCTTCTCCAGTTGTGGGCAACGGGGTGATTTTAGTTTGTGCTCCCAAGAAAGCACCAATTTTTGCTGTAAAATTGGGTCTGAAAGGAAGTAACACAGGAAAAGAAGGTTTAAAATGGAGTACTGAAAACGATAATACTCTTACTTCTGATGTACCAACGCCTCTTTTTTATGAAAATAAGTTTTTTATTTTAAGTGATCTGAGAAAAATATTATCCCGAGTAAACCCAGACACGGGAGGAATTGAATGGAGTCTCGAACTTCCCGGTAAATATAAATGGCGTTCCTCACCAACTGCAGGAGATGGAAAAATATATATAATGAATCACAATGGAGAAGTACTCGTAGTTTCTTCAAGTACAGGTAAAATCTTACACCTAGCGAAGATGGGAGGGACTTATGATGACAATACTCGTTCTTCCGTTTCAATTGGCTCGAACGAATTATTCATTAGGACCAATAAAATTTTGTATTGCATCCAATAAAGAATTTATTCACATTAATAACTTTATTTCCCATCCACCACACCCGCGCCGGGCGGTTCCCGCCAATCTACCGCCCGGCGCTTTTTTTTTGATTGGATTTAGTTCTTCACTTTTTTGGATAAAAGAACAATCATGTCCTAGATTATTTGACTTTCATGATTAGACTATTGGTTCACATTAAAATTATTACTTTCCTTATTTGCCCTTCGATTGTTCTCTTGGGGCAGAACACTGGTTTGAGTATAAGCGAACGACTTGCTGAATTGAAGGCTCGATCCAATGCACATGAAAATCAAGTTGCACAATTGCTTGCCCAAACTCCACTAGAAAGAACTAGTTTTACTTTACCTACACCAGAACCCTCGGAACCAAGGTCTGCCCCGTTAGAACCCACATCACCAAGTCCTCCTTTTATACCTTCACCTCAGTATTCTGAACCTGAACCTGAACCTGAACCTAAATATTATAATTCTGAAGAACAATTAAATCCCAGTCAGGAATACAATTCTGAGCAAAATCAGTCTATTGATAAAAATAAAGATTTAGATGAAGCGTACGCAAAACTTTATGAACCCGATATTCCAAGTCGACTTGAAGGATATTATTTTGGCCCGATTCTCGGTCTTGTCTTCCCTCAAGATGGCGCTGTTCGCACTCCTAGTGGTGGAAGCTATACTAGGGAAACTTATGAAGCTGATTCGGGCTACCTTTTAGGTGTTCAAGTGGGTAAAGATTTTGGCAAAGTTCGGGTTGAAGCTGAATATTCATACCACAGTTTTGAAGCATCTACTGCATCGACTTCATTATCTGCGAGCATCCATAATTTCTTTAGTCGCCTTATTTTAGAAAAAGAGTTGGGAGATCGATTCGATTTGCGTGCGGGACTTGGTATGGGGATTGGAATTGTTGGGTTGGAAGATAGTTTAGAATACAGTGGAACTGGATTTGCCTATGACTTTTTATTTGGTGCCGCTTATCGCTTAGCCGAAAATTGGAGTATCCAAGTTGATTATCATTATTACCTAACTGCTGCCCACGATCAGTATGACCATATTAAGAGTCACTTATGGACGGTTTCCGCAAGTTTGGATATTTGATGTTCAAGGATTGAGGGTTGTTAATTAAGAAGTTTCTCAAATGGCTTTGGGGTAGTGGTGGAATTGTCCAAATTCGGTTACACTTGGGTATTGATCACTAAGAATATTTAAAAGTAAACAAATTGATACCCTCTGAACTTTTTTTAAAGTCAAGTTCGTCTAACCAATATTTGATCTGCGGGTCTGCCGATCATTTTTTATTTTGCGGTTAAAATGAGAATTAATTCAGTATCGGAA
>MEHZ011584015.1_pt1 | contig 10461 bp, 4 predicted proteins | sample 897221 | NCBI WGS metagenome assembly MEHZ01 (sample SAMN05514161, study PRJNA337945) | marine metagenome | isolation source: marine surface water | place: Arctic Ocean | collected 2007-12-13 | reverse complement strand
TTCTCCACTTCCACCTGTTACACCTGTAGATCCTGTTGATCCCGAAGATCCACTTGTAGCTGAATTTCTACTTAAACCAGCAGCACCTATTGATCCTGATGTACCTGTTGAACCTGAAGTTCCTGCTTCACCTGAAGTTCTACTTGCACCTGTAGCTCCTACAGAACCTGCTGTTCCTGATGAACCACTTGTACCTGAATTACCTGATGTTTTACTTGCACCTGATTCACCTGCTGTTCCTCCTTCACCTGTTGAACCACCTGTACCTGTTGAACCTGAAGTACCTGCTTCTCCACTTGTTCTATTTAAACCATCAGCACCTACTGATCCTGAAGTTCCTGTTGAACCACTTGTTCCGGCTTCGCCACTTGTTCCTGCTGCTCCTGTAGCACCTTGTGAACCTGAAGTTCCTGTTGAACCTGAAGTTGTTGAAGCACCTGAAGTACCGGCTTCGCCACTTGTTCCTGCTCCTCCACCTTCTCCATCTGAACCTGTTGTTCCTGTTGAACCACTTGTTCCTGATAAAGCACTTGCTCCACTTCCACCTGCTGCACCTACTGAACCATTTGTTCCTGAAGATCCGCTTGTTCCTGATCCTTTACTTAATCCACTTGCACCTGTATTACCATCTGAACCAATTGAACCTGTAGTACCACTTGTTCCGGAATCACCTGATGTTCCATTTGCTCCTGTAGCACCTTGTGAACCACTTGTTCCTGAAGAACCTGAAGTTGTTGACGCACCTGAAGTACCTGCTTCACCACTTGTTCCTGCTCCCCCACCTTGTCCGTCTGAACCTGTTGTTCCTGTTGACCCACTTGTTCCTGATAGAGCACTTGCTCCATTATCTCCTGCTGCACCTATTGATCCTGAAGTTCCTGTTGAACCACTTGTTCCGGATAGAGCACTTGCTCCATTATCTCCTGCTGCACCTACTGAACCAGCTGTTCCAGTTGAACCACTTGTTCCGGCTTCACCACTTGTTCTATTTAAACCATCAGCACCTACTGATCCTGAAGTTCCTGTTGATCCTGAAGTACCTGATTCTCCACTTGTTCCTACTGCTCCGCTTTCACCACCTGAACCTGCAGAACCACTTGTTCCTGAACCTGCAGATGAACCACTTGTACCTGAAGCACCTGATGTTCCTGCTCCTGCTCCTTCTCCAGAAGAACCTGTTGATCCTGTTGAACCTGAAGTACCTGAACCACCACTTGTTTCATTTAATCCTGCAATACCTGCTGAACCTGTTGTTCCTGTTGAACCACTTGTTCCTGATAAAGCACTTGCTCCACTTCCACCTACTGCACCTACTGAACCAGCTGTTCCTGAAGATCCTGCTGTACCTGATGTACCTGAACCTTGACTATCTCCTGATGAACCTGCAGTTGCACTTGAACCTGAAGTTCCTGCTACAGTACTTGCACCATCTGAACCTGCTGTTCCTGTTGAACCAGAAGTCGAACTTGCTCCTGCTGTTCCTGCTTCACCTGTTGTACCATTAGCACCACTTGATCCATTTGAACCACTTGTAGCTGAATCACCTGAAATACCAGCTGAACCTGAAGTACCTGAAGCACCTGAATCACCTGATGTACCTATTGAACCTGCTGAACCGGCTGAACCTGCTGTTGCACTATTTCCTGATGTTGCACCATCACCACTAGTTCCTATTGAACCACTTGAACCTGAAGAACCTGCTGTTGCAGCATCTCCACTTGTTCCTGCTTCACCTGCTGAACCTACTGAACCTCCTGTACCTGCTGATCCTGAAGTTGCTGAAATACCTGAAGTACCTGAAGCACCACTTGTACCTGAACCTGCTCCTTCTCCACCTGAACCTGTTGTTCCTGTTGATCCTGAAGTACCTGAACCACCACTTGTTTCATTTAATCCTGCAATACCTGCTGAACCATCTGTTCCTGTTGACCCACTTGTTCCTGATAATTTACTTTCTCCTGCTTGACCATTTACTCCTGAAGATCCACCTGAACCACTTGAACCTGCTGTATTTGCTTCACCTGATTCACCACCTTGTCCAGTTGAACCACCTGAACCTGAAGTTCCTGATGAACCTGCTGTTGCAGAATCACCTGATGTTCCATTTACTCCTGTTGCACCTTGTGAACCTGAAGTTCCTGTTGAACCTGAAGTTGATGAATCACCACTTGTTCCTATTGCTCCGCTTTCACCACTTGAACCTGAAGAACCTGTTGTTCCTGAACCTGCAGATGAACCACTTGTACCTGCAGAACCTGATGTTCCTGCTTCTGATCCACCTGAACCTGAAGAACCTGTAGAACCTGAAGTTCCACTTCCTGCACTTTCTCCTGCTGCACCTGCTGCACCTGTTGAACCTACTGTTCCTGATGAACCTGAAGTACCAGCTGTATTTGCTTCTCCTGAAGTGCCAGCTGCACCTGTAGCACCTTGTGAACCTGAAGTTCCTGTTGATCCTGAAGTTGCTGCTTCACCTGATGTTGAATTTATTCCTGTTGCCCCTGCTGAACCATTTGAACCTGATGAACCTGAAGTTCCTGCTTCTGCACTTTGTCCATTTGCTCCTGCTGCACCTGTTGAACCAGAAGAACCACCTGAACCAGATGTTCCTGATCCTTGACTGTCTCCTGAAGAACCTGCTGTAGCACTTGATCCTGAAGTACCAGCTCCTGTACTTTCACCTTGTGAACCTGCTGAACCTGTCGAACCAGATGTTGAACTATTACCCGAAGTACCATCATTACCGGATTCACCTACTGAACCACTTGTTCCTGTTGAACCTGCCGTACCTGATGTACCACTTGATCCTACTGAACCTGATGTTCCTGCTGAACCTGCTGTTCCTCCTGCACCTGATGTTCCAGATCCTCCACCTTGTCCACCTGAACCTCCTGTTGCACTTGAACCTGAAGTACCTGCTTCACCACTTGTGCCTGATAATCCTGTTGCACCTACTGAACCACTTGTTCCTGATGAACCTGCTGTTGCAGAATCACCACTTGTTCCATTAACTCCTGTACTACCATTTGAACCACTTGATGCGGCTGAACCACTTGTTGCTGAATCACCTGAAGTACCTGCTTCTCCACTTGTACTATTTACCCCACTTGAACCTGCTGTACCACTTGAACCTGCTGAAGATGATGTTGATGCTGCTCCACTTGTCCCTGCTACACCTGTTGATCCTGAACTTCCTGAAGAACCTGCTGAACCTGCTGTATCACTAACACCTGAAGAACCATTTGTTGCGCTTATACCTGAAGTACCTGCTACACCACTTGAACCTGATGCACCACTTGATCCTGCTGTACCTTCTGTAGAAGATGCACCCGAAGTAGCATTTGAACCACTTGAACCTGATGTTGCTGATATTGCAGATGAACCTGAAGTACCTGAAGCACCACTTGTTCCTGAACCTGCACCTTCTCCTGAAGAACCTACGGTTCCAGTTGAACCACTTGTTCCAGATTCTGCTGATGAACCTATGGTTCCAGCTGAACCTGCTGTTGAACTAGACCCTGAAGTACCAGCTGCTGAACTTTCACCTGAAGTTCCAATTGCACCACTTGTTCCTGCTGAACCTGAAGAACCTGCTGTGTTAGCTTCTCCTGAAGTACCTGCTGTACCTGCTGAAGCTGATGTTCCACTTGATGCTGCTGTACCACTTGTACCTGCTGCACCACTTGAACCTACTGAACCTCCTGTTCCACTTGAACCTGCTGTTGCTGAATCCCCTGATGTTCCATCTGCTCCTGTAGATCCTGCTGTTCCACTTGAACCTGCTGTTCCTGCTGATCCTGCTGATCCTGCTGATGATGATGAACCACTTGAACCTGATGTTGTAGCAGCTCCACTTGATCCTACTGAACCTGTTGAACCTGATGTTGAACTTAATCCTGAAGTACCTGATTGTGCCGAAGCACCACCTGAACCTGTTGTACCAGAGGATGATGAAGTACCTGCTGTACCTGCTACACCAGTTGAACCTGATGTTCCTGATGAACCTGCTGAAGCATTTGTTCCTGATGCTCCTGAAGAACCTACCAAACCACTTGAACCACTTGTACCTGCATCCCCTGATGAACCATTTGAACCACCTGCTCCTGAAGACCCTGCAGAACTTGCAGATCCTCCCCCAGATGAACCAGCTGAACCATTTGTACCCGAAGAAGAAGATGTACCTGAAGTACCTGCTTGTCCTCCTTGTCCTGCTGATCCTACTGAACCTGTTGTTCCTGCTGTACCGGATGCAGCACTTGATCCATTTGTTCCTGTAGAACCTGAAGTACTACCTACTCCACTAGTACCTTGTGTTCCACTAGAACCACCTGATCCTGATGTACCTGAAGAACCTCCATTTGCACCACTTGAACCTACTGAACCATTACCACCACTAGAACCTGAAGAAGCAGATGAACCACTTGTTGATGATGTTGAACTTTCACCTTGTGAACCTGCTGAACCTGTTGATCCTGCAGTTGATGCTGAACCACTTGTTCCTGCTTCACCACTTTCACCACTTGTTGCTGCATTACCACTTTGACCTGCTGTACCTTTTGACCCTGTTGAACCTGATGAACCTGAAGTACCTTGTGCACCTGAAGTACCTTGTGCACCTGCTGAACCTGAAGAACCAGTTGTACCTGAAGCTCCTGATGTACTATCTGCACCGGTTGAACCTGCTATACCAGAAGTACCAGATGAACCATTAGATCCGGCTAAACCACTACTACCAATAACACCTGAAGAACCATTTGTTCCTGAAGAACCATTTGAACCCGCAGCTCCTGAAGTTCCATTAGAACCCGCAAAACCTGACGTACCACTTTGGACATCTACAAAACCTACTGCTCCTGAAGCTGTATTATAAGTTAATACTATTGTTGTATCTTGTAAGGAAGCACTATGAAGTCTTAAATCATTATTTGGTCCTCCTGTATAATTATAAAGATCAATATCTACACTACCTGTTATTCCTAAACTACCTGTTATTTGTGCCGATCCTGAATATGGAAATGTTTCAAGAGCATCAGAACTTGAAATTAAAATTGAAGCTGTTGTGCCGTTTATTAACGTTATACTTTCGACTGCTGATCCTGTGAATTCAAGCGTCGAAACCTGTGATCCTATTAAAGTACTACCGTTATAAACCTGTACTCCACTAAAAGATGGTATAAGGGATAAATCAATTGCCCTTTTTAAAACATCAGCACCATTATTTGTATAAAAGTTAAGAATACTCCCTTGAAGATTTACATCAAACAACAGAGATTTAAAATTTCCATCTACTTCTGCAAACGTTAATTCTGATCCTTTATTTTCTCTTAAAATTATAGCCATTTTATCTTATATTTTATACATATCATTAATTGTCATCATCATTACAATTTGTCAACAAAACTTGCTGGGTTATTATCTGTTTGAATAGATAATCTTGGATCAGTTGAAAAATTATTTCCAGGTACCTTAATTACAGTTTCTAAATCAAATACTAACTGTGTTGCATTACTTATTTTTTTAACTGATGCTAATTCTTTTTGTATAGTATCTGGTATTAAATATCCATATAATTTTAATGTAAAAGCAGTTTTAACTAATCTATTACCTGCTGATACTATTTCTACTGATGTAGCATAACTATCTATACTAGCTCTAAATTGAAATCTTTCTTTATTACCCCAATATGAATCCGAAGCATAATTCATTGCTTCTACTATTTTATTCATTTGTTCAACATAGTAGGTTGATATAATAAAATCATAAGTTAATATAACATAATCAGGTACTACTACAGCATATGATTCCTTTTTAGGTATTCTATTATTTAAAATATTAAAATTATCATATTCATTTCTTTGACTATAAGGTTTTTGGAATAATTGAACATTTTTAGGCCCATTAGCATCTAATTTATTTGCTAAATTTCTAACCTTTTCTACATTATTACGTTTATATGTAATAACAGGCATCATAATTTTACCTTTTATATCTCTATAGTAGCCTTCTTTTTGTACTTGAGCCCATCTTTCAGGAGAACCATAGTATATAGGAACTTTTTGTACTATACCATTTTGAATAACCGTAGGTTTAATTACATTTTCCATATAATAAACTATAGCTTCATCATTTTCTTTTAAACCAAGTGAAAAGGGTTTAACTTTATCATCTCTAAAAGATATTTGATTACCTCTATTTTTATCATCGGGAAATGCTCTATTAGGATTACCTGTAGTTTCTCCATTTTCAGGGTTTTTATATGCTTCCTGAACTGGATTACTTAATAGTATCTCTCTTTGTGTTTTAGGTCTAGGTGTTATTTGATTTGACATTATACGTATCTTGCTTGAGTTATACCTAATTTATCTGCTTGTACATAGTGGGCTTTACATATTATAGATATACTTGAACCATATGCACTTAAATCCCCAGGACCATCTGTTTTGTTAATTGTATTAACATTATTTGGATAATCTGGATCTTTACCTACAAAATACTGATTAGCTATTACTTCATGTACTTCATAATATCCTTCATTATACATAATAACATCTCCTACTTGTGGTTTTAAATTAGCACCATATCCTGTACCTGGTAGTCCCGTATAACTATTACCCTTATTATCAAAATTATTAAATTCTTCACCAGCTCCTAATAAATCATCTCTTAAGAAACTAAATTGTATTTCTTTATCATAATCTGTTCCTAGATCTGTTTCTGGATATATGTTGTCTGTTCTTTCTACTAAAGTATTAAGTAATACAGGTCCCATGTAATATTTTTCATGTGCTGCTTCACCATATAAATTAATTTTAGTTTCTTCTAGCTTGTATTTATAAAAAGAACACTGTTCCGTAATAATATCAGCCATTAATTCTCTACTCATATGTCTGAATAGGCTTACGTCTCTTGCTGTTCCAAATAATGCCATATTATCCTATATAAATTACACGAGGAACTCTATCTAATTCTTCCATTACGAAGTTAGATTCCATTGTTCTTCTTTCTAATAACTTTTCTCTTGAAGTTTCATCAAAGAAACCTCTTAATGAAGCTAATAAAGCTTCTTTTTCTTCTCTAGCTGCTGCTATTAAATCCCCTTGATTTAATGTTATTTCAGCATTTGGTATAGGAATAGTTTCATATTTTCCTCTAACATACCCTAACATTTCTTTACATATAGCTAAAGTAAATTCAAATATCCAACTTCTACCTACTGAGTTAATTTCTTTATATGTTGGGTTTTTATAAGGTACTCCACTAACAAATTTTATTTTATCACTTGCTTCAACAATTGATGCAGATGATCTATCTGATTTTAACATAAATTCAACCCACATATTTCCTACTCCTGATCCTGATCTAATTGTTCCATCCGAAGCTGTAAATGGAATAGCAATTCCATTATTTCCACCACTACCTGGTACTGGAAATACTCTTAATACATTATTATGCATTTCAAATGAATAGTTAGATATTCTAACCATATCATTTAATTCAATTTGTTGAATAATTTGCATATCATAATTTAAAGGCATCATTAAATAGCCACCTCCGTAACCCATTCCACCTAATCCTCCTACACCATCAATCCCTGCTGCTACAGATCCTCCTAAACCAAATCCAAAACCATCATATGAACTAGCCATTAATGCTGATGCTGGTGGAGCTTCATAAAATACTCTCATTATTTGAATATCATTACTTTGACTAAATCCATTTTGAGCTGCTAAATCATCTAAATCATAATCTTGAACACTAGATGTTAATGGAACTGCCATTTTTCTCCAAGGCACATTTCCACCAGTTCCGGCTTCAGCCCCATATTGTTCTGAGTAATCTATTATACGACCTAAATTAGGTGTAATAATTGATTCTTCTATATCTATACTTGAAGGAGCTCCTTCTAATGTTAGATAATTTTCTCTAATTTTATAAGCATATAATTCATTACCATATACTGTAACTGCTTCTTCAAAAGCAGCATAAATATTTATTGCTTGTAATTCAATCTCAACTAAAGGATAACCTAGTCTTCTTGTAACAAAAGTACAGACTTTGTCTGCATCTTTTTCAAACGTAGGATCATTATCATAAAACCCAAAAGGAGTATCTCCAGGGTGGAATGAACTTGAACCAGGCCAAATTGGTATGTTTGCCATATCTTATTATTTTATTTTTTAATTAGTTGCTATTGGAGCATTGACTAATACATATTCTACATCTATACTTGAACTTATTGCGTAAACGGAAATAAATTCTATATCTTGTTCAAATAAACCATTAAATTGACTTCCTGAGCAGTTAGGGCTTGAAAACATTATTGATGAAGTTGGTAAACATTCCATAGTCCAATAACTTTTTGCTCCAATTGCTGCAAAATCAATATCTCTTAATGTGTAAATTAAATCATTTGTTGGATTGTAATCAGTTGGGATAAATAATGCCTTAGCTACTGTAACAGTATTTCCTACTGCATAACCACTACCACCACTTGCTATAGTAACATCTATAGGTGTCATTTCTAAATCAGCAGCTACTAATGCTCTTAATGTAAATCCACCTGTTGTGTTAATATCCCCAGCTATTAAAGTACAAACTAAATTTCCAGTAGTTCCTACTCCTATGTAAGTTCTTAAAGTAGCTTGTGAAATTGATATTGTATCACCACTAACATACCCACCTCCAATAGCTGAAACTGTAACTGCTGTAATTGCATTACCTGCTACTGTTAATATTACTGAAGCACCTGATCCTATATTATTAGATGAAACCGGTATTGCTGCTGAGACCCCATCTGTAGCTCCTGTTACATTTGTAGTAATTGGTAATGTACCTCCTGTTATTAAAGCTGTACTTGAAATTGAAGCTGCCGATATAGTTAACACATCACCTACTTTATAATTTCTTCCTGGTGATGATATTGATATTGATGCTGCTGAAGGTGCTTGTTCTGTAAATCCATTTGATGTAATTACTACAGTACCTAAAGCTCCTGTTCCCGTAGCTGATCCACCTAAAGGTACATTTGTATAAGTTCCTATTTGTGTTGTTGTAGATGCTGCTGTAAAAGTTACAGCTTGAGAAGTTAATCCAGCACTTTGAGTAACATTTAATGTTAATCCTGTTCCAGATCCATTTGAAGTTGTTGCTAATCCTGAATATACAGTTTGTTGAAATCCTGTTGGTGCAGGAACTAATGTTCCCCCACTAGTGTATGAACCACTTAAATTTTTACCTACTAATCCTACATTGTCTAATCCCGCAGATGATGTAAATGTTACCGCTAATCGGCTACTATCATCCATGTTAGTTATTCTTCCGTAAGCTATACTACTAGACGGAAATAATGCGGGTCCTGGTGTAGGACCATTGGTGTTTATTAAATCTACTGATGTAGTAGGTGGAACTGTAACTATTCTTCTATCATAGTTTGTTACATTAGGTATATTGTATTGATTTTCATTTCTTGTTCTTATACCATTAACTACATGCTCTTCATTAATTTTAACTTGAAAAGTATTTGGGGTTAATATAGACGCCATAGGTTTTTGTTATAAATATTAAAGGGGAGATTAAATCATAAAAAAAGCCCCACTAATGTGGGGCTCTTTTAAGAATAATAAACTAAATACTCTAATATAATTAAATATTATATTGTATTTAAGTTTGATACGAAAATTCTTCCGTAGAATTCTGGTCTTAACATCTTCTTAGCATAACGAGTTAATAAACCTTTACGTGGAGTAAATGTTGTTGGATCGTAAACTAATGGAGTCATGATTAACGGAATGTATGGAGCAAAAACTGCACCAGCTTCCAAGAATTGTCCACCTCTATATCCTAATAATATTGTATTATCAGTCATGTAAGGGTTTTTATAAACTTGGTATCTTCCATTCATTGAACCAGCTTTCTGTACACCAAATGCGTAGCTCATTTTAGCAGCATCACCATCTGAGTTACTAGAGAATCCTGGAATAGATTCGATAATAGTAGCTACTGATGGAGAACATACCATAAAGTTAGCACCACCTCTTAAAGTTCTTTGGTGGATAATGTTTGAAAGTTTCTGAACTTTAGTTCCTAATGTTTGGAACCATTGTCCTTGAGAGTTAAAGAATCCTAAATTAGCATTTACAACACCAGTATTACCGATTGCTAAATTGTTTGTAGCACTCCAATATTCATCTCCAGCACCTGCTGATTCGATTAACATTGAAAGGATTTCTTGGTCTATTTCTAATGAAATATACTCACTCATGATTGAAGTTAATTCAGCTTCTGCATCTAAAGAATGGTAAGCATTTAAATCTTGAGCAAACTCAGGAGTCCAAACAGCTTTCAATTTTTTAGTTTTAGCAACAATAGCTTCAGAACTCATCTGAACATTAATTTCAGGAATTGCGATTGGCGTATTATTAGCATTTAAGTTGTTATTTTGATCTTCAAAATCACCTCTTG
>MEHZ011420441.1_pt1 | contig 10474 bp, 10 predicted proteins | sample 897221 | NCBI WGS metagenome assembly MEHZ01 (sample SAMN05514161, study PRJNA337945) | marine metagenome | isolation source: marine surface water | place: Arctic Ocean | collected 2007-12-13 | reverse complement strand
CCACCAGCACAGAAGACCTTGCCTTCGGCTGTCACGCTTACAGCTCGCACCGTGTCATCGAATTCAATTTCGATCATCACATCGCGCAGATCGCGAGCAAAGGCTTCGGAGACCGCATTGGCGCCGTTGGGACGGTTCAGGCGCAAGTGCGCGACATTGTTAACAACGTTGTACGTGATGGTTTCGTAGCTCATGGTGCAAGCTTGACCGGCACGCAACGCCTACACCAAGTGCAAATCTCTGACGCCCTCAGCCCATTAGGCCACTATCCTTCTCGGCGCATGACGACGCAACGTGTTTTCAGTGGAATCCAACCAACAGGTGTTGCTCATCTGGGCAACTTTTTGGGTGCGATCAAGAATTATGTCCGGATGCAAGACGGCCACGATGCCGTGTATTGCATTGTGGATCTACACGCCGTAACGGTGCCCCAAGACCCTGCCGAATTGCGGGCCAGCACCCTGCGCATGGGTCAGCTACTGATGGCGGCCGGGCTCGACCCCGAGCGTTGCATCCTGTTCGTGCAGAGCCAAGTACCCCAGCACTCGCAGCTCGGCTGGTTGATGGAAACCACGGTGAGCTACGGCGAACTCAGCCGCATGACTCAGTTCAAGGACAAGAGCGACCGTAACGAGTTCATCTCAAGCGCGTTGTTCACCTACCCGGCACTCCAGGCAGCCGACATCTTGCTGTACGACACGAATTTCGTCCCCGTGGGCGACGACCAACGCCAGCATCTTGAGCTTGCCCGAGACGCTGCTCAACGATTCAATAGCCGCTTCGGCGAGACCTTTGTCGTGCCAGAACATGTCATCCCACCGGTCGCAGCTCGCATCATGGACCTGCAGCGTCCGATCGACAAGATGTCCAAGTCAGCCGAAGCCGAGAACGGTGTGGTCATGATTCTCGAAGACCTCAAGAGCATCGAGAAGAAGTTCAAGCGCGCCGTCACAGACAGCGAAGACGAAGTCCGTTTTGACCGAGCGAACAAGCCAGGTGTCTCCAACCTGCTCGAGATCCTGAGCGCTGTAACAGACAAGGATCCCGAGGCACTCGCTTCGGGCTACACGCAATACGGGCGGCTCAAGGTCGACACAGCCGAGGCTGTCATCTCCGTCTTGCAACCCATTCAAGAACGATTCACCGAGCTGGCGGCTGACCCTGCCGAGACCCAACGACTGCTCGCCATCGGGGCCGACAAGGCTCGCGAGATTGCGTCGGTGGTGTACGAGCGGGCCCGCAACAACATGGGCTTCCTCTAGTTCAACACTGCGGCAATGCTAAGAGACGTCGTCGCACCAGATATCTGATGGCACTGCACCCGCCTCGCACGTTGCGTTGTGTACCGAAGGAACTACGCAGCTATGTCAGTCGTCGGCGGCTTTCAGTGCGGCGGCAACATCAGGTTCGATCGTTTGCTGATCGGCTGCTAGATGGTGCTCTTTCGCCCATGCGATGGCGAGCTTCGATGCGCCCGCTGCCTCTAGCTCGGCGGCGCCGATCTCGCTGTGGTCCAGATACAGGGCAATCTGGGCGCGCAGGCCAGGCTTTGAGCCCCACGCCCGTGCCTGTTCATAGCTGAGCAGGCCAGCAAAGCTTGCTGCAACTCGACCGGGTGTGCCGAGGCCCGCTTGGGTTTTTCCGACATCGTGCAACGCCGATGCAACGACGACCTCGGGGCCCAACGACTCGACGGCCCGAGCGCACTTGATGGCGTGTGCCCGGTCGACCGCAGCCATCTGGCGATACAAAACCGACTCAGCGGGTGCCAACAGTGATAGCACCCAGCGCTCACCCTCGGCATCGGGCACGGGTTTGCGTAACGACCAAAGAGTGCGCTGTGCGAGGTGAGGGATCTGGCGCCACGTATAGGCGAAGCTGGCGTTGGTCATTGCTCAGCAGTGTGACAGAGATCAGGCGGACGAGGCCAGCAGCCCCAGGTCGCGAGCCCAAAACAGTCCAATGATCGACTTGGCGTCACTAAGTCGACCGTTGGTCAACCAGTCATCAATCTCGGCCAAAGGCACCCGAAGTATTTCCGAGTGTTCTTCTTCGACGCCATCAACCTGGCGCCCAACATCGATGCAATCATTTGACGCAAAGATAGTCAGGACCTCGTCGCAAAAGCCTGCCGCTGTGATGAAATCACCCAACAACACGAGTGATTGCGGATCAAGGCCAACCTCTTCGATGAGCTCACGGCGAGCTGCCCCTTCAAGCGGCTCACCAGCGATGTCTGTCTTGCCAGCAGGGATCTCGATCAGATTGTCGTCGAGTGCCGCCCGATACTGCTCAACAAGGACCACGCAACCATCGTGGATTGCCACGACACCCACGGCGCCAGGATGGCGCACTACCTGGCGTTCCACCAGGTCTCCTTCGGGTGTACGCACCGACAGGATCTCGGTCGAGACGACGGCCCCCTCGTGGACAACACGCGAGCTTTCAACGAAAAACTTCTTCTCGCCCATAAGGATTGCCTAGTTGTTCAAGGAACGCGACGACGATGCGTCTTCTTGAGCGTCGATGTGAATGAGCTGCGGGTTCCGCCCTTCACTGCGATCAAGCGCTGCGCCGACCAGGCCGCGGAAAAGCGGTGCAGGCCGGTTCGGGCGGCTCTTGAACTCGGGATGAGCCTGGGTTCCGACCCAGAACGGGTGATCGGGTAACTCAATGAACTCGACCAGCTTGCCATCGGGCGATTGGCCAGAGCAGACCAAGCCGTGTTCTTCGAAGCGGCTGCGGTACGCCGGATTCACTTCGTAACGGTGGCGGTGACGCTCAGACACCACGGTCTTGTCGTACAACGTGGCGACTTGCGAGCGGGGAATCAACTCGGCGACGTACGCGCCCAGTCGCATGGTGCCGCCCATATCGGTGACGTTACGTTGTTCGTCCATCAGGTGGATCACGGGATCGGGCGTTGGCTTATTGCCAACATCGAACTCTGATGAGTTCGCCAATGGCAAACCAAGTTCGTTGCGGGCGAATTCGACGACCATGACCTGCAGGCCCAGGCAGATACCCAGGCAAGGGATGTTGTTCTCACGGGTGTAGCTGGCAGCCCGAATCTTGCCCTCGACACCGCGTTCGCCAAAGCCAGGGGCGATGATGACACCGTCGAGGTCCTTGAGTCGGCTGGCGACCAGTAGACCTTCGACCTCTTCGGCGTGGATCCAGTCGAGGTCGATCTTGACGCCGCGTTCAAAGCCAGCGTGATTCAAGGATTCGACGATGGACAGGTAGGCATCAGGCAAACTGACGTACTTGCCAACAAGGCCGATCTTGACGGTCCGCTCAGAGCCTTGTACCCGATCAACAAGATCGCGCCATGCAGTTAGGTCCGGCTCGCCGTCTATTTGCAGGAGATCGCAGACAGCTCGGTCGAGGCCTTCGTCATGCATGACGAGAGGGATCTCGTAGATGCTCTCGGCATCAGCAGCGTTGACCACGGCGTTGACCGGGACATCGCACAGGCGCGAGATCTTCTCTTTGAGCGAGTCGCTGATGGGGTCCTCGCTGCGACAAACAATTGCATCGGGTTGGATACCGCGGCTGCGAAGTTCGGTGACCGAATGTTGCGTCGGCTTGGTCTTTTGCTCGCCGCTTGGGCCGATGAAGGGCACGAGCGTCACATGCACGTAACACACGTTGTTCCGACCCACATCGAGACGCATCTGGCGAATCGCTTCGAGGAACGGAAGAATCTCAATGTCACCGACCGTGCCACCGATCTCGGTGATGACGACGTCGACATCGACGTTTGCCAAGCGGGTAATCCGGCTCTTGATCTCGTCGGTCACGTGCGGGATGACCTGGACAGTCTTGCCCAGATAGTCACCACGTCGTTCAGCTGCGAGAACCGCCGAGTAGATCGAGCCGGTTGTGGCGTTTGATCCCCGGGACAGATTCTCGTCGATGAACCGTTCGTAATGGCCCAGGTCGAGGTCGGTTTCGCCCCCGTCCTCGGTCACAAAAACTTCGCCATGCTCAAACGGGTTCATCGTGCCGGGGTCGACATTGATGTACGGGTCGAGTTTCTGCATCGTGACCCGAAGGCCCCGATTCTTTAGCAACCGCCCGAGGGATGATGCTGTTAGGCCTTTACCGAGCGCACTGGCGACACCGCCAGTTACGAAGATGTGCTTCGTCACGGAAGATCACCGTACAGCGACAAATGGGTGTGAGCGCGGAGCCTAGAGCGCCATCGTGAACAATTACTGGCGGCAGCGTTGCACATGTTCATTACGAGGCTTGTGACTGCAATAGTTCGGCGGCGTGGGCTCGCGCTCTGTCGCTGTCGGGCGACCCCGAGAGCATGCGGGCGAGCTCGACAATGCGACCCTCGGCATCAAGATCGTGCAGTTCGGTCGCTGTCGATTTTCCCTTGATCGTCTTGACGATGTTGATCTGATGATCGGCGCACGCAGCCACCTGGGGCAGGTGAGTCACGACGAGAACCTGATGATTGGTGCCCACGCCGGCCAGCGCCTGACCAATCGCCAGGGCGGCCTCGCCGCCAACACCAGCGTCGACCTCGTCGTAAATGACCGACTCGGTGTCGCCACCGACGACAAGCTGCAACGCGAGCATGATCCGCGAGAGTTCACCACCGGACGCAACCTTAGCTACCGGCAATACCGGTGAACCGGGGTTCATCGACACAGCAAACTCGACGTCGCGGCCTGCGTCACCGTCGATATGGATTTCGAACTGTGCCTTTGGCAATGCAAGCCGTCGCAGCTCGACCTGAACTTTCTTGCCAAGTTTGGGGGCTGTCTCTTGTCGTGCAGCCAAGAGTTCTGCTGCGGCCCGAGCCGTTTCGGCCTGGAGGCGCTCGATGCGCCTGGCGACTTCGGTAGCCAACTCGGCATGGTTGCGGATCTCGTCGAGTCGGTCTTGAGCCTGAACCCCAAACTCGATGACCGACGCCAAGTCGACGCCATATTTGCGCCGCAGGCCGGTAAGCACTTCTCGGCGAGCCTGCAGCTCGTGCAACGTCGCTGGGTCGTCATCGATATCTGTAGAGGTAGACCGCAGGTCTTCGACAATGTCGGCTATCTCGGCTTGCAAACCATACAAACGGTCAGCTACTGCAGCGAACGGTTCTCGGTCTCGAACGGCGCCTAACGCTTCGGCGAGAGCAGAGCCGACGGGCCCATCAATCGACAATTTTTCGATCGCTGCGTCGGCTGCCTCACCATGAGCGCCCGCATCGCCCAACGACACCTCTCTCTTTGCAAGGCGACCGTCTTCGCCTGCGTCCACAATGGCGACGCCGTCGATCTCGTCGATCTGATACTGCAATAGCTCCATCTCACGATTACGCGAAATTTCGTCGCCCCCGAGCCCTTCCAAATCAATGTACGCCTGGCGAAGCGACTCGGTCGCAAGCGCCAAGGGAGCCAGGTCGTGTTTGCCGTATCGATCTAGCGCTAACCGTCGAGCCGACGCCTTGAGCATGGTCTGTTGACCATGCTGTCCATGAATCTCGATGAGTGGCCCAATAACATTCTCGAGCACTGCAGCAGTGGATAGGCCACCGTTGAGATAGGCCCGGCTACGACCATTGGCAGGCAGCACGCGGCGCACTACAAACTCGGTGCCCTCGCTGTCGACGAACCGGCCTTCGACGACGGCCTCGTCGGCTCCAGGACGAACCAGCGACGGCTCGGCTCGCCCGCCCTTGAGCAGGTTAATGGCCTCGGTAACCAGGGTCTTACCAGCGCCGGTCTCGCCCGTAAGTGCCGTAGCACCCGACTCGAGCAGTACCGATGCTTCTTCAATGACGCCCAGATTTCGGACGACCAGTTCAGTCAACATGTCGCAACTCCCTCAGCCTTCACTCTGACGAGATTCGCCTCGAAATGGTTCGAGTCCAAACCTGGTTTTCAACACTTTCAGAAATTCTTCGCCATGTAGCGAGACGAATCCGACCGGAACAGTGCTGCGGGTGCAGCGGACTCGATCACCTGGCATCAATCGAACAATAGTTCGACCGTCGAGCGATAAGGAGGCATTACGGTCAGGAAGTACTTCGATTTCGACTGTGCTGGTCGGATTCAGCACCAGGGAACGGTCAAATAATTGGTGGGGAGATACTGCGGTCACCACTAGAGCTTCGTGCAGGGGTGCGACAATTGGGCCGCGAGCTGACAACGAGTACGCCGTAGAGCCGGTCGGCGAGGCCACGATGATGCCGTCAGCGCTATAGGACATGAAGTACTTATGATCGATTGTCACGCCGAGTCGCACGGTGCGGCCGCTCTCATCGCGTTCGATCAGCGCCTCGTTCAGAGCGTGCCCAGCATCGATCTCTTCACCTGATTCACGCACCACCGTGACGGCGACACGCATGCGCATCTCGACGTCGACATCACCAGCGAGGGTCTGGGAAACAGCCTCAATCATGCCGTCAGGTTCCACGGCCGTCAAATAACCAAGCTGGCCGAAGTTCACACCAAGGACCGGAACCCCGTGTGGCGCCGCCAGCTGAGCCGCCCGCAACATGGAGCCATCGCCCCCCAAGGAGACCACGACTGAAGCGCCCTGAGCCAGATCCTTGGGCTCACGGACTGCGGCCTCGACATTCAGGTCCTTGGCATTGGATTCGAGCAAGGCAAGCTCGTGCCCCCGTTCGGTCAGCCAGCTCGTCAATGTCAACGCTGCTTGTTCAGCGTCTTGACGAATTTCATGAACGATGAGCGCAACGATTGCCATGCGCTGTTTACGGTAGTGCCCCGGCTCGTTCGAGTGCCGTGTTCATAGCTTCGTCATCGACGACATCGGCCACCGCTGTTGCGGGACCGCCAATCCATAAGAAGAATTCGACATTGCCAGCGCCACCCTTAATTGGTGATGCATCAACAGCTGCGACCCGCAAATCACGCCGCCGAGCGGCTGCGACAGCATCGGTCAGCACCCGCTTCCAGATTTCGGGATCGCGGATGACACCCTTGCCCTTGTTGGCTTCCTTCTTGCCAGCCTCGAACTGTGGCTTCACCAGCGCAATGATTTGGCCATGCTCACCGGCTAGCGATGCAACGACGTCCAGTATCTGGTCGAGCCCGATGAAACTCACGTCGATGACTACCAGATCGAACGGCGCTTCGATCTCTTCGAGGTCAACCGATCGAACGTCGGTCTGCTCTCGCACGTCAACTTTCGGATGCCGACGCAAGCGGTTATGCAGCTGCGCCCGGCCGACGTCGATGGCCACCACCCCGCTGGCCCCGGCCTGCAGAAGGCAGTCGGTGAATCCTCCGGTAGACGAGCCAACGTCGACACAGCGCCAACCCGCAGGGTCGATTCCAAAGGATGTAAGCGCCCCTTCAAGCTTGTCTCCACCGCGGCCGACGTACTTTGGTGGCGGCCCAAGCAACTCGACGGCATCGCCCGGCAGGACCATGCGCGCTGGCTTGTTCGCTAAGGCGCCGTTGACGGTGACGCTGCGATCAGCAACGGCTTTCCGTGCCGCCTCGCGGCTGACGGCCAGCTTGCGCCGAACGAGTTCGTTATCCAGTCGTCGTCGTGCCGAAGCCACGCCGAAGGCTAACGCCCTCAGGTCTGCCCACGGCGCAGCGCTAACAAAGCAGCTAGTTCAGTTCGCCGAGTAGGTCTTCGAAATAGTCGGTGATGTATGTCCAGCTCACCGAGATGGCAATCTCAACATCGGTTCCGTAGCCGAAGAAGTCGACATGCGGTCACACCGTCAGGTCGAGTTGCCTAAATTGAGGATCGACGCTCATGATCCCTGAAAAGTCCATGGTGTGTTCCCGGCGACGGGCCATGTCATCCTCGTCGATGTGCATGGCCATCTCGGCGAACAGGTTTACGCCATCAGAGCTGGCATCGATCCAGCCCCTCCCCATAGCCATGTCTTGCATCCATAGGAACTCCGACGGCAAAACCCGCCTATCGCATGAACTCAGCAAAGAAAGGTGCGTTCACGGAGGTGATCTGGCCGCGAACTACCGTGGTCTTGGTCAGCGCTTTGGGGTCGAGCCCGGCCGTTACAGCAGCGGGTCCCATCATCGAACCCATGTCCAACGCAAACCTTGATTGGTCACCCGGCTGCGAACCTATAACCAACCGTTCCATGCGGCTTTCCATGTCGAACAGCGGCGACTCCATCGAGGTGAAAATCTCGAAGCGCATCGAGTCGACCTGAGTGGCGCTGGCCTTGACCCTAGCGAGATCGGCAGGCGTGGCAGCGCAGACGTTCACAAGTACCGCCAGCAGTTACAAGGTAGCGAAAATGCGGAACGAGCGAGGAACACGACGCATACCCGTTCGAGGGTAATGACCGTGTGCTGGCCGCTGGCCGAAGTTGATTCGCCACGGCTAAGGGCAGTCCGCTCACCTGAGGCAGAACGGACACTAGAGACAGGTACGACGGACAGGTCTCGTGCAGAGGGCTGGAAAACGTAGGCCCCACCTCTCAACGACACACCGGCATTCTTCAGCCTCCTGATCGTTGATTAGACGCTGGTGGCCAAGTCGTAGACGCGGTTACGGCCAACACCATGGAGGCGGGCCACATGGGCGGCTGCGTCCTTCTTCGACATACCGTTTGCGAGTGCCTGCACAACAGCAGCAGTGAGTTGATCGTCGGTAGCCTCGGGCGCCGGAGCACCTTGGTCGATGACGATGACGTACTCGCCCCGTGGATCAGCGTTACCCACCGAGGCATCGCCGAGCGTTCCTCGCCAAACGCTCTCGTGCATCTTTGTCAGCTCACGGGCCACGACACAACGCCGAGCAGCGTCGGTCACCGTTGCCAGATCAGCCAACGTGCGCTCGACCCGATGGGGCGCCTCGTAGAGCACGATGATGCGACGTTCATTGGCTAACTCATCAAGGCGGATCTGACGTTCCCGCCCCTTGCGTGGAAGAAAGCCCTCGAACACGTACCGGCCGCTACCGAACCCAGCGACGGCAAGCGCCGCAGAGACTGCTGTGGGCCCAGGCACGACGACGACCTCGAAGCCGGCTTCGACTGCAGCTGCCACAGCAACCGCACCAGGGTCGCTGATGACTGGCATGCCTGCGTCGGTCACCACCGCGACCGAGTCACCCTGAATCAGCGTCGTGACCACGCGCCCGGCTGCCCGTTGTTCGGTGTGTTCGTTCATCACGATCATGCCTGGGTTGGCAATGCCGTGCTTCGATAGCAGCAAGCCCGTTCGGCGAGTGTCCTCACACGCAATCAGGCCGACCGACGCCAACGTTTGCTGGGCACGGGGCGAGAAGTCACCAAGGTTGCCAATAGGCGTGCCGACGACGTGCAACTTTGCGATGCTGGCCACGATTAGAGATGTTGTCGAAGTCGTGGTCACAGGCGAACTTCGAGCTGATCCCCGACACGGATCTTCCAACGTTCGAAGCTGCCTTTTGGCGCCTCGATGACCTGGCGCGCTCGCACTCGTGGCATGCCCATTCGGTTTGGGGCCATTGTCACGATGTCGATGACACACAGATCAGCATCGCAATAAGCGACGTCGAGTTCTGTCTTCAAACCAATGGTGTGCACGCTGAAGGCTGGCTTGATCAACAATGCACCTTCGAAGCGTTCACGGCCCAGCACACCCATGAGTCGAGTTTTCCACGTATCGGCGATCTCGAGCGTGGCAAGAACCTTGTCTTCTGCCACCAGCCAACTCATTACGCAAGCTTGCCATATCGAGCGAGTGTCATGGTGTCGTCAGACGTTGAATCGGAAGTCCATCGTGTCGCCGTCGGCGACCTCGTAGTCCTTACCTTCCATGCGTGCATCGCCAGCGACACGGGCCTTGGCCCAACCGCCGTGTTCAATGAGCAGGTCCCATTGGATTGTCTCAGCCCGAATGAAGCCTCGTTCGAAGTCGGTGTGGATGACGCCGGCACATTGCGGCGCCTTGGCCCCAGCAGGGAATGTCCATGCTCGAGACTCCTTCTCGCCTGTGGTGAAATACGTGCGCAGCCCAAGCAGGTGATACGCGGACCGGGCAAATCGAGGCAGGGCACCCTCGCCGAGGCCGAGGCCTTCGAGCAGCTCGGTGCGCTCTTCGACGTCCATCAGAGCAGCCTCGGCTTCAAGCTGGATACACATGCCGAGCACTTCGGCGCCGTCGAGTTCGGCTGATACTCGTGCGGTCAATCCCGGAATCTCATCCAGATCATCTTCGCCAACGTTCACGACCGCCATCACTGGCTTGTTCGTGAGCAGGAAGAACGGCTTGAGAGCGGCATGCTGGGCGCTGGTCATACCACTGCGATAGAGCGGCTTACCCTCGGCCAGGCAGGCGACAGCTTCTTCGAGCACCAGAACATCGTCTTTTGCTGACTTGTCACCCTTGGCCTGGCGACGCCGCTTGTCCAGCTGGCGTTCGGCGCTATCCAGGTCGGCTAGAGCGAGTTCGATCTCGACAATGCCGAGATTTTCGAGCGGGTCGGTTGGACCCGGCACGTCGGAATCGCCGAAGGCTCGCAGCAC
>MEHZ011619484.1_pt1 | contig 10485 bp, 9 predicted proteins | sample 897221 | NCBI WGS metagenome assembly MEHZ01 (sample SAMN05514161, study PRJNA337945) | marine metagenome | isolation source: marine surface water | place: Arctic Ocean | collected 2007-12-13 | reverse complement strand
CACATAGGCGCTTTGCGCAATGCTGAGCGCCAGGTTTGCGTTCTGCTCGACGATGAGCATTGTGGTGCCCTCGTCTTGGTTTATCTGCTTGAACGTGGCAAACAGGTCTTCGATGATGATCGGCGCAAGACCGAGCGAAGGTTCGTCGAGCAGCAGCAGCTTAGGCCGCGACATGAGCGCCCGAGATACAGCGAGCATTTGCTGCTCGCCACCGCTGAGTGAACCGGCTGCTTGGTCCTTGCGTTCCTTGAGTACAGGAAACATCTGGAACCAGCGGTCGATGTCGTCGTCGACTTCGTTGTCCTTACGAACATAGGCACCGAGTTGCAGGTTCTCTAATGTGGAGAGCTCGGGGAAGGTACCTCGGCCCTGGGGAACGTGTGCCATTCCCTGGGCCACGATTCCGCCGGTGTCTGTGTTCGAGATATCTTCGCCAGCGAACTTGATGGTGCCTGTGGAAGACACGATCGGCATGTTGCAGATCGAGCGTAGCGTGGTGGTCTTGCCGGCGCCGTTGGCGCCGAGGATCACACATACTTCGCCAGTCTTTACTTCGAGCGCCACACCGCGTAGGACATCGACTTGGCCGTAGCTGGCCTGTAGATCTCGGACTTCGAGAATATTTTCGCTCATGCTGCTTCTCCTCCGAGATAGGCGGCAATCACGGCCGGGTCGTTTCGTACAACATCGGGGTCGCCCTCTTGGATCTTCTTGCCGAAGTTCATGACTACGATCTTTTCGCTGATTGCCATGACCATTCGCATGTGATGCTCGACCAGTAGAACCGTCAGGTTGTACTTGTCGCGAAGCGCCCTAATGTCGGCGGCGAGATCATCGACCTCGCTGTGGGTCAGGCCGCTGGCGGGTTCGTCAAGCATTAAGAGCTTGGGATCACCAATCAGCGCCCGAGCGAGCTCGACGCGCTTGAGCGTGCCGAACGGCAGGCCTGCTGCTGGATGAAAGGCATGTTCATGCAGGTTGAGCTCATAGAGCGCTGCATATGCTTTTTCACGTAGCATTTCCTCCTCAGCCTTGTTGCCGAACTTGAACATCGATTTAACGAACCCAGCTTCGGTGTTGGCGTGACCGCCGACCATGACGTTTTCGAGCACTGTCATGCCGGGCCATAACGCCAGGTTCTGGAAGGTGCGATAGACCCCCCGGGTGCTGATCTGGTGTGGCGATAACGCCAACAGATCTTCGCCGTCGAACGTTACCGAACCCTCGGCCGCGTCGTAAATACGACTGACCACGTTGAACAGCGTGGTTTTTCCAGCGCCGTTCGGACCAATAAGGCCACAGATCTGGCCTTCCTCGATCGAGAACGATAAGCCGTCCAACGCCACGATGCCGCCGAAGCGCACCGTGATGTCAGAGACATCGAGCATTGCCATATTCAAATCCCCCAAAAATGAGCTTGTAAACCCCTCGAACACCGAGCCAATAGCAGCAAGGCGTTTTGACCTCACGGAGAGTAGGTCACAGCCTTGGTTCGGTGATAAATGGGTTTTTCAGAAACCGAAGGGAGATTCTATAAGCAGAGGTTCTATTTGCTGTGACGCTGGGCACAACAGATGCTCAGCCGGGTCAAAATAGTGCTTAAGAAGTGGGCCTTGTCTCGGTTGGCTTGGCCTCAGCGGCATGAATCGGGTGCAACGGCCGACACATCCTTGGCCAGATACGAAAGGCGTGCCGGCGCATGTGCGTAGTTCATGCAGACGTAAAAACATTGCCGCGGCGACGCTCACGCGATTGCTGGGTCTTATAGCTTTGAAAAATGGCTGGTACCCAAACCGTGCTCGTGGTAGACGATGAGCCAATGGTGCGCGAGGTGCTCACCCAGTACCTCACACGCGATGGTTTTCTCGTAGTCGAAGCCGCAGATGGCGAGGAAGCTGTGGCGAAACTTGATGCCTGCGCTCCGGATCTTGTGCTCCTCGATTTGATGTTGCCCAACAAACACGGCCTCGAGGTGCTGCGTCATGCTCGCAGCACCAGCGATGTGCCTGTGATCTTGTTGACCGCACTCGGCGACGAAAAGGATCGAGTCGCCGGACTCGAACTCGGCGCCGATGATTACGTGGTGAAGCCCTTTTCGCCTCGGGAGGTGTCAGCCCGAGTCAAGTCTGTGTTGCGCCGATCGGGTGGCCAGGGCCGCCCGACCATCACGAACTTCGGAGACGTCAGCGTGGATTCTGATCGGCGAAAGGTCGAACGCTCTGGCATCGAAGTCAATCTGACTCGCTTGGAGTTTGAGCTGCTGGCTTTCCTGCTCGGCAATCCGAGTCGAGTGGTATCGCGCGACGAACTTCTGCAGAGCGTGTGGGACTCGTCGGCTGAATGGCAGGATCCTGCGACGGTGACGGTCCACGTGCGGCGCCTCCGTCAGAAGCTCGAAAACGACCCCTCAGAACCTGACCACATCCTGACTGTGTACGGCGTTGGTTACAGGTTCGAGTCGTGAAGCTCTTTCGGGTCGCCGCAGCATTTGGTGTCTTGACCGCTGCCACCGCAGCCGCAGCGTTCATTGGTACCGAGTTCGTGATGGCCCCGTCGGGCGGCGAACGCAACCGGTTGATCTCGATGTACGCCGCGATCGCAGCGGCCGTGTTTGTCGTCGGGCTGTCGCTGATCGCCTTGACACGTCGATCTCTGAACCGGCGCATCCTTGCAGTGAGCATTGCTGGCCCACTTGTTGTTGGGTTCACCACCATCTGGGGCGCGGCGTCCATGTTCACGTCGTCGCACGACACCCAGTTCGTTGTGATCCTCACAGCGTTGGCAACCACGCTGGCTGCACTGCTGGTCAATCTTCTCAGTAGCCCGCTGCTGCGCGACCTGAGCCGGATCTCCGAGGCGGCCAAGATCGTTGGCGCAGGTGACCTGTCGGCTCGCACCGGCATTGACCGCAGCGACGAGCTCGGTGAGCTTGGCTATGCGTTCGACTCCATGGCCGACAAGGTCGAGCAAGCCGCCATCGAGCGCAAACGGCTGGAAGGTGAGCGCCAGTTCATGCTTTCGTCGCTAAGTCACGACGCCCGCACGCCGCTGACTGCAATGCGAGCCGCCGTCGAGGCGCTGCAAGATGGCATGGCGACGGATCCCGATCGGTATCTGGACTCGATCGAGCATGACCTGCGGGCTATCGAAGCGATCGTCGAGAACCTGTTTGTGATCGGCAAAATCGACGCCGACCAAGTCTGCCTCTACGTCGAAGAGATGGATCTTGTCGAGGTTGCAGCGATCGCAGTCGGTGCCATCGAGCCACTGGCACGGAAACACGGCGTATTGGTAAGCGTTGAGTCAGATGGCCCCGTGCCAGTGCAGGCAGCGCGGGCCGAGACGGAACGCATGATCAACAATCTGTTAACGAACTCCATTCGTCATTCGCCAAGAGACGGCCAGGTACGCGTAGTCGTCGACGCGGGCCCGAAGCCAACCTTGTCGGTCAGCGACGACGGTCCGGGCTTTGACACCGATTCCTCGACCAGGCATTCGAGCAATTCGAACGCGCAGATGCTGCGGGAACGCGAGCCCATGGTGGCGCTGGTTTGGGTCTGGCAGTCGTGCGTGGGTTGGCCGAGGCGCAGGGTGGCCGTGTTTGGGCCGAGGCGGGGCCTGGTGGTCGCGTGACATTTGAGTTGCCGGCGGCCGTTTGAGTCTTTGGTTTCGTTCTTCTGTTGGTTGGCGGCTGGGTGAGTTGGTCTGGTCCACGTCTCTTTTGAGACCGGTCCAGGTGGGGTCGGGCAGACGCCCTTCTCCCAAGCTCTCACGGTGGCACCGGGGGCCGTGTTCCCAGAAGCTGTTCGGGCCCGCAACGGCCAGCACACAGAGCGGTTCAAAAAAGAACTCGGACTACTAGAAGAGCGTCACCACTCTGAACACGTGCACTCAACGGTCTGATCCATAGCTTGCCATTTGAACTTGACCAGGGCCGACAATGTGCCGCATCCGGTGCATTCGACGGCGAAGCCTGCGGTCAGGGTTACGACCCGTACCGGTGATTCGCCGGTTGACAGGCGTTTCTTCTTGGGCTTTGGTTTGGCGAGCTCGGGCATGGGGAGCTTTTCGATCTCGAGGTAGATCGGCATGTCCTCAGGCTTTTCTCGTGGTGTGTCGACAACGCGGTCGCCTACCCAGGCGTGAAGCCAGGTCTGTTCGGGCCACATCAAGTAGTGGAGTCGGGCGTACATCGACTCGGTGCCGATGTCGCGCTCGAGGTCTCGGGCGACGTTGGCGTCGCCGTCGTCGCCCTTGATAATATCCCAGCGGTCGCTTTCGACGGTCATGATACGCGTCGAGTCGATCCGGATTGGATCTACTACTTCGGCGGGTCCGTTCCAGTCCAAGAATGGTTCGACTCGGTCCAAGTCGGCAACACCGAAGACATGGATTCGGTCCGAGATTGCTTCGATCTCGTCGAGGAAACCGTCACGGTCTTCGGTTGTTGTGGGGTCTTCCATGGTGTCTGCAGCAAACAGGATGACGAACCGAGCGCCAGTGCCGAAGTCTTTGCGGCGCAATACCCGGCCCATGCGCTGAATCATCTGACGCCGAGTGCGGCTTGCGCTTACGACAACACCAAGGTTCGCGTTCGGGACATCGACGCCTTCGTCGAGCACCCGAGGTGCGGCAACGGCATCGAGGTTGCCGGTCCGTAACCGGTCGAGAATGCTCTCGCGGGCCGACCGTGGTGTGTCGCCGGTGATGATCTCGATGTCCAGTTCGGTATCGAGGCGGTTGATGGCGTGGTTAGCGGCCTTGACGGTCTCGGTGAAGACGAGTGCGCCGTCCGCATCGCGGATGGTTGGCGCCAGTACTGTAAGCGCCTGGTACTTGGCTGTGGAGTTAGCGACGATCTCTCGGCGCTTGCCGAGGGCATCGAGATACTCGCGGGCTGCTCGTCCGTGTTCGCCCGCATCCTTATCGGCCAAGTGCGCAACCGATGACAAGAAGTCGCTGAAGTTGCTGGGCATTTTCGGGATAGCCCGCAGCACCCCGCGGGCGTCAACGAGCTGCTGCTCGGTCGCTACATATTCCACTCGTTCCTTATTTTCTAACGGAACAGAAACGAAGGCGACTCGCGGTTGAGCGCAGACGCCGTCTTCGATAGCGGCAGCGAAGTCGTAACGGAAACACACCCCACCGAAGTACGGCAAGATTACCCGTTCGATGGCGTTGTCGCTGCGTTCGAGCGTGGCGGTCAGGCCCAGACGTTCGCTGTAGTCGCCGATCAGAGACTTCCGCAGGACGCCACCACCAAAGCCATGGCATTCGTCGGCGATAAGAAGCCCACCCTTGCCCTCTGCAGGCGCAGGCCGTTGGCTGGCGGCCGAGTGCCGAGTGGCGACGAGAACGTCGCATTGGTCGGGTTGGTCGCGCTTGCTGTCGCCCAGTCGGCCAATCGTGAGATCAGGGAATGCCCGGTCCAGGCGTTCATGCCATTGAGCGATCAAGACGCGCGTCGGCACAACGACCATCACGAAGATGCCGCGTCGATGAGCGTCGGCGATAGCCGCAAGCGCCATGTCGGTTTTACCGGACCCGGTGACGGCTTCGACGACACCCCGGCGTCCGCACGCGAGCCATGCAGTCAACGCATCGAGCTGCCATTCGTAGAGATAACGATCTGGACGTTCCTGCTGAGTCACACAACCTCGATTTCGCGAACCAGAAATGATATCGGGCCGATACGCAGTCTCAGACGGTGGGCATCGACAAGATGCGTGTGCGTCGTCACACCTAGCAGGGTGCTGAAGAATGCCGGTGTTACGTATCGGCACCCTGATAGCGGGCTGCAACTGCGGACGCGGACGGAACGTTTCGGCTGCGGGAGCTGCCAATCGGAGGTCGCTGCTGCGGATCTGTTGGCATCGGAACCTACGGTGTGCTGATGCGAGTGATTGGTCTAGTTGTGCTTGTCATGATCCTGCTTCTGGGGTGCGCTCCTGGGTCTGAGTCAGGAGCGGTCGCGACTGCCGATTCGAACGAGGAGCCCACGTCGCTAGCCGAAGTTCAGGGAGGTGTCGACGCACCGCCGGCTGGGACCAGTGCGCCAACAGCGGTGGTTATTGCCCCCACCGCTACGTCGGTGCCGCAGCGGTCTCCTGCCGCAGCACCAACGCCAGCTTCCCCCACGCCAACCGCCGCCACATCGGCGTCGCCAACCCCTGTGCCTGAGGGCGGCGATGTTCCTAGAGCGGCGGCGACACCCGGTGTAGCAGCCACGCCAGCTGCGACGGCTGGCGATCAGTCCCTCGATGAGAACGGTGAAAAAGATGAGCTTCCACCGTCTGGCTATGCAGGTGCCGTGCTGGCTGTGCGCACCCAGGCAGGCGTGGTTATGCCAGTTCGGGGCATCACTGGCGACACCTATCTCGTGGTCACTCCTTGTTATAACCTTGCTTCGATACGTGGCGGTCTGGCGATTACGGGGCCCCTCGATGTGCTCATTGATCCCGGACACGGCGGCGATGAGTCCGGCGCTGTTGGTCCGAACGGTTTGAAAGAGTCGACCGTTAACCTGTTGGTCGCCGAGTTGCTTCGAGCCGAGTTGATGACACGGGGCTACGCCGTTGAACTCACCCGGTATGGCGACCATCGAGTCGCTATCCAGGCGCGAGCCGCACTAGCGAACGCGCTGGCACCGCGAGTGTTTGTGTCGATCCATCACAATGGCGGATTCCCCGAACCGTTTCCGGTAGCTGGAACTGAAGTGTTCGTGCAGCTCGATGACCCAGAGTCAGCCCGCCTTGGCGGGATTGTGTTCGAAGAAATACAAGCAGCATTCGCCGATGTCGAAGCAGACTGGATGGGCAACGTCGGCACCTTTGGGGTGGCGTGGCGCCAGAACGACGAGGGCACCGACCTGTACGGCGTGTTGCGGCGGACACCAGACATTGTCTCGGTTCTGACCGAAGCGATGTTCATCTCAACCGAGGCCGAAGCAGACCTGCTCGCTCAACCCGACGTCTTGGAAATCGAGGCGCAGGCGTTAGCCGATGCACTCGACCGCTGGTTTGACACAGAGGATCCTGGTAGCGGCTACGTCGACGGCGTCGTCTTCGAAGATGATCTTGGCAATGGCGGCGGTAGCCAAGGCTGCGTCGACATTGATTTCTAGCAGGGTGCTGAACAATGCCGGTGCTGGGTAACGGCAGCTAGTCATTCCGCTCGCAATGTCGCTGGCTTGTTGGGGCCGTAGGTCGAGGGCCGTAGGTCGGGAGGCAAGGCAGCGACAAAGGAGCGGACTACCCGTGGGGTCGCTGATGGACGGTCGTTGAGACGTGCGCCATGTGGTGGGCAGCACCCTGCCAGCTAGCCGTGCGTATCGAACGGTTCAGAGTGCGTGTAGCAAGGGCCAGACCCCCGACGAGTGTTAGCGAACTTCCGCGGTGGCGACGTCTTCGGCAACCTGCCACAGGCCGTGACCGAGCTTTGCTGCGCGGCCGGACCGTTTCAAGCCGCTAAGTGTCAGGCTAATGTCATCGATCGTGTCGAAGCGGCCGGCGTCGGCCAGGTGTTCGTGGACTGTATTGCGATCAACGGGTCCCGGCATAGCTCGCATGACGCTGAGGACAGCATCGCTGCGTGACATGATCTCGAGATCGGGGCCAGTGCTTGGAAACAGGTCAATGTTGGCCGAGATCGGCACGACCTCGGCGCCTGGTTCGTGGCGGGCCGTGAGACCTTGGCGCTTGGCATAGGACTTCAGGCCAACGATTTCGATTTGGATCTTCTTGGCGTCCTGCTCTAGCGCAGCCGCGAGCTCTTTGGCCATGCGCAGTTCATCGAGCGTGGTAGCCAAGTCGGACTCGGCGTGCTCGATTGCTTCTAGAACTTCCATAGATGACCCGCAGTAGTCGGTGTACCCGCTAGCGCTGTGCACACAAGGACAATTGCCTTGAAGGGCAACGGGGTTCTCAAGTGCACTGCTCCCTAAACCTGAGCTTGCTAGTCGAAGGTGACTTGCCTGCTTGTTTAGGGTGAGAAGTAGCCCGCCATAGCTTCGTTAGCTACGGTGAGCTAGGACTCAACGATTTTGTCAGACTAGCACGGCTAGTCGCGACTAGCTAGCTAAATAACTAGCTTTCCAACTAGGAGCTACCAGCCGACCTAGCTTGCTCCGTCGCTAGTCCCGGGGGTTCTTGCGTTCCCGTCAGTCCGCCTTCGACTGTTTTCTCGTGTCCTGATCTGCGGTCCTGATAGTCGGGGGGGTATTCCACCGACACGCAAAACCGGCATTCTTCCGGACCCTGCTAGCTTCGAAGCCATGTGGACGTTGAGGCGCCCGGCGGCGAGAGTTGTAGTGCTCGATCGGCAAGGACGGATCTTTCTGATCAATGGGCGTGACCCCGCTGATGCCTCCAAGCCGCCCTGGCTCGAAATACCAGGTGGCGGCATCGACCCTGGCGAAGACAGCGCAACGGCTGTCGCCCGAGAGTTGTACGAAGAGACAGGTATCGAAAACGCCGAAATAGGCCCTGTTGTGTGGAAGCAATACGTCGAGTTCGACTTTGGCGGGTACCACTTCGAGAGTGACGAGCAGATCCACGTTGCCTGGTGCGACGGCGGTGAGTGGCAGCCAAAACATCTTGAGTTTCTCGAAGCCGCAGCGTTCACCGGGGCCGAGTGGTGGTCACTAGAGGATCTGTTGGCTTCAAATACGCCGGTGCTGCCCGCCCGACTGCGAGAATTCTTACCCGACATTGTCGCTGGGAACCTCCCTGATGGACCCATCGACATAGCGCCCCCGTTGGGGTGACTGGGTGATCGGGTGGTTCGGTCCTTGCTGGCGGTTCTAGCCCGAACTCGTCAACAGGAGTTAGCCACGGCGCACTGCCCCGGGGACTGCGCACCCGAAGCCAAAGATGTGTTCGGCTAGTGGCCCGAGTCGAGCCCTAGGTCGTCTCGATAAGCGGCCTTGACCGCATATCCAATGATGATTGCCGGCAGGAGCAGCACCGATCCAGCGATCAACGAGCCCATCACGATCCAGCCCCAAGCATCGTTGAAGTTCGTGAACAGGCCAACAAAAAAAGCGACCATAGCGATGCCGAAGAGTGAGTAGCCCAGTCGCTTACCCAAGTCGGCTGCAGTGCCGAGTTGCGCCCGCCGGGCCAGGATTGGATCGTCCTCGGTGTTGGTCACAGATGCGAATCGTACTGACCCACGGGCGGCTTCGACCCTGGCCTTTTGTGTGTGCTGGAATATCCTCCATTCCCAGAGGTCAACCCCCAAGCCGTATCCCTTTGTTTGGGTAGCCACGTTTCTGGCCTCTGGTTAAGGACAACCGCATGAAGCTCCATGGCGTCATCAACGCCTCGCCCGATTCGCTGGCAGACTTCTCGATAGCAGAAACGGTCGAGGCGGCCCGCACGCGTGCCGACTTGCTCATCGAACAGGGCTGTGTGGGTATTGATCTTGGTGGTGCGGGGTCGACGCAGTTCGCCGAGCGGGTAGAGCTCGAACAAGAGTGGAGCCGCCTTGACGGCAAGATCCAGACGATCGCCGAGCTCGGTGTGGAGCTCTCGGTTGACACATGGCAACCCGAAATCATGGAGCGAGCGTTAGATGCCGGCGCCAACTTCATGAATGCCGCAGACGGGCTGCAGAACCCAGACATGGTTGCCTTGGCTGCCGATAGAGGAGTTCCGGTGGTGTTGCCATTCCTGTCTGGCATCGACCCGAAGGCCATGAACTTCGTCGAAGGTGACCCGATGGACGTCATGCTTGAGTGGTTCGAAGAAACCTTGGCCCGCATCACCAGCTCAGGTGTCGCCGAGTCACAGATCATCATTGACCCCGGCACCGGCTTCGGCCCGGCTGACTGGGCCTGGGAAGACCGCCGTCGGTATCAAGACTCGGTCTATTCACAGCTCGACAGGCTTCGGGTATTTGGTATGCCGATCTATATGGCACTTCCGTGGAAGTTTGATGGAGGGCGGCTCGAGCTGCTCGACACGCTGCTGCAGATCGGCTTCGACTACGGCCGGGCACATCTTCCGGACTACATCCTGCAACGCCACCGCGAGCTCGGCCTGGCCGACAACTAAACGAGAACATTGCAGCCCAGCCGTCGGGCTTGGCAGTGCGGGTTGGCGCTCGTCGGGTTATCACAGTGCCTTAATGGCCGTTCTCATTCCCGTTACCGCACCATCACGGTGAGGGAAATGAGGCCGCAGCGTCGCCAGCCCCATGGCAGGTGGCGTATCGTCCGGGCATGACGTTTTCGATCCGAGCTGCAACTTCCGAAGACGCCGAGGCCATTCACGGCTTCATCTATGAGCTCGCCGTGTACGAGAAGGAGCCCGACGCGGTCGAGGCCACTCCAGCATCGATCCGTGCACAGATGGAGTCAGACCGCCCACCGTTCGAGTGCGTGATTGGTCAGGCCGGCGGCACCCCTGTCGGCATGGCGTTGTTCTTCCAGAGCTACTCCACATGGAAGGGCGTCCCGGGCATCTATCTCGAGGATCTCTATGT
>MEHZ011224917.1_pt1 | contig 10487 bp, 12 predicted proteins | sample 897221 | NCBI WGS metagenome assembly MEHZ01 (sample SAMN05514161, study PRJNA337945) | marine metagenome | isolation source: marine surface water | place: Arctic Ocean | collected 2007-12-13 | reverse complement strand
CCACCAATCCACCCTTTCTCAAGGACGGCGATCTTTTTTTCACCATATTTTTTGGCCAGATAATAAGCCGTTGCAAGGCCGTGCCCGCCACCGCCGATGATAACAATATCATAGGCACTTTGTGGCTCTGGATCTCGCCATGCCGGCGTCCACCCCTTGTGCCCTGTCAAGGCTTCTTTGATTACTCTGAACCCCGAATAGCGCATGTTCACCTCACTTTTCTATGTCTTGATATCGTGGTTTGTTTTGAAAGGGACATATGAAAATCGGTCAGACAGACCATGAAACGCGACACATTCACATAATAATGTCGCTAAATATTCGATTGTCGGGTTTTGCGCTGCCGCTCAACGGCCGGGAATCACAGCGCGGGAACCTGTCTAGATCTTTGGCTCGTTCATCCTTAAGCTAAGCGTCTGTTTGCGCCTTGGGGCCGTTGGGGCCGTTGTGTTGTGCGGCCCTACGGCAGATGCGCCATGAGACCAGTCTCGGATGCTCGGCAGGGTCTTCGGCGTTTACAAACTCATAGCCATTGCCTTTGTGCAGTGGTCAAACTACCAAAATGTGTTGACGGGCGCGGGCACAGAATCTGGCGGTATCGCGCGCGCTGAAGATCAATTTGACCAGAGTTTGGTTGTGTTTTCGACCCTGGACAACCGGATGCGGCATGATGCTGGGGCCGCCAGCCGAGGGCAGCAATTCAACGATTCGGTCAGCTTGTTCTTGCAGGGCGGTAAATCCAAAGTGTTGATGATAAAATGCAGCCATTGCCGCGGTATCTTTTGTGTTACTCAAAAAGCTTGTGATCCTAGAGCGCAACCTCTTGTTTATAAATATTTAATTCACAAAATTGGCAGGGTATTGAATAGACTGTTTTAAACCATCTCGGACGAATATGCCCAAATATGACCAAAGTTAAAGCTCTGGGCGCCACATTTATCGGAGTATTTTTATCAGATATTGGGCTGAGGCTTTACATAGCATATTTGTCAGGTATAGGCGTGGTAGGATCACCTCAAGTTTTACACCGCAGGCAATAACGGAGTTCTCAGTATGCGCCCTCTCAGGCTTTCCGCAGATGATACCTCGGCTCGTCTTTCCCGACCGGAATTGGACGACACAGTGTTTGCCGCATTGAATTATCTGCGTTTGGTGGCGTTGGACTGTCGGTCTGCGGCGCGCGCAGATTTATATCACGCTTGTGCTGTGCTCGCGCATGATAAAACGGTTGCGCAGCGCGCTTATGCTGAAACACTGGTGAAATGCTTGTCCCAAGCTCTTGGGAAAAAGCCAGTTTTTTATGCCCCGGGGGTTCGCACAGTTTCCTTTGATGAGGCATGGCTGATGCGCCTTGTTCAAAGTTCTGCGGGTGCAGATTTCGATAGTTTTGCGTTTCTCATTCGGTCGCGTGTGCCACATGTCGCGCGGCGCAATTTGGCTTTTTTAATCCACTCGATATCTGACTCATTTTATCAGATTTAGAATCATTCTAAAAAGTTCTTGGCATTGATGATAACTTGTGTATGTTAAGGATATTATAGCAAGCCAAACCATTTGTACGAGCCTCTTGGCTTGAATATCTTGTTGAGCCAGCCATTAATATACAAGCAACCCCAGGATGAATGACATGAATCAGACAGCTGCTGCATTGGCGACCGATGCAAGGACAGAAATAGTAGATGCGCTCAATCAGTCAGTGGCAGAAACCGCTGTCACAACAATGTTGGCCCAGAATTTTCATTGGAATGTGACTGGCATGGCCTTTGCGCCCCTGCATGCATTATTTCAAGATATCTATGAAGATCATTTTGTTGGGCAGGATGATCTTGCCGAGCGGATAAAAGCGTTGAACGCCCATGCAGATGGGACGTTGGCAGGCATGTTAAAGCGGTCAAAAGTTGACGAACATAGCGGCCATGCGAGCGACAAAGAAATGATCAAAGTGATGTGTGCCGCGCAGGAAACATTAGCAGATACTTTGGCAGGATGTGCGCAAACCGCGGCCAATCATGGTGACACGCTCACTGAAGATCTGTGTATCTCTCGCGGCCATAAGCATGAAAAGTTTGCTTGGTTTTTGCGCAGCCACCTAGGGTGATGCTAGTTGGGGCAATGGCTCCAGTAAATCCTGACTGCCTTTTTTGAGGCATCGGCGGCGATAAGCTTGGGGCCACGCCTCATACCCGCCCAAACGGTTTTGTTGCTCACGCAGCGTGTTGATAAATTCGGCGCGCTGCTTTTTCTTCTTCAACGCCTTAAACGTTGATTTCTGTGCTTTGGTCATCGAGCAGCCGATACAATGCCCCTGGCGCTTGAATTTGCAGATGTCGATACAGGGGCTGAGTATTTTCGCCATTTTTTTAACCAAGTATTCTTTGCTGCCACGAATGGTGTATCTTACCACAGTTCAGCGGCCTTTCTAAAGGCCATCTCTACCCTTTTGTTAACTTTCTAAGAGCCTGAGTTGGTTGGGATCCGTCAAATTCGTGATTGTTGGTTCAGTCGAACCCGCCGCTATCACGGGCGTGGATCGCTTGCTTCCAGCCAATCTCTTCGGCGTGGTTTTAAAGTTTATACCTTTGTGAGAATGGCGGGTGATACCGTCAAATAGCGTGGCAAGGCGTTGCGTACTGATCAATCCGCTGGCTTTAATAGTTTGGTTAAATTGCCATTTTGTGCATCGCAGTTCGGGTTGGTTAATCGGGGCCCGCGACATCTGCTCAGTCATCGTTTCAACTTCAGCGTTCAGCGTATTATCACAAACAGATTTCACCACCAGTCCAAATTTTCCAGCCTCTTTCCTGTCGATTTTACCGCCAGTGAGCATCATCCTTTTGGCTTTTCCCGCGCCGAGCCGGTACACCCGGATCGCCGGAGTGGGGCACCCCAGATCCGGGCGGGCACAGAGCCAATTTTGGAGCTGTGTCCGATGGCCGTCAACAGCAAGCCAAACACGCCTTATTCGTTAAAACGGCTTATCTGCGGTTATGAGCCATCAAAACCAGTCATATGTGCCTCACCACGTGCACGCGATAACAGAATCTGCTTCTGACGCTCGCGAAATCTGTTCTTATCTGTTTGTGATGTCTGCTCAATGCACTGATGACATGAAACCCCGTGTTCGTATTCGCCGCGGTCGCGGTCTTCGGGCAGGATCGGACGGCGACAGGCATAGCACAGCTGATGTGGGCCTTCAGCCAACCCGTGCCCCACCGAAACCCTGGCGTCAAATACAAAACACGCACCCTGCCAGGTGCTGTCGGCAGCCGGCACCTCTTCGAGGTATTTTAAAATGCCACCCTTGAGGTGGAACACTTCCTCAACACCCTGACTCAGCAGGTAATTGGTGGATTTTTCACAGCGGATGCCTCCGGTGCAAAACATCGCCACCTTTTTGTTGTGAAAGCGGGCTTTATTTTCCTCCCACCAAGCGGGGAAATCACGAAACGATTCGGTGTCTGGGTTGATTGCGCCGACAAAACTGCCAATCCCCACCTCAAAATCGTTGCGGGTGTCAATCACGGCCACATCAGGAGATTTAATCAATGCGTTCCAATCCCCGGCCTCCACGTAATGGCCAACCCGCGCCTTTGGGTCAACATCCGGCTGACCCATAGACACGATTTCTTTTTTCAACTTAACCTTCATACGCGGAAAGGGCGGGGTGCTGGCATGGCTCAGTTTATGCTCAAGATCGCTGCACCCAGGCAGAGCTCGTAAATAGTCTAGCGCGGCGATTATATTCTCTTGGTTGCCGGCAATGGTGCCATTGATCCCCTCAGGGGCCAGTAAAAGCGATCCGGTCAGACCCAAAGCGTCGCATTTATCCTGCAGCGGATCTTTCAGCGTCTGCGGCTGATCAAAACGGGTAAAATGATAAAGAGCGGCCACGGTAATCATGGGCAGGGCCATACGATGAACGCCGCTTATGGGCAAGTCTTTGACAAAACTATTAGCCAATTTATAAACGAAGCGTGCTTGCACCCTAGTCATAAACACGGCAGGGTCTCTGCAAACCAAGCTTTTCAGAGAGGCCAAAGATGTCGCAAAAAGCGTTGATTGTGATCGATGTGCAGGTTGATTTTTGCCCTGGTGGTGCCCTTGCCGTGCAGGGGGGCGATGAAATCGTAGCGCTGATCAATGATTTGATGACGCAGTCTCAGACTGTCATTTTGACTCAAGACTGGCACCCGGCAGGCCACAGTTCCTTTGCCAGCAGCCATGAACACAAAACCCCGATGGAACTGATTGAAATGCCGTATGGCCCGCAAGTTCTTTGGCCCGATCACTGTGTTCAAGGCAGCCCCGGGGCGGCGTTTCATCCTGATCTCAACACTGACAAGGCGGATATGATCATTCGCAAAGGGTTCCGGCCGCATATCGACAGTTATTCGGCATTTTTCGAGAATGATAAAACCACCCCGACTGGACTGGGTGGCTATCTCACAACCCGGGGGATTTCTGAATTGGTCATGGTTGGCCTTGCGACTGACTTTTGTGTGGCGTATTCTGCGCTTGATGCAGCCAAGCTCGGATATCACGTGCGTGTTCTCCAGCCAGCCTGTCGCGCCATAGATATGGACGGGTCATTGGTCGCAGCACGCCAGACCATGCGCTCGGCCGGAGTAGTGTTAGAGGGTTAAAACATGGTTGATATCGCCACTCGGGTCTGGAACCACAAATGGAAAATCGACCCGATTGTGCGGTCATTGATCGACACAGATTTTTATAAGCTGCTGATGTGCCAATCGGTGTTTCGCAACAGGCGCAATACACGGGTGGCGTTTTCGTTGATCAATCGTTCGTCTGACGTGCGGCTAGCCGATCTGGTCGATGAGGGCGAATTGCGCGAACAGCTTGATCATATTCGCAGCATGCACTTGACCCGTGGTGAAAGCACTTGGCTGCGCGGCAATACATTTTATGGCAAACGCCAGATGTTCCGCCCAGACTTTATGGAATGGTTTGAGGGCATGCGCCTGCCCGATTATCATCTTGAAAAGCGCGACGGCCAGTACGAGTTAAGCTTTGAAGGCAGTTGGCCCGAGGTGATGATGTGGGAAATTCCGGCGCTGGCGGTGTTGATGGAATTGCGCGGCCGGGCGGTTTTAAAACATATGGGGCGGTTCGAATTGCAAGTGCTTTATGCTCGCGCAATGACCAAGTTGTGGCAGAAAATAGAGGCAATGCGTCATGTTGATGATCTGCGGATCGCAGATTTTGGCACGAGACGCCGGCATTCCTATCTTTGGCAGGATTGGTGTGTTCAGGCGATGCTTGAGGGGTTGGGTGATAAATTTGTTGGCACGTCCAATTGCGCCATCGCTCGTCACCGCGATATCGAGGCGATCGGCACCAATGCCCATGAATTGCCAATGGTATATTCGGCGCTCGCGAACGATGATGCGGCTTTGGCGCGCGCGCCCTATGAGGTCTTGGCTGACTGGCAGGAAGAGCATGACGGCAATCTGCGTATCATCTTGCCAGATACCTATGGCACCGAAGGGTTTTTGAACAACGCACCCGACTGGCTGGCCACTTGGACAGGTATTCGCATCGACAGTGGCGATCCAGCGCAAGGGGCTGAGACTGCGATCAACTGGTGGGTGTCCAAGGGTCAAGACCCACGCGAAAAATTAGTGATCTTTTCCGACGGTTTGGATGTGGCTGAAATGCTGTCATTGCAACGTACATTCTTGGGCCGGGTAAAAGTTTCCTTTGGCTGGGGCACCAATCTAACCAATGACTTTCGGGGTCTGGTGCCAGACCGAGGCTTGGATGCATTTTCGCTGGTCTGCAAGGCGATTTCCGCCAATGGCAAGCCGACAGTTAAATTATCTGACAACCCCAACAAAGCCATAGGACCTGATGATGAGATTGCGCGGTACAAGCGGGTTTTTGAGGTGACTGAACAGACCCCCCTCAAGGTGGTGGTCTAGGCCTAAACGCCTAAAAAATAGAAAGTTTTCTAAGGATTAAAATTATACAGGGCTAGGGCCTGCGGCTGTTCAGCAGATGCGTCACACTGGCGCCCGCTTCAAAATACAGCGCTTTTGCGGTGTGAAATCTTGCGTGGGTCGCCGGGGTAATCGCCACTGGAAACGCGCTGTCATCGTCGTTTATCACCCAGTCGACGGCACATTTCCCAAACAGCGTGCCCGGGCCAATCCCGCGGCCGCTAAAGCCATAGATTGAGATTGCATTTGGGCCGATATCAACCACTTTTGGCAGATAGTCTTCGGTCATGGCAATACGCCCGGTCCAACTGTGGGGCATATCAAACCCGGCAAGCTGTGGATAGAGCCGCGCCAGTTTACGCCGCGCCCACTGGCGGTGACTGTTTGCCCCAAAGCCGTCCAGATTGCCAATCGCGCCGAGGATCATCCGCCCAAACTTGTCGAGACGAAATGACGACATGATCTGTGCTGTATCCCAACAGCCTTCGCCACCGGGAAGAATAGGCGTGCGCAGATCCTCTGGCAGCGGATCTGTCGCCAGTTGAAAATAATGCACTGGGATATAGGCATTTTGAGCCAGCCCCTTGGTGGCATAGGCATTTGTTGCCTGAATGAACCTGCGAGCCGTGATCTGGCCGACTGGTGTTTGAATCTGCCAAGAGCCGTCGTGAAATCGGACCGATTTTGCCGCTGAATGTTCATAGATCTTTGCCCCCGCGGCGCGGGCTGCCTTTGCCAGACCTTTTGTAAATGACAGTGGCTGAATAGTCCCGGCACGTTCGTCCCATAAGGCGCCGTGAAACGATGTTGATCCGGTCCTCTGCGCAGCTTGCGCGGCTGATAAAAGCGTCACAGGTGCGTCCCGTGCCACCTGTTGGCGATGGCGGTTTTGCAGATCGCGCCAGCCCCGGGCATTATGAGCGCAATGCAGCGTGCCGCTCTGGGTGGCCTCACAGGTGATCTGGTGGCGTTCAATCAGCTCAAAAACCGTCGCAGGGCCTTGGGCCAGCATGGTGTTCATCCGCTCACCCATGGCCTGTCCAAGGGTTTCAAGCACCTGCTCTGGCGGTTTCCACAATCCGGCGTTCACCAAACCCACATTGCGACCAGAGCCGCCGTGCCCGATTGTCTCGGCCTCTATCAGAGTTACGTCTACCCCTGCCTGTGCAATATGCAGGGCTGCCGACAATCCGGTGAACCCAGCACCGATGATGGCCACGTCACAGTTGACAGACCGTTCAAGTCTTTGCAGATCTGCGCCATGCTGTGCTGTTTCATGCCATAAGTTTCCGGATAATGCCATTCTGATTTGCCTTTGAAACGCCGGATGGATGGGCGTTGGTATCTGCCCGATTGCACAACATACTACCCCAAAGCGGCAGAGCGTGAAACGGGAGATCTGTCACAAGCGGTTGCTGGCCAGTGCGGCACCTTCTGAAAGCGCGCTTAACTTGGCATATGCGATATCGGGATCGACGGCGCCAAAGCCGGCAAATGTACCAAACCCGCAATCCGATCCGGCAATCACCCGCTCCGTTCCGACAATATCGACAAAGCGTTCGATCCGCTGCGCTACCAGTTCCGGGTGCTCGACGAAATTTGTTGTCGTATCCACCACCCCAGGCACCAGTATTTTCGTATCCGGTATCTCGGATTTGCGGTCACGGAATGTGGCCCATTCATGGGCATGACGCGGGTTCGAGGTTTCGAACAAGACATAGCTTGGTTTGGCCCGCATCAGGGTCGAGAACATAGTGTCCATTGGAATATCGCAGCAGTGCGGCCCCTCATAGTTGCCCCAGCAGATATGCAGCCGCACTTTTTCGGCTGGAATATTTTCCAACGCGTGGTTCAATGCCTCGACATGGCTGTCAGCAATTTTAACAAACTCTGCATCGCTGAGGTCGGTAAAAAGCATGTGACGCGATAATGCCAGATCAGGACAATCGAGTTGCAGATCAAGGCCTGCGCCGACGATGGCCTCATATTCATCGCGCATCGCATCTGCCAGAGCAGCCAGATAGGCTTCGCGGGATTTGTAGAAATCATTCTGTAAAAATAGCGAGATTACCCCCGGCGAGGCGGCGTTCATAAAGCCACGTTTTACACCGTTTTGTGTCATCGCTGCCTGCAGGTTGGCAATGTCTTTCCCCAATTCTCCCTGCCCTTTGGAGCGCACATCGCCGGTGCACATTGGACGGGCGTATTGCGGTGTGCCGCCATCGTTGGCGAGCCGCTGCAAAAAGCCGGGGAACATTTTTAAATCGGCGGGGGCATTGCGCGGACTGTCACCGGAAAAGCCCGTATAGCGGTCCTTCACATAGGTCGCATAGGATATCTTAGAGGTTTCGCCGTCGCTGACGATATCGATCCCGGATGCCACTTGTTTGGCCACGGTTTTGGCCACAGCTGCGCGCATTGTCCGGTCAAAATCAGCTTGATCAAATGGTTCTTCACGTTCGCGAGCAAAGATAAAATCGACCACGTCTTGTGTGCGTGGCAAAGACCCGACATGAGTGGTGGCAATTTTAGACATGGTCAGTGCTCCGGTGATGTGTCTCTTGGTTGTTCATTGCAGTCTCTCCCTTAATCGCCCGTGGTCGCGCACGGGTCTTCATGCCGATTGTGTCATCCGGTATGCAGCAAAATTTGCTTCCAAACCGAGGTTTCATCGAATAACGCGTATTCGCGCCGCAGACCCCGTGGCCCAAATTCGGCGTGGCATATGCCCAGTAGGTAAATTTTAGCCCCGGTGGGAGGGCCGAACATCCCCCAGCCATCATGGGTGCCGCTCAGACTCCAGCGCAGCGCGGCACGGGGCTGCATCATGGCATCTTCACGCCCAATTTGGTGGTCAATTTGAAAGATTGCATTGGGCAGCGCGGCCCGCAGCGCCATCCAAAACCGGTCGGCAGCGTCCGGTCCATAGGCGGTGATCCCGCCTGGGTATTCGCATTGCACCGCACGATCATATTCGGCGGGAATAACCGACAGGTCGGCCGCCATGATCCGCTCCAGGATGGCGGCGTATTTTACGCCCCATTCATTGTCGTTGCCCCGGCCCTTATAAGGCCCTTGGATATCGGTCTTGGGGCACAGCGGCTGAGTGGCGGCCGCGGGGCCGCCTTCGCGGGCAATTAGATCAGCTGCATAGGCTTTTGCCTCCCATCCCATTTGCCGCACGATCGCGCCTTGGTCGCGCACCAGCCATTCATCATCAATGGCGTTATTGCGGGCGTGGCAATCGGCAATGATCCGGTAGACCAGCGGCTTGCCGGTGGCCGCGCCAAAGCCGCCATCGCCAAGGTGGGTCGCCGTAGACAGGATACGGTGCGAACTCAGCATGCCAGTTTCGGGTGTTCCAGACCAGATCACGTCTTCACCCAGCAGTTTGCGATCGGGAAACTCAGCCAAGGTCGCCATGGTTGCGCCGATCACGCCCTGATTGCCGGTTGAGACGCCGCTGGGCATCCGCACAACGATATCTTTGGCATAGTATTCGTGCAGTGTGGCAATACCGCGGTCTTCCCAAATTTCTTTGGTAATGCCGATAATATAGTCAGGAAAGTCTTTGAATTTGGGATCAAAACCTTGCATTTTAGGGTTCCTCTGGATGCTTGGAAGAGCCGCGGATAATCAGTGGCCCGTCGATTGAGATACGTCGGGGAGTGGCATCGGGGTTATCGATCCGGGCCAACAGCATCTGGACCGTCTCAGTGACCATGCGGTTGGCTGGCTGGCGAACGGTGGTCAGGTTATAGCTGGGCCATGCGGCCAGTGCGACGTCGTCATAGCCAACAAATGAGACATCTTCGGGGATACGCAATCCAAGCTCAAACCGCGCCACATCCATTGCCGCAAACGCCATGTGATCATTGGCGACAAAAACCGCATCGGGACGTTCTTCTTTGGCAAGTAGATCGCGCGCTGCCTGTTGGGCCTGCTCGTAGTGGAAATTGCCCTCTGTTCTGCCAAAAAGTGCCATATCATGCGCTGCCAATCCGCTTATAAAGCCCGCTTCCCGGTCGCGTTGGGTCGAGGCTCCTTTCCATCCGGCGATATGTGCAATGCGCTGATGACCGGCTGCAACCAGGAATTCAGCCAGTTTATAGCCACCGCGAAAATTATCTGAACTGACGCCTGAGAGCCGTTCATCATCCTGTAGACGGTTGAATAGAATGATCGGAATGCCCGCCGCCTCGCAGCGCGCAGTCAGCGCGTTCGACATGCTAACCGAGGCCGTAATGATGCCGTCAACCTGATAATCAAGCAGTTCATCGATCACAGTTTGATTGGTCTTTTCGTCGTTTGAGGCCATGAAAACCAAAACATGATAGCCGTGCATTTGCAGTATTTTTGAGAGTTTTTCAATCGCTTCGGGATAGAATTGGTTTTCCAGATAGGCCACAACCAGTCCGATAATGTGGGTTTTGCCGGTGATTAGAGAACGCGCCAAAACATTGGGTCGATACCCAAGCTCGGTGGCGGCCTTTTTAACTTTATCGGTTATTTTTAACGAGGCTGAGGCCC
>MEHZ011343896.1_pt1 | contig 10489 bp, 7 predicted proteins | sample 897221 | NCBI WGS metagenome assembly MEHZ01 (sample SAMN05514161, study PRJNA337945) | marine metagenome | isolation source: marine surface water | place: Arctic Ocean | collected 2007-12-13 | reverse complement strand
AAAGTTTCAAACAAGATTCACCAATTGACACTTAGAGGTGGAGCTAACTTCGTTGTTGCTTCTCCAGACGTATGTACAATTTTAGAATCTATTCCAGGATTTGCAGTTTCAAGTGATAAAGATGCAACATCTTTCGCTGCTGGTGTAACTACTGTTGGTTCTTTATCAAACAGATATACAGTTTACAAAAACCCTTACATGACTTCAAACGAAATCTTGTTAGGATTTAAAGGAAGTAATTTCCTTGAAACTGGAGCTGTTTATGCACCATATGTACCATTAATCATGACACCTTTAGTGTATGACCCAACTAACTTCACGCCAAGACGTGGTGTTATGACGAGATACGCTAAGAAAATGGTTAGACCTGAATTCTACGGAAAAATCTATGTAAAAGATTTAGCTAACGTATAATCGTTAATTAAATTTTAAACTTAGATATTCTAATAGAGTATCAATAATTGAAGAGGGATTCCTGAAAAGGTTTCCCTCTTTTTTTATATTATACCCTCCTTTTCGTTTATTTTATATTTATAAGAGTATAATTGTATAACTAAGGAATAAAATATATGTCTCAAGCAAGAATTTGGACAGGAACATCCACCTTCACATCAGGCTCATCAACTCCATTTGGAATTTATGATACAGATGCATCATTTCAATCAGATGCACCTAAAGTTGCAAATTGGTGTGCTAAAAGATTAGGATATCCTATAATAGATGTTGAATTAGAAAGTGATAACTTATTCGCAGTATTCGAAGAAGCAGTATCTGAATATTCTTCACAAGTAAATCAGTTTAATATAAGAAATAACATGGGAGCTCTTGAAGGGCACTCAACGGGTTCTAATTACCAAGGAAAATCGGTAAATGGTTCAGAAATAAATAATGTTGTAACAATAGCAGAAGGATATGGTAATCTTGCTAACGTTGGTGGTAGAGCTGATGTTAAAAAGGGGTATATAAATGTAAATACTGATTCACAGACATATGATTTACAATCCTTATGGGGTAGTGTTTCTGAAAGTGGTGAAAGAATTGATGTAACAACTGTTTATTACGAATCTTCACCAGCTATACAAAGATTTTTTGACCCTTATTCGGTAAGTGGACAAGGAACTCTTAACTTAGTTGATGAATTTGGATTTGGTTCATTTTCACCAGCGGCACAATTTATTATGATGCCTATTTATGAAGATATGTTAAGAATTCAACAGATTGAATTCAATGACCAGATTAGAAAATCTGCACATTCGTTTAATATTGTAAATAATAAGATAACAATTTTACCAAAACCAGCATCGGAATATAAACTATGGTTTGAATATCAAGTTGTAAAGGATAGAAGAGAAGGTAACACTATCATTTTACCAGATGTTGTATCTGATTATTCAAACATAGGATATGATTTTGCTAAATATGCTAAAATTAATGATGTTGGTAGACAATGGATTAGAAAATATACATTAGCATTAGCAAAAGAGATGTTAGGTGCAATTCGAGAGAAATATAATACAGTTCCAATTCCTGGTTCTGAGGTTTCTTTGGATGGTGCAGCACTTAGAGCAGAAGCACAAACAGAAAAAGATTCACTAATTGAACAATTAAGAGAAAATCTTGATGCAGTTAGTAAAAAAGTAAGAATGGAGAATGCGGCAGCTATGGTTGAACAACAACAACAAGTGATGACTCGTGTTCCTTTAAACATATATGTAGGATAAAGTTATGCCAAAATTTTTTAACTCACGAGACTTGGATTTCATAAAAACTATTTCAGAAGAAGTAGTTGATTATTTAGTAGAACAAGCAGTAACCTTGTTCAAGGTATCTGTGGGTGAAACTACAACAAACTTATACGGAGAAGCTTTAGGGAAAGTATGGAAAGCACCATCTACTATGATGGCAATTGTAGATAGAGAGCCAATTAATATTACTTATGAAGGATTTGGTGCAGATAAACAAGGTACTGTTGAATTTAGATTCAATAGACAGAGAATTAGAGATACATCTTACGCAGTTCCAAAAGTTAGAGATATAAATGGTACATTAGTACCAACTGAAGCAATTCAAAACACCACAGTTGGTTATCCTGAAATTGGAGATGTAATCTTATACGATACTATCTATTATGAAATAGATAATGTGAGAGAACCTCAATGGATTGGTGGTTCACCAGAAATATACGATAAAAATTCAAATACATTTAACGATGCAAGTAATGTATTAATAGCATCTGCATTAATGGTAAGAAGAAGTCAAATACAAATAGATGATAGGATATATAACTAATTATGGCAATAGACCCGTTAAAAAATATCAATAAGAACAGAGCAACTCAATACAAGAAGGAAAGTATTGAGACTGGGAGAGGTGTAAAGTTATATGATGTGGATATGGCAATAGCTGAACACATGATAGATACTATTTTACCTACTGTTGAGATATTTGAAGAGAAGCAAAAAGTGCCTGTTGTATATGGTAATCCTGAAAGATGGAAATCTATACAAAAAGATGGGTATCTTAGAGATAAAAACGGAATGATTCAGATTCCATTAGTAATGTTCAAGCGAAACTCTGTTGCAAGAGATGATAGTTTGGCATCTACAATGAATCGTCATGTATCTTACTCTGCAGTTTCACGATATTCTAAAAAACATAGATATGATAGGTTTTCTGCAATAACTCAAAGTGAAAAACCTGTTAATTTTTATGATATAGTGATGCCTGATTACGTTACTGTATCATATGAGGTTATTATATGGACTGATTTTACAGAACATATGAATAAAATCGTAGAAGCATTCCAATATGCAACAGATGAGTATTGGGGAGATAAGGGTGGATTCAAATTTAGAACAAAAATTGATTCATTTGATAATACAACCGAAGTTGGTGAAGGAACACAACGAATTGTAAGAACAAACTTTACAATGGCGGTAAATGCGTATCTTTTACCCGAACAATTTGATAATGAATCAACTCATAAAAAAGTTGTTGGACCTAAGAAGGTAGTATTCGGAACAGAAACAGATTTAACAGGAAAAACTCTAAGTATGGGGAAACAATCCTTGGATTCTGAATATGCGGACATAATTGATTTTATGTCAATCAGAGGAAGTCAAGATGCAACATTTGTAGATGCAGATACCATAAAATTAACTAATGTTAGTTTACCAACACTTCCCCCTCAACTAAATGGGGTGTTTGATGTTGATGATTGGTTTAGAATTTATATAAATGGTGTTCTTATACCACATGGTAAGTACAATTATAGTACATCACAAGAATTAAAAGAAATTTATATGAATTTCGGAACAGGTTCTCTTGATGGGGATGGTAATATGGTTGCAACCAATACTGAATTAGGATATGTGTTAGAAAATTCTGATGAATTTGGTGTAACTGGTAAATTTTTGGAGTTATAATGGGTATTAAAGCATTAAAAAAAATATTAGAGCAAGTTCATGAATTTGATGAGTACAAACTTGTACCAGTAGACTTGACTAACCCTATTCATTTTATTTGGAAAGTGTCTGGTGTAAAAATGAAAGATTTAAATTCAAATTTACTCAAAAATAGGAAAGAACACTCAAGGTTTGATATATTTATAAATGGTCAGTTCATCTTGGAGAGAGATTATGAAACTGAGCAAAAAAATAATGACTTTTTAGTTAAATTTATAAGAGCAAACTTTCCATTCAATTTAGAAAGTAGCGATGATATAAAAATTGAAGGAGATATTGAATTGGTATGAATAAGAAAAAACCTAACATAGTAACTCCATTCGATGATAAACAAAGATTCAAAAATTTGGTACAAGAAGTGATTAATGATACAACCATTTTTACTCATGTAGCAGATTCTATTAGTTTAAGTGGTGTATTATTTACACTTACACTTTCTAATAAGAAATTTGTTTTTGAAGATATTAAAGTAGATGTATCAGCGGATTATGTTGATATTTATTTGCAAGGAATTAAAACTCCAGCAGATAGCTACTCAGTTACAGATAATGGAACAAATATAGTAATTAATTTTACACAAGCAATAACTTTAAAACCTGCGTTAATCCTTAATACGGATTTTTCAGTAAAAGGTAAAATAGTGAGTAGATAACATGGCAACATTAATTCAAAGTAAACAAATACAAGGAGTAGTAACTGCATCAGTAATTGAGGGAGATTTTTCCGTTGGTGGTGGTGGTTCGGTTAACCTAAGTGCAGCAAGTGGTGTAACTGGTTCATTTACCGGTTCATTTATAGGTGATGGTTCGGGTCTTAACTTTGGTGGAACAGGAATAGTAAGTCGTTCATCCCAATTAATACCTACCTTTGATGGATTATACTTAGAAATAAATGGAGATGGGATAGTTTCTTCATCTGCGCAATTATATGGTGATTTAGATTCAAGATATTTACAAAGTGAAACCGATTCGCAAACACTTTCTATAAGTGGTAATAGTGTTACTATATCAAATGGTAATTCAATCACTATACCAAATACACCAATTCCAAGTGGAACTGTATCATCATCAGCACAAATTGCTGGTTTAGGATATATAACATCTGATGACCAAAATCTTACATTCAATCAAGCAAGTAAAATATTAACTATTTCAGAAGGAAACTCTGTTGATTTATCAACTCTTGGTGGTGGTGGTGGAGGAGGTTCTTCTATATGGACTACCGATGGTGGTACATATAAAGTTAGTGCAAATTTAAATGTAACTGGTTCTATTACCGCAACTTCATTAATTGGTTCATTGGATTATACAAATCTAACAAATAAGCCAAGTGGTATTATAAGTGGCTCAGTATTAAGAACTCTTGGTGGTACTAATGTAGTTAGTGGTTCAGTATTAAGAACTCTTGGTGGCACAAACGTTATTAGTGGTTCTGTATTAAGAACTTTAGATGGAACTGGTGTAATTAGTGGTTCTGTTATTAGAACATTTGATGGAACAGGTATATTAAGTGGTTCAAAAACCGATATATCTTCATTAAACACATATACATCATCAGCCGATAGTAGATTAGCAAGTATTGAAGCAGCAACTGGTTCGTACTTAACATCTGAAACCGATTCTCAAACACTTTCTATAAGTGGAGACCAATTAACAATATCAACCGGTAATACAATAACAATACCAAGTGGTTCTGGTGGTGGAACAACTGATTATACTGCATTAACAAATGTTCCAAGTGGAATCATTAGTGGTTCAGTATTACGAACTTTAGAAGGTACTAATGTAGTTAGTGGAAGTGTACTTAGAAACTTAGATGGAACTGGAGTAGTAAGTGGTTCAGTATTAAGAACACTTGATGGTACTAATGTTTTAAGTGGTTCAAAAACTAATATATCATCACTTAATACATTTACCTCATCAATTCAATCCGAAGTAGATGCTTTATCGGCAGCAACTTCATCATATTTAACATCTGAAACAGATTCACAAACTCTTTCTATAAGTGGAAATCAATTAACAATATCAACTGGTAATACAATAACAATACCAAGTGGCAGTGGTGGAGGTTCATCCGATTTCACTACATTAACAAATGTTCCAAGTGGAATAGTTTCTGGTTCTTCTCAAATAACCGATGGTAGTAACCTCATTAGTGGTTCTGTATTAAGAACTTTAGGAGGAACAAATGTAGTTAGTGGTTCAGTATTAAGAAACTTAGATGGAACTGGAGTAATAAGTGGTTCAGTATTAAGAAACTTAGGTGGTACTAATGTTATTAGTGGTTCTGTTATTAGAACATTTGATGGAAGTGGAGTAATAAGTGGGTCTGTACTAAGAAACTTAGATGGAAGTGGAGCAATAAGTGGTTCTGTTATTAGAACTCTAGGTGGTACTAATGTAGTAAGTAGTTCAGCTCAATTAACTTATAATGGAAACAGAGTAGTATCAAATACAGATTTACCAAGTGGTGTTTATAACAATAACTTTGGAACAAGTGGTTCGGTTGAAGAATTTATAACTAAAATATTCTTTCCCAACACTACCCCAAGTATAACAACTGGTAATCAAACAATAGAAGAATATAGAGCAGATGGTTCAACAATTGTAACTATTGCAGGAACGGATGCTGAAGGACAATCTTTAACATTTGGAACATCATCAGCATACTCAGATGATTTAGTAAGAGTAGCAACAAATGGAGTTGTAACTTTAAACGCTCTAGCAGTATCATCATCATTTAATACTGATGCAGTTGGTAGTAATCATGGACATACATTTATTGCAACTGCAACAGATACATTCAACGCAACTGTTGAAAAGGATATTACAATATTTGTAACACCAAATGCATCACCTAAATTTAGAGAAGGTTCAACTGGTGGAAATATTATTACATCTGTAACTTCAAATCTAAATGAGAACTCTCCTAATGATACGTTAGTAAAAAGAGTATTCTTTACAGATACCGAAGGTGATTCAATCACTATCACTTCTTCATCAATTGATGGTAATCATTTTGATATTACAAAATATTCAACTTATGTTGATATTAAACAAAATACTGGTTCGTTAGATTACGAACAACAAACACAATATACATTTAGTATAACTGCTTCTGATTCACATTATGAAAATGGACAAGATTCTGATTCAAGAACTTTCTTACCAATTACAATTAATGTTACTGATAACTTAGCACCAACACTAAGTAATCAAGAAGTAAGTGGGTTAAATGAAAATTCATCAAACGGAACATCAGCAGGTAATATATCTTCAACAGATAATGAAAGTGATTCAATTTCATTTTTAACATTTGATTTACATAAATTATTATTAGATGGTTCAACTGTAACGAGTGGTTCATATGGTGGTACTTCTCAAGCAACAGACCCACATGAAAATCCTTTCAATATGGATTCAAGTGGTAATGTAACGAGAAAAGTAGGAATACATTTAAACTCTGATATAATTAATTCATATCAATATAGAGTTAAAGTAAGAGATAATTATAATGCTCAAATTTCATCTGCATCGGTTGTAACTGTACCAGTTGCTGATGATATTGCAGCAACTATATCAGATAATTGGTCTGCTGGTCCTTATATAAAAGAATCAGAAGAAAGTGGTACAACTATAAAAACAACAAATTATGGTTCAACACAAGCAGATTACAATTCAAATCAAAGTGGTACATGGGCATCATCTAATTCAGAAATTGCAATAAATTCAAATGGTAATTTATCAGTAGGATTTGATGTAAGTGGTTCTGCTAAACAAAGTGGACAATCACTAACATCAACAATTTCATTTACAAATACATTTGGAACTATAACAACTGATAGTTTAAGTGTACCAATTGTTGCAAATGATGCACCAACTGCAACATTTACTAATCAAACATCCAACTTAAATGCTAATTTAGCAACAACAAATACAAACTTAGTTCTTATAGGAATTACAGATACGGAAGGGGATACACCATATTCGGCTTCATTGAGTGGAACAGATGCATCTAAACTTAATTTAGATTATCAAAACTCCAATTCATCATCTGTTTATATAAGAGCAAATGAAGATTTATCTGCTGGAACTTTAAATTACAATCTTAAAGTTACTGATAACTATGCTAAATCAACAACATATAGTAGTAAAACAATAACAATCGCATCAGCGGATGGTGGTACAATTGGTGGAGATACAACTTCTTACATCATAGAATCAGGAGAAAATGCAGAAGCAATTAGAGATGCAAGTGGATTTGGTGCAGGTAACCAATCTACAATGACGGTATCTTATTCACCAAACTATGGTTCACAAGTAGTACAAGGTTCATCATGGAATTCATCAAATTCAGCAATATCAATAAATACAAGTGGACAATTATCACTTGCATTGGATATTAGTGGTTCAACTACTTCAAGTGGTGATGATATTGTTTCAACAATAGGATTCCAAGACCAATATGGTAATGCTGGAAGTGGAACTGTAACTGTTAATGTATTTGCAAATCAAGCACCAACTGCTACATTTACAAATCAAACATCAAATTTTGAAACTGATAACGCAACAACTGGTACTACAATGGTTAGCATGAGTATTTCCGATACAGAAACAGATACTCCATTCTCAGCTTCATTAAGTGGTACTGATGCAAGTTCATTACAATTAAGATACGTTGGTGCAACATCATCATCCGTTGGAATACAAGCAGCGGGTAATCTATCAGCGGCAACTTACAATTATAATATAAGAGTAACTGATAACTTTGATAAGAGTACAGATTATAATAGTAGAAGTTTCACAGTTGCAACATCAGCAGATTATGGAAAGGTATATGTGTACGATTGTGGATTTAACAACTCAACTTATAACACCGCACTTGGTATCGGTAGTCAAGATAGTTCAACTCCACCAATTCCAACTCCATTTAGTAATATTGGATTCATGGATGCAATCATTAATGATGATAAAATTGGTGATTCATCATTTACATATTCTTATGGTGGAACACAAACTGCAACTAAGTTAGCAGAAGGAAGTGGAGCAAATGTACACGATGTATTAAGAGCCATGGGTAGTAGTGGTGTAATAAGTAGAAATTCATCGAAACACTTTGTTATAATTTTTCCTTCAACAAGTGATATGAGTGGAATCCCAACAACTACAATTGATGCATATGGTGGTTCTGTTACCGGACGATACGTTTTAGAAGTTGGAACTGATGGAACAACAGTCGATGGTTCAAATACACTAGAATCATCACAGATTAATCAAATAACATTAGGAACTGCACACCTTGGATACACTAATTGGTATTTAGTAGGAGCATCGAATCAAGTTGCAAGTTCAACTAACTTTAATTTAGGATTAAATCCAGCAAGTGGAAGTGGAGGAGCATAGTAATGAAAGAATTTAAAAAAAGTATAATCATAAATAAGGAAATAAAAAATGCCATCGTATAGTTCAAAATTACAATTATCGAGTACTGCCCGAAGTGGCAATATTATATTAGCCGATATTGATAAAATCAAAGGCGCATTTAAAGTTTATACTTCAACTGCTTTAAATTCTGAATCAGTAAACTATTTTGCGGATGGTCAAATAGTTTATGTTGAAGATAGTGGTTCATTGTATAAAGCAAATGTAAGTCCTGCAAATCCACCAACTACATTCGTAGATTCAGTAATTTTTACTGCTTTCTCATTTAATAGTGGTTCATTTGTATCTGCATCATTTAATGGTTCAACAAATGCTTTAACCTTATTTGGAGAAGTTGTAGAAGGTTCGATTCGAGTATCATCTTCAATTGACTTATCATCACTTAGTGGTGGAGGTGGGGGAAGCGGTGATATTACTGCGGTATTCACATCCGATGAAGGTATTAAAGGTGGAACATCTAGTGGTAATGTTGTTTTAGAATTAGACCCAGGAGATGGGATTAGTTTGAGTACAAGAGGAATAAACATAAATACTGGTTCAGCTCACTTTACAGAAGCAGTTCAAAAAATAAACCTAGATGGTGGTTTAATATAATTAAATTACATATTTATACTAAAGTAAAACTATATAGTTGCAACTAGGTCATATGACCGAAAAAAATAAAGGTAAACACTTATTTAATTAATAATAACAAAAGGAAAAACAAAAAAAATGGCACAAATTATTCAACACAAAAGAGGTGTATTAGAAGATTTGAGTGGGGTAACCGCCAATAAAGGTGAATTACTAGTTGTAACGGGTTCAAGTATATCTGCATTAGCGGATGGATTAGTTTTCGTTGGAAATCACTCTGATTTAACCTCGGTGAACAAAATCTTAACTGGTTCTTCTTCACCAAATATGGCTTCTTATGATGTGGGTGTAAACGGATTGCCGTTTTACAATACCACAGATAAAAAATTACAAATATTAAGGCAAGATGGTAACTTAGATATTATCTTAGCTAAAAATCAATTAGATTTAGATGGTACAGGTATAGTATCTTCTTCAGCACAAGTATCTGCATTAGCAGGTATCAATAATTCAACACTTACTGTAACCGCAGGAACAAACTTAAGTGGTGGTGGTACATTTACTACTAACCAAGCTGGTAATACTGCAGTAACTTTAAACTTAGATACTGATGGAACAGGATTCGTTTCAGGTTCAACACAGATAATATCTTTAGTTGCAATTGATGAAGATAACTTCGTATCTAATTCAGCAACCAAAGTACCAACTCAACAATCTGTAAAAGCATATGTAGATTCTAAAGCAGCAGCTCAAGATAATACAGATGAACTAACAGAAGGTTCAACAAATTTATTTTTTACAAATGATAGAGTAAGAGATTACGTTAGAAGTATCGATGTAATTAGTGGTTCTAATTCAATCACAATAGATGGTTCTGCTATCGCACTTGGTGGTTCAGTAACAACTTTACAATTAGGTACAACTAATTCTACTGCACTTGCGGGTGATACTACAACTATATCTACTGCACAAGGTAATAAGTTAGGATTTATTTCCGTAACACAAGCAGTT
>MEHZ011373240.1_pt1 | contig 10492 bp, 28 predicted proteins | sample 897221 | NCBI WGS metagenome assembly MEHZ01 (sample SAMN05514161, study PRJNA337945) | marine metagenome | isolation source: marine surface water | place: Arctic Ocean | collected 2007-12-13 | reverse complement strand
CGAAATTCGGGGGCCATGACAGATAACCTCATACATAAAAATATTTATACAGCTATATAGATTTTAAAGACCCCCGAATTCGTATATTTTATGATGTTTACGCTAACATCTTTAAAATAATTTGGCCAGAGTCTGTGGTCCTGCAATACCGTCTGGTGTACAGTCATTTTCCCGCTGCCAAGCCTTGAGTGCGGACTCTGTGCCAGGCCCGAAATCTCCATCGGCAGCAATTCCAAGAGCCTCTTGTAGGCGTTTAACTGTGTCGCCTTTAGAACCTTTGCGAACCAGTGAATACTTTTCATCATCATCGTCATCGGCAAACCATATATGGCCGCCCAACACTTCAAGAGCATGGGCATAATGCTTCTTACGATCTGCAAGACCAATCGTTCCGCCGTTGATGCGTTTTGTCATTCTCACAATATCATCATTGTCACAATACTTGTTAATATTATTTTCTTTCCAGAACCAACATGCGCTTTCGATTGCGCCCTGTTTTGTCCGAACGTAATCGGTTGCAGCCTCGGCGGACATACCAACACTCTTACCAAATGCAGTATAGTTATATTTACCAGTGAGCTGCAAGATACCACCGCCACGGTATCGCCAACCGTCACCGGAGGCTGTGTCGCCGTTATCCATACGTCCTGCATAGATTGTGTTAGCGATCTTTTCTGGTTGCCTGTGCCACTGCTCAGCGTCTCGACCGGCTCGTTTAAAATACTTTCCGAAGATAGCATCTAGTGCTTTAGCGGAATAGTTAAGGTTTTCCGACAAAACTTTATAATTTGCACTTTCGTGTGCAGTCTGTGCAATAAAACCCGCAACACGATTTGGTGTAGTAATATCATATTTCGGGAACATTTCCATCATTGCGTCATACCATTCACCAGCATCATCTCGATGCAAGATAGTGGAAACGTGGTCTTTAGTAAAATCAAATTTCATTTTTTCCTCCTTTAAGGTTTTATAATATTGTCATCTTTATCAACTTTGTATTCGTGTTCACTGAAGTCTACATTGAAATTATAATTATAGTCGGTTGCCCGATCATATGGAATGTCAACGTCTGGATCTGTGGAAAACACAACCTCAAAGTTTGATTTGTACGATTCGTCTACTGTCAATATTTTACTATCATCATCAAGCAAGTGCTCGAAGGGTTCGCGACCAGTTTCCGCACGTCCAATTTTATCTAGCCAATCCATTGTTTCTTGATCGAGATCGGGAAACTCCAACGACACCGGACTTGGTACGACTTCAGGTTTTTTATGATCGCCGATATTCACAACTTTGGCAGTCCTGTCAATTCCACTCATTCTCTCAAATGCTTCGATGTTCTTTTCTCTTTTTACATCTTCATCTTCTGTTTTTTCATTTTTGTTATTAAACAGACCAAAATCTTTAATGTCTGGAGTCGCAGATTTATATGTTATGCTTCCTGGCTCCAGCCAATCATAACCAGAATTTATCAAGAAATCCTCAACAACACTGAGAATTTCCTGCAAGTTAAAATCTGTGCCATCAAATTTCTGAGTGAGTTTAACCATTTCGCGGCCGCCCTCATATTCAAGACAACTCAACTTAAAAACCTGACGATATTCGCCGCCATCATCTTCAATTTCCATAATTATGCGTCCTTCATACTATAAGTTTTTTGTTTGCGGGGGTCGCCCCAAATCTCGCGGGCATTAATCCTAATAAACTTTTTATTTGTTTCTGTCTTATTTGGATTTTCCATAGTCAGAACAACGTTTCGGCCCTGTGACCATGCGACACGTTGACGAATTGCGCGACCCAATGTATTCTTCGACATTGGAGTACAACCCGACTTCGCAACATTTCTGCGCTCGCCTTTTGATACATACTTTTCTCTTGATTTCTTACCCATTGTCTGATGCTCCACTATGATCGCGAATTCCAAAAACTTTAAACCTACGTCTAGGACTACGGCGTGTATTCACTGGACGCGGTAGTCCCGCAATCATCTCACGCTCGGCATCTGGAATAGTGATCAGTTTTTCTACAAGCCACGAATCCAGACTCGAATAACCTTTACATTCTGCTCGGCGCGTTTCATACGCCAATTGTCCGGCAGACATATTTTCAATCTTTTCAGTTATATTAACCATTTGCACTTTCTCCTGCTACAAGTTCTACATTTTCCCAAGATATCACACGCTCATATTTGAATGAACGCCAACTTTCTTTTTCAAGATCCCAAACCACGAATAGTTCTGGGTCTTTAGGTTTTTCACTCACTTTGCCATCGCCCTCTACAGGATTGTCTGGCCAAGGAATTATACTCTCATCTGTCGTACAATACATTTTTCGTATTGTTCCATCTGCCTTTGAAAACTCAACAAGCAGCTTTCCGCTTCTCAACAACCCTCGTATTTCTTTTAGAACCGTTTCTTTTTTTTCTTCCTGATTCATCTCGTCCCACGTCTTTACCATTTTTAAAGTTTTCCTTTTCTAACTCGTCGCGACACCGAATGAAACTCGCCCAGTGTCTATTCTGATCTTCTGGCTTCTGATAAATACCATTATACAACATTTTCCAATCTTTGTCAATACTATTCCAATACATTATATGGAATCCTGCATTTTTTATTGCACCCTTGGCTTTTGCATATATTGCACCACCAGAAAATTCAATTGTATCATAAATTTCACCATCGAATTTAGGCAGAGGTTTTGGTATAGGATATTTACTGACAATCTTTTCTCCCGTCTTTACAGGACAGTCAAGATAGACAATATTGTTTTTAGGCAAATCATACTTTTCTTCTTCGACTTTCACTTTCGACTTACGGGAACGTTTCTTAGGTTTAGTTGCAGTACGTTTCTTAGGTTTTGGTGCTTCTTCCAAAACATCGAATATGTCTCTAAAACCAACACCCTCGGAGGCAGCGCGAGCCGCTGCCATTTCTACTTTAGTTCTACGTTTACGCTTCATGTAAATCAAATCCAACTTTGTGTTTCATTTTACGGACGAAAGTCTCGCGGCGTTTTTTACACTGGTGTACACCTGCCGCACCGCTTTTTCGAAGTGCAATCATCAGATGACTATTAGGATCGCGATAGTCCGGCAATTTAGGTGCGCCCTTCCATTTTCCGCCTTTGCGGAGTCCACGAATTTTCATAATATATTCCTTTCACATTTTAAAGACTACTTTCTGGAACGCCCTTGGTATTACATGGGGTTTGATTGGCCTTCTCTCACCCATAGACGCACCAGAAAGTAGTCTTTTAACTGATTCTTTTTTCTCTTTCCTACCCTATTAAGCTATCAGGCATTGATGGGTTTGTCAAGAGTTATAATTAAATACTTCTCGATCATGTCCATCGAAACTCACAACGTCATCGTCCCAACGATAATTCACCTCAAAATCCAATACCCTCTCATAAGTATCATCTGAATCGACACCAACCCACGCAACAGAGATGTCATCGACACCGGAAAATTCATCACCATCAGTGCCGCGCAAGAATGCCACGGCACGATCTACACTACTGAACAATGCTGTCCAAGAGATACCTTCGTAATCTCTGTATGCTGATACTCTAACTACTCTCATTTTTTAGTCCTTTCAGTGACTAGTGATTCTTTCTATACTACTAAGCTATCAGGCCCTGACGTAATTGTCAAGGCCTAATATCTTTTTTTTTTATTTTTTTGTTGGTAACAAACTTTGTTGTCGGGACAATAATTGTTCCCTCACATCAACCACACTTTCGCTTTGTACCATTTCAATAATGTCATTTGTCAGATTTATCTCTTTCGACAGATAGAACATTTTTGTTTTCAACTCTTCGAGTTGCTTCTGGTAATATTCTAATTCTTTTTCTTTACGAACTTTAGTTTCTATAAAGTCGGTCAACAAAATTAATTTTTGTTTCTGTTCGACCGTCATGCGGCGATTGCCTGTTCGTAACAATATTTAACAACCTTGGCCCCTATTAGGGTGGCAACTTCTTGTGCCTTCTCTTCGATATCAAATACCAAATCAGTCTGTACCGGATATTGATATATCTTATATCCAACCGGACCGGACATGACTGCATGTGTGACTACCACACCATTTCTTTCAAGTGCAAATTTAGACAACTTATTAAATCCTTATTTGGTCGGAGATGCAAGATTCGAACTTGCGACCCTCTGCTCCCAAAGCAGATGCGCTACCAGACTGCGCTAATCTCCGTATTCCTCTTCACTGCATTTTTTAAAAACTTCACCAATAGTCTCTGCATAAAACTTGTCAGGAATAGTGAAACCACCATGTCTCGATCCGCCTTGGGCAAACACTCTAATATTTTGTTGAAATTTGTGAAAGTAAAATGAACCCTGTGTCGGGAACATTATGTTTTCATCACCGATCCATAACGAGCCTGAAATTACTAAACACATTAGCATTATCGTCCTCCTTATATTATTCGCAACTATTGCGGTATCACGCGGCGATTGGGTTTTTTAATCGCCGCGTGTATTACTATTTATCTTGAAGTTGAAAATAGATTGATTGTTCGCCAGTCTCTGGATTTACGCTTGTCAAATTTGACATACCTTCGATTGGTGCTTGCTTGCCCACATAAACCCATTTTTTGTCGGAACTTGGTTTTTGGTCGAAAAATTCTGCATTGTCTGATCGGAACATTCCGAGCATTACTAGTAGTGTAGCTGTAAAGGGGTCCATAATTTAGTCTTTCTTTGTTTGTTTAAGTTAAGTTTCGTTGATAGTAAGTAATACAATAGTATCACTTGGAGCGTGATATCTAATTATAGTAATACTATTGTATTACTTAACGCTGTTTATTATATTGGTAGGTGGGATTAAGGATTACCCACAAGTCTAGGATGGCGCATTCCTCTGCAACTACCTAGAAAACCTCGCATCGGAATAGTTAACTTCCGAAATCTAGCACTCTTTGTCTCCAAAGTCTACCAGTGTTACTACAACTACAAGTCATGTTACCCCCATACGCGAGGGACGTTTCCATGCACTACCTTCTAGCCTCCGTCGAGGCGAGAATTTTATTCTTATGCTTTGATGTCCACCAATTGTGCATCAATATTCTGTTTCATATTTGCAGAACCATCTTGATTGTATGATACCATCATACTTTTCTGACGTTCGTATTCTTGCATCCTTGCAACCCGCTCTTCCCAAGATTTGAAAAGGTTTGCAGAGATTTCACTCTTCGTGGCGGCCTGAACAACTCGCACCCTTGCCTTTTCGATAGGTGGAGAAATATTTTCACTATTCGCGGCCACGTTAGGATGGCCGTAGTTTTGTGCAGCGGTTTGATTATGCGAATTCATCGGACCCACCGGAATAATTGCAACACCCATTATGTTTTTCTCTTTTCTATCAATCGTTTCTGTTCTCGAATTAGTTTTTTTTGTTTTTCTAGTTCCCTAAACTGTTTATCGAGCTCCGTCTCTTCTGGGAACTTTATTACCTTAGTATTCATTTCTTCCCTTTCTATTGGCGGTCTCTATAGGACTCGAACCTATAACCTACTGCTTAGAAGGCAGTTGCTCTATCCGGTTGAGCTAAGAAACCATTTGTTTACTTGTCTATAGTACCACATGATACACAATAAGTCAACAGCTTTTTATTTTTTATTTAAACGTTGACTTAAATAATGGCAAATTCGCCAGATACATATGCTCGTAATCATTCCACACCTCATCAAAAGTTTTCTGCATGACACTCGAATCCATACCGGTCATAAATTCTTTCTGTGCGTTATCATAATCCATACCCGTCGAAAACAATCGTCCAATAGTAATTTTATCTTCTACTCTTGCCATGAACTCTCCCCACGCTCTTCTAAAAACCAATGAATGGCATCAAAATAATCTTTATCTTCATCGTTCATATGTGTTCTATATAACGACACCGAAGAAAGTTTATTTACCACACCTTCTAAATCGCTCAAGTGAGCATCACTTTCCATCATGGCCTGCAAGGCATCCATGTCAACTTTTATTCTTTCTTGAATTTTAGACATCTACATTCTCCATAATACCAGACTGAACCATTATTGACTGCCTGCCGCCCGATCCATATCGAGACATTTTTTTATGAATGTCTCTTGATTGCTCGAGAGTCAACATTTCATACCTTTCAATTCCCCAAGGAAATTCACCTTCTACATACCACATATTCATTTATTTATATCCTATTTCATATTGATCTGGTTAATAGTCAGGGGCATCCGAATACCCAAACTTTTGTTTAAAATCTAAACGCGCATCATAAGTTCCGCCGGCCTTGTTAGGATATACGGACTCCCACATTTGTTCTGACATATGACATAAACTTATTACGATATCTTGCAGATCTTTTTGAGAGTCCTGCAAGTATTGCAAATTTTCTATTTCTTGTCGCAAGTCATCATTCTCTTCTCTTAGTGATTGCACTTCGTTTTCAAGTTCTGTCATAATATATTCCTTATCCTACTTGGGCGTCGATTACGTTAATCAGATCCATTGCATATACATCTGAAACTTCTTTGTCGGTGATAACTTTCAGTTTCCGAATTCTCTGAAAAGACACTGTATAGGTATCAGATCCCCTGTCCAATTCAATCGTTACAAAACCTTTCCATTTTGTCATTCCAGAAGATTTGAATTGTAAACCGTCTGTTGAAGTCTTAATAAGGTTTTTAGCACCCCAAGCATTAAGGGCCCATGTATCAAGAGTTCTGATTTGGTCGAGAATGGTTTGAGCGATAGACATTTGTGAGAATCCTTTCAGTGATTCGTTTTGTTTCTTTCTATACTACTAAGCTAACAGGCTTAAGAGGCGGTGTCAATGGCTGCATAAGAAGTTTTCCACTCATTATAAAGTTTTTTTTCTACAGAATATGCCTCAACTTCCCAAGGATAGTCGAGATATTTGGCAAGATCAATTTCGCCGTTCGGCATCCGATAAAATTTACCGTTCCACCGAATACTTTTTGGAAAATTCCGCAACTCATTAAGAGCAAACTGTTTAATGTGTATCATTTCATGCACCAGAGTCACCCAAAATTGATCACCACCCAATTCGACACTCCGAAAAAGGTTTTCTGAGAATTCTAGTTCGAAGTTGAGAGGATAATCGTCATCTTCGTCGCATGGATCGACAACCGCGTGGCCATCGGAATCTAGATCTCCGCGAATATCCACCGAAATAGACATTTCATCGGAGTCTGAAATGTACCTGTTCGAAACAAAGTTGATAATGCTCTGGATTTTGTCAGAAACATTCACATCTAAGTCTTGATATTGTGTAATTTGCATGATTCTTTCCCTTCACATATATGCTATCACAAAAAAGTGGGCGAGTCAAGATTTATTTTTCAATTTTGATAAGTTGAATATCCTCATTTTCTCCCATACGCAACAAAAGTTCACGCATTTTTGCTTCATCGTATCCAAGGGCCTCGTCAACGGCACCCAAAGTATCTTCTATGCCCTCTTGATATCCTGCACTTGCAGAAGAGCGATATGTATACCACAAAGATATTACCAAAAATACACCAAAAATTATTACTATTTCATTTGTCATTTTTTATTCTTTCTTTATTTACCTATTCTGGACCAGTGATTAAAATAATCCTCGATTGTATTCGGAATATTTTCTAAACAAGCATCATCGCCCGTATCACTATATTTTGCGTAGTCCAATCCTATTCTAGTCACCGCACCTTCGAGAACGTGCAATTTATATTCCGCATCGTACATTCTATCTTTTAGATATTTTTCAAAATCAGACAATTTTTTATCGTCGATATCATCGAAAGATATCCTACCCCCGACTCTTGGTTTGTCATCGACAAACTCAAAATGTAATTGTTCTTTCATTATACTTTCCTTCATTTCCAAATAGAGTTTGGTCGGGGATATGCAATACCCGCGATTTCAACCCGAATTCTAAACAATTTATTTTCACCTCTTAAATGTGCAGATGAGCCTTCGTATCGTTCTTCTGCCTCCCAGCGGGCGAGCTCTGCTTTACCTTCCGTTTCATATTTTGCGACTGCAATCCAATCATCTTTAATTTTACTTTCAAGAATCCACATTATCAGATTTTTCCTTTTCTAACTTTTTTTTCTCAGCCTTTAAGATTCTAATATCCTCGTGCAGACGTTCAAAATCTTTAATCTCATATAACCGCGATTCCATACGATTGACAAGAGATTGTGCCTCTTCAATCAATCCCGACAAATAAGAAAAATTTGAAGTCTTAACGCATTTTCGCATCTCATCTAATACTGAACAAATATATCTATGTGGCATTTAGTATTCCTTAAAGTTTCCTTCATCATCATTATCATCATAGCCCTCGGCATATTCCATAATCTCTTCATGTGACATTTCGTTCTCGCCTATACGGGAACCGTTTCCTGTACCCAACGGATAATAATGCGGATCGAACTGACGTCTATAATAACTATCTGCGCTACCCCGATCATATGGACCGCCATGTCTTTCTTTATCTTCAGGCATTGTAGAGAATCCTTTCAACGATTCTTTTTACTAGACCAGTATACAGCATTTAATTCAATATGTCAATAAGCGATTGATCACTTGTTTCTAGTATAACCATATGTCCAAATTCTTTATCAAAAACTTGGATGGCGTTTTCATAACCTTTCGATGACATTTCCGCAATGATTGGAGAAACGCGATTTCCTTCAAAATGTGCAAGTTTTTTTGCGAGGGCCATTAGGGAAAATACATTCCCGTCAGGCCCGTCCAAATTAATCACAATTTCACTTGCTGGCGTGGACAATCTCACTGTCATAAATTATACTCCCTCTTTCATATACGCGCCGGTGTCATGTAGATATTCAGTCGCCAAATCATCGAATGTCGGATAAATATCTTCTGTCAACACTTGCTGTCCCAAACTTTCTGATAAATCCATCCAGACATCTGCTTCAACGAAATTCCAATTAAGGGTTCCATCTTCATTGATATTCTCTGGATTTTCTACGGCGTTCGAAAACGCGCTCGCCATCAGGCCTTCTACATTTAACATGGTAGTCTCCTCTGATTATTTTTATTTTGGGTGAAAGTTTTGTGTGGTGAAACAAACGCTTCACCACCGATAGATTTCTGTCGTATGTACTCGAATCGAATCATGTCAGAACCATCTTTAGTATCTCTTACATTAAGAGCTTACCATATATTTAGGGGCATTGTCAAGGGCTGTAGAGAAGAAAATTCCACCCCTACATTTTAAAATTTATTTAAGTATTTTGCAATGTGTCCGACAAACGGCAGCAGCATCACTGCCATCAACAAATTCATTCCTGTATGTGCCATTGCTATACGCAATGTGTCACCCTTGGGCAACCCGTCTGACACCAACAATCCCGCCAACCAGATTGTACCAGTGGTTCCCAAGTTCGCTCCTAGAACCGCGCATATCGCAGCTGGCAGTGGCAATGCCCCACTGGCAACCAAGGCGATGATTGCAGTCGTGGACAGACTTGACGATTGCCAGAGCAACGTCATGATGATTCCACCAAAGAACATGTATATGGGGCTTCCTAAAAACCACGATAGATGTTCCATGTTGCCCATCGACTTCATGCCGCCGGAGAATGTTTTCAGTCCGATATAAAAAATCACAAGGCCTACAAGAGCCGTGATCATGGGGTTTCCTAAATCCATTTTACTTACCTTCTTCCAAAGTTTCTGTGCTTCTGTTTTCATAGCCGATCTCCATTTTGTATTTCGACATTGTATCTATAAAAAAACGACACAGTAAAACCTTGATTCTAAACACTTCTTTGTGAAACTTTTATGACATTCGCTATTGACAACAATGCCACCATATGGTATTGTAAGGTGTAATCCAGAGAAAGGTGATTCGAAATGATGATGAACATGACAGACGTAGTAAGAACTGCTCTTTTGGCGCTCGGTGCAAAAGAAGAAAGAATTGTTCGGTTGCGGTACGGTATTGGTTGCGATGCACAAACTCTTGAAGAAATTGGACAATACTATGGTGTGAGTAGATAAGGGATTCGGCAACAGGAAGTGAAAGCCCTGCAAAAACTGACAAGTCCCAAACTCTTGAAATCCCTTGGACTGTCTGTATCAATGATGCGGGAAATGTTAGAAGACGAAATCGAAATGCAAGTGGAAGAATAAAAATGTACTACACGCTTTACGCCTATGAAAACAGTTCCACTTCAACAGCGCGCAGTCTTTTCGCTCATGCGGCCGGACTGTCTCGCAATCACGCTGAGTCTCTACATGAATTTTATTCCGACATGGAGCGAATCATACTTACAGAAATCGTTTCCGACGATGGCGGCACTTTCATCAGTCGAGATATAAACCATGATGGCGCACGAAGTGCGACCACGGTGAACACTCTTGATGATTTTCTCGATTAAGACTTGACATTGCTATAGAAGTATGATACTTTAATGGTATAGAAAGAATCACTTGTTCGTGAAAGGACAAAAAATGAACTTAGTA
>MEHZ011520768.1_pt1 | contig 10502 bp, 9 predicted proteins | sample 897221 | NCBI WGS metagenome assembly MEHZ01 (sample SAMN05514161, study PRJNA337945) | marine metagenome | isolation source: marine surface water | place: Arctic Ocean | collected 2007-12-13 | reverse complement strand
CTACCCATCTTTACTGTTGCTAGGAAGAACACGAACAGTGCCTTTGGGTTGTGAACGCATGTATGTGGCGACGGAACGGCCGCTTGTGGTGCGGGGTTATCGACTCGATGGCCTCGGAATAGCAGCTACTCCTGAGGCATGATGTTTGGATGCAGGAAAAAAAGGTCGAGCTCAACACGTACTCCTCCCGAATCACTCAGCCGAAGAGCCAGGCGGCATCACAAGCGATGCTGTTGGCGACGGGCTTAAGCAACGCTGATCTCAACAAGCCGCAGATCGGTATTGCCGCCTGCTGGTACGAGGGCAACCCGTGCAACATGCACCTGGGCGACCTCGGCACCGAGGTGAAGAGGGGAGTTGTCGAAAGCGGCCTTATCGGTATGCGATTCGACACCATTGGTGTGTCCGACGGCATCTCGATGGGTACCGACGGCATGTCCTATTCACTTCAGAGTCGCGACCTGATCGCTGACTCGGTCGAGACCGTGATGTCTGCCCAGTGGTACGACGGCCTCGTCGCCCTGCCTGGCTGCGATAAGAATATGCCCGGTGTCGTGATGGCGATGGGGCGGCTGAATCGGCCGTCGATCATGGTCTATGGAGGCACCATCCGCGCCGGTTGCAGTTCAATTGGTGGCGTCGAGACCAAGCTAGACGTCGTGTCGGCATTTCAGAGCTACGGCCAGTTCTTGGCAGGCACAATCACCGAGGAAGAGCGTCAGACCATCGTCGACTGTTCGATTCCTGGAGCCGGTGCATGCGGGGGCATGTATACGGCGAACACGATGGCCACCGCCATCGAGGCGATGGGCCTCAGCCTTCCGTTCTCGTCCAGCACGCCCGCTGAGGATCCAGCGAAGATCGAAGAGTGCGTGCAAGCTGGCCGGATGATGGAGATGTTGCTGGCCGAGGGTCTGACGCCACGACGCATCGTGACCCGCGCTGCATTTGAGAATGCAATGGTCGTGACGATGGCATTGGGCGGGTCCACCAATGCCGTGCTGCACACCATCGCTATGGCTCGGGCGTTTGAGATCGATCTGACCATCGATGACTGGCAGGCAACCAGCGCACGAATCCCGCTGCTCGCCGATCTCAAACCATCGGGCAAGTACGTGATGGAAGATCTACACGAGGTGGGTGGTGTGCCTGGCGTGATGCGCTACCTGCTCGATGAAGGGCTGCTCGACGGCGACCAGCTAACCATCACCGGCAAGACGCTTGGCGAGAACCTTGAAGCCGCTCCGCACCTGTCAGAGGGTCAAGACGTCGTGGCGAAGCTCGACACCGCGGTCAAGGCCCGAGGCCACATCTCCATTCTCCGCGGCAACCTTTCCCCGGGCGGAGCGGTAGGGAAAATTACCGGCAAGGAAGGCCTTCTTTTCTCCGGCCCAGCTCGGGTGTTTGACTGCGAAGAAGACATGCTCACTGGCCTCGAAGAGGGTCGCATCACATCAGGCGATGTGATCGTGATTCGTTACGAAGGACCAAAGGGCGGGCCCGGGATGCCCGAGATGCTCACACCAACCAGCGCACTCGCTGGGGCTGGCTTCCTCGAAGACGTCGCCCTCATCACCGATGGCCGATTCTCTGGCGGTAGTCATGGATTCATTGTTGGCCACGTCGTGCCCGAAGCACAGGAGGGCGGCCCGATCGCCCTTGTCCAAGATGGCGACACGATCACGATCGACGACGAGTCACACGAAATGACCGTCGACATCGATGCCGACGAAATGGCGAAGCGCCGCGAGGCGTGGGAGATGCCCGCTTACAAGGCGACATCCGGCACGTTGTGGAAGTACATCAAGCTGGTCGAGGACGCTTCAAACGGCTGTGTAACTGACGGCTGACATCGCGATCGGCCCGTTTCGTTAGGCCAACTGGGAAGGCGCAGAACAGCTGCGCCTTCCCGAAGTATCCGACGTCGCCTTGATGTTCAGTTTCAGAGACTTCTGAACCTTCGCTTGTCGGGGGTTCCTTTTGTGATTGTGGCCTTTAGCGCTCGGCGACAAATGTCTGTCCATCTTTCCCGCCACGGAAAGAAGCGGCCAATGATGGCACGAGACGGCAGCTGGAAGCGCACTGTCTGGATCGGTGAGACGCCCAAAGGAACGATCGAGCAGTGGCGTCTCTGTAGCGCCTGGAAGAAGCGAGTTAACACGCACCCCGTGGGCGGACTAGTCATTGGCAGTAGTTCGGGTCACTGCGACGACGGCGCCCTTTGAGCCGATCAGACAGTGCAGCCTGCCTCACTTTCTTGCCGAACAGCGTGTCGACGGTCCGGGTTGACCGACACACGGATCCAGCGTCCACCATGAGGTGGGCGGTTTTGCAATATGGCCGTGGCAGCTGCCCGGCTTGCATCTCGTGGTGCCCAGCCCCGATGCTTCTTCTATGGCTGTTATTCCTGTCGACGACACACCAGTGGACCCTTTCAACGATGTGCCTCCGCCTGAGACCGAGGCGGTTCGCTCTGGCGAGGACCTGGACTGGGGAGCCATCGAGGTGTTTCTTCGCGCCGAACTCTCACCGGAGTTGACGGGCAACGGTGACTTCTGGGTCAGCCAATTCCCCAACGGGTCGGCGAACCTGACATACCTCATTGCATTCGGGAACAATGAGCTGGTCTTGCGCCGGCCCCCGTTCGGGACGATCGCGCCTGGGGCCCACGACATGCGGCGTGAATACAAGGTCTTGTCTCGCTTATGGCGCACCTTCGACAAGGCACCCCGGGCCTACGTCCTGTGCGAGGACCACGATGTAGCCAGCGCCGACTTCTTCGTGATGGAGCGCCGCCAAGGGGAGGTCATCAGGGGCGTGATCCCGCCGACGATGCGTCACCATGATCAGGTTGGCCACCGCATTGGCCTTGCTCTCATCGATGCGATGGCTGAATTTCACCTTCTCGACCCCGACGCAGTGGGCCTCGGTGACCTGGGCCGTCCCGAGGGCTTCATGGCCCGCCAAGTAGCTGGTTGGAAGAAGCGCTGGGATCTGGTCGCCGATCCTGCTTACGACACATCCATGGCAGCGCTGCACGCCCGCCTTGATGCGACCGTGCCCATTGCACAGCGAGTATCGCTGGTTCACAACGACATCAAGCTCGACAACTGCATGTTCGACGCTGCCGACCCCGATCATGTCATCGCCTTTTTCGACTGGGACATGACCACGCTTGGCGATCCACTTGCCGACCTGGGCACGTTGCTCAACTATTGGCCCGATCCCGCAGACAGCGGCTCGGCCAAACGAGCGAGCCACGATGGCATGACCGCCATGGGGTTGCCCAGCCGGGCCGAGATCACCGAACGTTACGCCAATCGCACCGGCCTAGATGTAAGTCAGGCGGCCTGGTACGACGCTTTTGCCCAGTGGAAGACAGGCGTTGTAGTTCAGCAGCTGCATCAGCGTTGGAAGATGGGCGACTCGTCGAACGAGCACCATGAGACGGTCGCTGACAAGCTCCCGGTGCTCATTGAGTCGGCCCAGGCGCTGCTTGACTGAGCAGAATCACCAAAGATACGACTGGATGGCGTCTGATTATGTCATTGGCGTCGCCCGATTAGCCGATACTTCGCAGGTCTTGCCCGTGCCCACCGTCTCTCGCAACCGATGTGCTCCGCTCTGATCAGACGCCGACCGATGCGCCGACTGAGATCGCGTCGAGCCGCTCGCAGGTCTTGGGAACTATGGTGAACCGGAACGAGACGATGCCCTGCTGCAACCCTTTGGCGGCTTCTTCGGTTGAGACGTTGCCACATCTGCGTCGCCGCTGTCTTGGCTTGCGAACCAAACAGATCTGGAGAGAAACATGGCAACAAAACGGAAATCGCGCGTATCTCTCGCCGCGACCTGTGGATCCAGAGATGGTTAACCTCTGGCGCAGTCATGCAAGACTTTTATGGCGGGGCGTACGCTGAGATGCCCGCGGGATCAGCGATCGTCTATCAGGGATCGACCATTGGTGGTGGGGGCTTCAACACTATCGGGCAGCCTCGTACCGGAGTCCACATGAGTGCTATCGCAGGACGGCTGCGCACCGAGGAGAACGACTGCCTTTCGATCATGCCTGCCCTGGCCAGCATGATGCTCCGCCTGGCCCCGAGACTGTTCGGTTACCCAAGGTGCGACGCATCAGCGAGCGCCGGCGGCTACCTCGGCACTGTTGGTCTCTACCATCGGATAGACCCCGGTTCGGCCGCAGAGACGTGACCATACGAGGCTCCGACAACCATGTGTCTCGGCAACACGCTGGTCGACCCAATCAGGTCGCGGTGGTCATTGGCGGTGCAAATGTTGACGTTAAGGCGCGGAGTTCTGCAGCGGTAACCCCAGGGACGAGTAACCCCGGTTCAACCTATTCTTCCGCCGGCGGAGTGGGCCGCAATATCGCAGAGAACCTGGCCAGGCTTGGCACCCGGACATCTCTGCTGGCATCGATAGGGACCGATGCCTTTGGCGAGCAGCTGTTGGGCCAGACCAGCGCCGCTGGAGTGCTGGTCGACAACGTATTGCGTAGCAAGGCGCCGACGGGGACCTACACCGCGGTGCTGGACCATGACGGTGAATTGGTCGTAGCGGTCTCGGACATGAAGGCGGTCGAAGAGCTCGACCCTGCCTATGTTCTGTCGTCAAAGGATCTGATTGCGAGTGCAAGCTTCCTCGTTCTTGACGGGAATCTCCGCCTGGACGTGGTGACCACAGCGTTGGACCTTGCCCAATCAGCGTCTATTCCCGTCTTGATCGACCCGGTGAGCGACGTCAAGGCCCAGGCACTCGCAGCGGCACTCCTGCAACAGCGGCCCATCTTCGTTATCACGCCAAACCGCTCCGAACTTGCAGCGCTCACGTCGCTTCCGACTCGGACTGACGCCCAGATTGGTGCTGCCGCAGCAGTGCTGCACAATGCGGGGGTGACCAATGTGTGGGTCAGCCTCGGTGAGCGGGGCAGCTTGCTGTTCTCTGCGAACGAACCGTCGGCGGCTGTGACCCTGTTCGATATTTCGGACACAGCCGCTCGCGTGGTGGATGTCACCGGCGCAGGAGATGCCATGGTGGGCGGGCTGGTCCATGCCCTGCTTGATGGACGAAGTCTTGAAGCCGGCATCCACTTTGCTCATGCAGCAGCCGCACTAAACATCGAGAGCCCCGAGACGGTCCGTGCAGACACCAGCTCGCTGGCCGTCGATGCGCGGCTCCGCCGGAATACATCTATCGAATCTTGAGGAGACAAAAGAGAGCATATGAGATGGTTGGTCAACGGCGCCGAGTCATCCTGGCACCAGGTTCTGTCCTGTTGCTGCTGTAACGTCGGCGAATGACCGCTCGTTTGGCCGCTGACATAGGTGGCACCTTTACCGATGTGGTGCTCGAGGTCGAGACGCCCGACGGCACTACGCAGTTCACAGCCAAGGTGCTCACCACGCCGCAGTCGCCAGCAGACGCCGTGCTCGAGGGTGTGGAGGCCGTGCTCGGGCAGGCGCTCATCGACACTGGCGATATCGAATTGGTTGTGCACGGCACGACCCTGGCCACCAATGCACTTATTGAGCGGCGCGGAGCTCGGACCGCACTCGTCTGTACCGAGGGCTTCCGTGACTCGGTCGCCATGGCTCACGAGAACAGGTTCGAGCAATACGACATCTTTATGGAGCGCCCTGATCCGCTCGTGCCCCGCTACTTGCGGCTGGGTGTTCCTGAACGCCTCAGCGCCGACGGGGATGTCCTGATTCCACTCGATGCTGCAGCCGTTCGTGGGTTGATACCCACCCTGGTTGACAATGAGATCGAAAGTGTCGCCATTGGTTTCCTACACAGCTATGTCGACCCGCGCCACGAGATCGAAGCTCGCTCGATCCTGCTCGAGGCGTTGCCCCATCTCTCGGTGACCCTGTCGTCAGAGGTATGTCCAGAAATTCGCGAATATGAGCGCCTGTCGACAGCATGCGCCAACGCGTACGTGCAGCCCCTGATGGCGACCTACCTGACCGACCTGGCCGATCAGCTCGCCAAGCTCGGTATCTCTGCACCGTTGATGCTCATGTTGTCGAACGGCGGTCTGTGCACCCTTGACACCGCAGTTCGTTCGCCGGTCGGTCTCGTCGAAAGTGGCCCGGCTGGGGGAGCGTTGCTGGCAGCTCGCATCGCGGCAGAACACGGTGTCGACGAACTGCTTTCGTTCGACATGGGCGGCACAACGGCCAAGCTGTGTCTGCTCACTGACGGCCAGCCGTCGACTTCGCGCGAGTTCGAAGTAGCGCGGGTTTATCGGTTCCTCAAGGGAAGCGGTCTTCCCCTGCGAATTCCTGTGATCGACCTGGTCGAGATCGGAGCCGGGGGCGGTTCGATCGTCTCGGTCGATCAGCTTGGGCGTATTGAGGTTGGCCCAGAATCTGCTGGAAGCGAGCCCGGTCCTGCCTGTTACGGACGAGGAGGTCTGGCCCCGACCATCACAGACGCGGACGTGTTGGCAGGTCGTATTCGGGCCGAATGGTTCGCCGGTGGGCGGTTGCCGCTGGACCTATTAGCTGCGGCCCAGGCGGTCGCTGATGGTGTCGCCGGACCACTCGGTATCGACAACGATGCGGCTGTGGTTGGGGTGGGCGAGATGGTGGTCGAGAATATGGCGAATGCGGCCCGAGTCCATGCGGTCGACCGCGGTCGTGACCTGGGCGGTGGTGCCATGGTCGCCTTCGGTGGTGCAGCACCGCTTCACGCCTGCCGGCTGGCTGAACGGCTCGGCACCCACACGGTCATCGTGCCCCCGGGCGCCGGCGTTGGGTCAGCCATTGGTTTCCTCCGTGCCCCCGTCTCCTATGAGTTGGTTCGCACCTGTCACCAACAGTTGGACCGCTTCGACAGGGAGCCCGTCAATCGTGTCCTTGAGGAACTGCTAACCGAGGCCCGGTTGGTCGTCAGCGAGGCCGACGGATCTGCGGCGCTCGTCGAAACGTTGTACGCGTCAATGCGCTACCGCGGCCAGGGTCATGAGATCGAGGTCGAACTGCCACTCACACAGTTCGGCCCAGGTGACGAGGCGATCCTTCTTGATGCCTTCGATCGTGCGTATCGCTCGCTGTACACCCGCGTCATTCCCGGCATGGTGGCAGAGGTCTTGACCTGGCGGGTGAAGGTCTCGACCTTGGTGGCACCACCGGAACCTGTTGCTGAACCTGCCCCACGAACGCTCGTCGCTAACCGGCACGAACGGGTCCTGGATCCTGACGACGGGTGGCTTGACTTCGCAGTGTTTCGTCGGGCAGATCTGAAACCTGGCGATTGCTTCGCAGGGCCGGCTTTGGTCGTCGAGGATCAGACAACAACCGTCGTCTCGCCCCGGTTCGACGCTCGGATCGACGGACGTGACCATCTCGTACTGACCGCCGAGCGGGCTACAGGGAGAAACTCATGAGCGCTACCGACCTGATACGAAGCCAGGTGATGTGGAACCGTCTCATCGCCATTGTTGAAGAACAGGCTTTGGTGCTGGTGCGAGCGTCGTTCTCGACCAGCACCCGTGAGGCCGGCGACCTTTCAGCCGGTGTCTTCGACCGGCAGGGGCGCATGTTGGCGCAGTCCGTCACAGGTACACCTGGCCATGTCAACTCGATGGCGGCGTCGGTCATGCATTTCCTCGACGAGTTTCCGATCGAGACGATGGAACCGGGAGATATCTACCTGACAAACGATCCTTGGAAAGGAACCGGGCACCTGTACGACGTGGTTGTCGTAACGCCTGTCTTCCGGAGCGACGGCGACCGATCAGTGCCGGTTGCTCTCTTCGCATGCACGAGCCATATGACCGATATAGGTGGTGTCGGCTTCGGCATGAGCGGTACCGAGGTCTACCACGAGGGCCTGTACTTGCCGTTGATCCGATTCGCTCGGAACGGCGAGTTCGACGAGACGGTGATGCGGATCATCAGGGCCAACACTCGCACGCCAGACATGGTCGAAGGCGACATTTATTCGCTGACGGCATGCAACGAACGAGGCGTGCTGCGACTTACCGAAATGATGGACGAGTTCGCCCTCGAAGATCTCGACGGTTTAGCCGACCACATCATCGACAGATCACGCGACGCAATGCTGCGACTCATCGGCGAACTTCCCCATGGCACCTGGCACAATTCGATGCGTCTCGATGGGGTCGACGAGCCAATCGATCTCGTGGCGGCAATGACGGTTGACGAGACGGGCATCGACATCGATTTCACGGGGACCTCGCTGCAATCGCGAGTTGGTATCAATGTGCCGATGACATACACGGACGCCTATACCTCGTTCGGTGTCAGGTGCATCGTGGGCCCTGACGTGCCCAACAACACGGGCTCACTTGGTGTTGTTCGGGTTACCGCACCCGAGGGAACGATTCTGAACGCCCCGCACCCTGCCGCAGTGAACGTTCGCCACGTCGTAGGGCAGATGCTGCCCGACACGGTGTTTGGATGTCTAGCTCAGATACTTCCCGATCGGGTTCCGGCCGAAGGCACATCGTCGTTGTGGAACATTCTTATCGACGGCCACTCCGCCGACGGCGAGCAGTACATCGTGATGAGCTTCCACTCCGGTGGAGCTGGAGCACGCCCTGCAGCGGACGGTCTGTCGGCAACAGCCTTCCCGAGCGGCGTGCGCAACATGCCCGTCGAGATAAACGAAGCGATCAGTCCCATCGTGTTTTGGCGCAAAGAGTTCCGTCCCGATTCTGGCGGCGACGGCAAGTATCGAGGTGGTCACGGGCAGATCCTGGAGATAGGTAATCGCGAAGGTTTACCGTTCTCGATAAACGCCACCTATGAACGCACGGTGCACCCGGCGCGCGGCCGCGACGGTGGCGGTCCTGGTGCGCTCGGCCGTCTGACGCTTAAACAAGGCGGTGACGAAGTCAAACCGCTCGGACGCAGCACGATTCCTGGAGACGATCGACTCGTCATGCACTTTCCTGGAGGCGGCGGGTTCGGCGATCCAGCCGAGCGAGATACCGACCAGATGTCGGCCGAGCGTCGCGATGGTCTCGTATCTGATTGAATCGTCCTAAGGCCAGACAGAGAACGACGGTATGTGGCTGCTGCTGTCAGCGCCGAGGGTCCGACGCGGCTGTGATCTCGATTTCGATTTTGCCGATTATGAGCGGGGCGCCGACAGTTGTTCGGCATGGGTAAGGCGGCTCGAAGACGTCGAGAAAGACCTCATTCCAGACGGGAAAATCTTCAAGGTCGACCAGGTGGGCGTTGATCTTCACCACATGGTCGAGCGAAAGGCCAAGGTCGCTCAGAATCAGGCCGAAGTTCGCGAGTGTGAGTCGAGCCTGACCGGCCAAGTCAATGTCGGGCACCTCGAACGTGTCGAGGTCGATAGCAGTCATGCCGCTGAAGACATAGAGATCGCCGACCTGGATAGCGGTGGCGTTTTTGATGTTGTAGTGCGCCAACGCTTCGGCGACTCGTGACGTTGAGGAGTGAACAGTCGTGGTCATCGCCCCAACCTACTTCGCAGACTGCTCGCCATTATTGTGTGAGTTAGAAATGGCGACGGGTCAATGTCTGCGGAGCTGTCAACCCAATGGCGGGTGCACCAGTACTTGTAGCGCCTGCCGAGTGCGCCAGCAGCGAGCGTGTTCAGGCTGAGTCGGCAAAGCTCTTGATGTCGCGGACGGTCGCATAGAAGACGTCGGGCATGGCGTCAAGGAACAGACAGTCACCAGCGTGGCAGGTTCCGTTGACAGTGCGGCTCACGGCGCTGACTCCTGCGTCGAGCAGCATGCGGAAAAAGGCCAAGCCCTCGTCGCGTAGTGGATCCAGCTGGTTGACCGACACGACATGCGGCGGCAGCCCTTGGAGGTCGGCGAGTTTGGCGTGGTACGGCCATGCCAGTGGGTTGGTGGCGTTCGCTCCGTCAGGGTCATAGGCCCGCGCCAGTGCTCCCATGTTCTCGACGTTCAGGAAGTAGTCGTCGTTCTCCACCATCGACGCCAGTTCGGGTGGCGGGTCCGCATAACCATTCGAGATGTAGGGACACTGGGCGTAGACCCCAGCGATCTGATCGATCCAACCGTCCTGCTTCGCTTTGAGCGCGGTGGCGATGCTGAGATTCCCGCCGCCGGACTCACCAGAAATGATGACCTTTGAGATGCCGAGCGCCTCGCTGTTGGCGATGGCCCATTGTGCGCCGCTTGTGCAATCGTTCAGGCCCGCGGGGAACGGATGGTTTCCCAGCGAAGCTGCCCCGTTTCGGAACTCGACTCCGACGACGATCAGACCGGTCGCCGCTAGCTCATCGCGCCAGCGCTGGTAGCCCGGGTTATCGGCTCGAAGGATGACCATGCCACCGCCATGGGTGTGAACAATGCACGGCAGGGGGCCGTCAGCATTGTTTGGCTTGTGGATGTACAGGTTGATGTCGTTGCCGTCTGTGCCCTGGATGACTTCGGTGTATGACGTCACGCCCTCGACCGGGGGCGAACCCGCGCTCAGAGCGCCACCAAGCATGTCGAATCCTTGTTC
>MEHZ011446684.1_pt1 | contig 10502 bp, 12 predicted proteins | sample 897221 | NCBI WGS metagenome assembly MEHZ01 (sample SAMN05514161, study PRJNA337945) | marine metagenome | isolation source: marine surface water | place: Arctic Ocean | collected 2007-12-13 | reverse complement strand
GCAGGTCAATGACCCGCCAATTTTAGCTGGTTTCGATCCGGAAAGGCTCATGCTGCGCCATACGCCCTGAGGCAGTCATACAGCCTTTTCCAGCCAGCCCTGCCGCAGATCACCGAATATCTGCAATTAGCTGCCAAGTTCAAAAATTGCTTCGATTTCCATACAGAACTGCCGGGGAAGTTCGAACATACCGACGGCGGACCGCGCGTGCTGACCGGCTTCTGGTCCGAAGAGTTCGAACAATAGATCCGATGCGCCGTCGATGACGGCGAACTGCCGATCGAACCCCGGAGTGGAATTGACCATGCCGTATACTTTGACAACCTGCGTGATCCGGTCGAGGGAGCCCAGTTCGGCTTCAACGGATGCGAGGATGTTAAGCGCCGTCGCCCGGGCGGAGGCATAGGCATCTTCTTCGCTGACATCGCCGCCGACCTTGCCTTTGACCGTGACGCTGAAATCTTCCGGCGGAGGATGGCCGGACGTGTAGACCAGATGCTGTGTGACGACACAGCCGGTGCGGTTTGCACTCGGGTAAACAAATGGCGGCGGCAGTTCGAGGCCCAGTTCTTCAAGCCGTTCGCGAATTCTCATGCCGTTTCCCGCATCGGGAACTCGGCTTCCGGAATCAGCGTCACCCGGCAGGGCAGACCGCGTGTGTCCGCCGAACCTGTCACCGGATCCCACGGCCCGTCATAGGACAGCGCGACGTTGATGTTGATGTCCAGCGCACCGCGCTCCGGTCCGGGCGCTTCGGGGAGCCACCAGCCCATGCCGGTTCGCACGGTGTCGGGGCCGGTTTCTTCGGTCACCGACACCTTCAGTTTGCAGCGCCCGTCTATGCCCGGTGTTTCCACCGCGACCCAGTCGCCTTCCGACAGACCCGACGTGGCGGCCGTATCGGGGTGAACCTGCAGAAGCGGGAAGGGGGAGACCTTCCGTGCCCATGCCTGATCCCGGTATCGGGAGTGGTGATAGGTTTTTTCGCGCGCGCCGGTGATGAGTACCAGAGGATAAGCTTCCCGCGTTTGTGCGTCGGCGGTTTCCGGGCGCGGCGGCACATAGTTGGGCAGCGGATCAATGCCGAGGTCATTCAGGGTTTCGGACCAGAGTTCAATCTTGCCCGATGGTGTTTTGAACCCGGCCTCTTCGAAATTACCGAGCTTGAATTCGAACGGCGCCCACCCGTTTTCCTTAAACGCCTTCCAGTCTATTTCGTCTCCGAGCAGGTATTCGTTGAATTCCTGTTTACTCTCCCACGGGAAATATTTCCGCGTATTGATCCCCCTGCTCTCAAGCCGCCGCGCGAGATCGGTGGTGAATTCAAAATCGGATCGCGCTTCGTTCTGCGGCTCGATAACCGGGTTGGTGTAGCAGACAATGTGTGCCGAGGGCTCGAGCGAGACCTCTTCCTCTTCCAGCCCGGTGGTTTTTGGCAAAACGATATCGGCAAGCTCTGATGTCGGCGTCATCATGTGTGAGGCCACGCTGAGAAAATCGAGCGACTTCAGTGCGGCCATGACCTTCTGCGTATCCGGGTAGGTGACGGCAATATTCACGCCGGAGACATACATCGCCCGCACCGGATGAGGATTGCCAGTCAGGATTGCATCGAGCACGGTCGGATTGTGGGCGGATGTCTGCCAGCCTTTCGGACCGGCCCAGAGCGGGAACTGGTCTGCGCCGAGGGTTCGTTCTGCTACTTCCTGCGGCAGGGCGAAATTGGGATCGTGCAGAATGTCGATGTAGTTGCGGAAACCGCGCGGCCGTTTCACCCGGATATTGCCGCCAGGCCGGTCGACGTTGCCGGTGATCGCGACAAGACAGTGAAAGGCGCGAAAGGTCTGCACACCGTTTGAAAAAGCGTCGATACCGTGCCCGGACACGAAACTCGATGGACCGTCAGCATAGATTCTGGCCGTCGCAATAATGTCTTCGACGGCGACGCCGGTTAGTTCGGCGGCGCGTGCAGGGGGGAACTCCGCAGCCCGCGCCTTCAGCTCGTCGAAGCCCCGCGTCCACGCATCAACGAAGTCATGGTCGTAGAGGTTCTCTTCGATGATGACGTGGATAAGGGCGAGACCGAGTGCGACGTCCGTTCCGGGCCGCGGGCGCATCCATATATCCGCGATTTCAGCCGCTGGCGTCCGGGCCGGGTCGATGACGATTATCTTTGCGCCTTTGGCCTTGGCGCGTTTCAGCGCCATCCACTGGACGGGATCAGCCGCCGACGGGTTGCGTCCGACGATCAGGGCGCATTTTGTATCGTCGACATCTTCGCCGCCAACAATACCAAGGCCCATGATGCGGTCAGACAGGGCGCGGCAGCCGCCACACAGATCCTGGTTCATCATCCAGTTCGGCGAGCCGAGCGATCGCATCAGCAGCGAAACCATAGCACCGCGGCTGAAAAATGCGCTGGAGACCGCGCCGACCAGCGATTCAGGGCCGTGTTTCGCGCGCACTTCCAGCAGACGGTCCACGATTTCGTCGAGGGCTTCGTCCCAGGGAATTTCTTCCCAGTTGCCCGAGCCCCGCTCGCCGACACGGCGCATGGGACTTTTGATCCGGTTCTCGCTATAGGTCAGTTCGGGCAACGCGCGGATGCCCTTCACACAGAATGCACCCTTGGATCCGGGATGGTCAGGGTTCGGCCCCACGTTGGTCACGCGGCCCTCTTTGAGCGTCACGAGCGATCCGCAGCGGGTGCTGCATTCCCAGCAGGTGCTGGCATAAGTGCCGTCTGGCCGTCTATCTGAATTCGTCATCGGAAAAGTGTAACGAAACCTGCCCATTCAGCAAGCTTTCGGTTCAGAAGATACCGTCGAGCCAGCCCAGTTCGGTTGCCGCGCCGACTAGCAGACGAATGGCGAGTAGCGTGAGCAGGACGCGAAAGATCTGCCGGAACAATTTTTCCGGGATGCGGTTGAGTGCGTGCTTACCAAGCCAGTTGCCGAGAACGGTCCCGCAGACCATCAGCGCGACTAAGGGGATGTATGCGCCGATCGCCATGCCGACAAAACCGAAGGCGACGAGTTTGATGACATGGGAGATCGCCATGAGGGTCGCCATGGTCGCGACATGAATACGCCGGTCGAGACTGGCATGTGCGATAAAGGGCGACAGAAACGTGCCGGTTGCGCTGACAAAGATACCGAGAAACGTGGCGGCGGCGCCGAGGATGCCGAAGCGCAGCCTTTCGGGACCGCCCGCGCCGAGGCGCGGGGTCCACATCACGACCAGAATGAATACGCCGAGAATTCCCTGCAACGTCGCCGATGGCAGGGTGGCAAATATCTGCGCGCCAGCAAAAGCACCGATACACGACCCGATGGCAAACGGCACGATCAGGCGTTTTTTGACGTAGCGCCACATCATGAACATGCGGCTCGACCCTGCGCCGAGCTGGATCACGGTATGCATCGGTATCAGGACGGCGAGAGGGAAGAAGAACGTCATGATCGCGAGCAGCATCAGGCCGCCTGCGGTGCCCGTCACCGTGCCGAGAAACGTTGTAACGGTTGCCGCGATGACCAGGCCGATGGCGAGCCAGAGGCCGGTATCCGGGACTCCGAGAAAGCTCTCCATCATATGTAGCCGGCGTTTTCAGCAGCGCTATATAACAGGCGGATCGACAAAAAGACGAGAACGACCTGGAAGACTCGCCGGAATAATGCTTCTTCCATCACGTCGAGAAGCTTGAAGCCGACCCAGTTGCCGAGGAACCCGGCAGTGACCATGGCGGCCATTAAGGGCAGGTAATCGAAAAATTCGAAGCCCAGAACGGCGAACACGATCACCTTCAGACCATGGATAAACATCATGATGCAGGAATGGGTCGCGACGAATATGCGACGATCCTCGCTGACACCCCTTACCCAGGGGGCTAGGATTGTACCGGTCGCACCGATGAACATCGAAATAAATGCGCCGACCATGCCGAGCGCAAAGAAGCGTTTCTGGGTCGGCATGCCGGCGGTGATCTTCGGCGAGAAGCAGACATAGAGCATGAATATCCCGAGTATCGCCTGCAGCAGCGACAGTGGGATGGAGACGACAATCCGCCCGCCGATCGCCGAGCCTAATACGGCCCCGATCGCAAAGGGAATGATGGCCTGCTTCATGACCAGTCGGTGCGCGATGATGGTGCGGGTAACGTTCGAGCCGGCCTGCACGACACCGTGTATGGGGACAAGAGCAACCGGGGGGAAGACGGTTGCCATGAAACCGATCAACAGGACGCCGCCACCGAGCCCTGCGACCACGCCGAACGCAGCCGTAAAGCAGGCGAGGATCGTAAACAGGATGAACGTCCAGCCATCGATCTCCGGCGTGATGGAGAGAAGTTCGATCATCCGACGACCTCGGTGCCGGCTTCGTAAAGAAGCCTCAATGCTAGAACGGTGAGCACCAGGTTAAAGCCGCGCCGGAAAACACTCTCTGCCATCCAGTTGAGAATAAACTTGCCCGACCATGTACCGACGATACCGAACAGGACCATAAGGCCCATCAGCGGCAGGTATGGCCCGAACGTAAACCCGAGAAAGCCGAAGGCGAGAATCTTCACGCCGTGCTGCCAAGACATAAAGGCAGCATGGGTTGCGACCGTCATCATCCGGTCGCTGGTGGATGCCTTTATAAACGGGGCGATCAGAGGCCCGGTCGCTCCGGCGAACATCGTCGCGAAGGATGCGATCGCGCCGACGACGGCAAAGCGGATGTTCGATGGCTCCATCGCTTTCATCTTGGGGCCCCAGACCGCATAGAGCACGAAAACCCCGATGATGGCCTGAAGCAGATATTTCGGCAGGGCGAAGACGATCTGCCCGCCGACCGCGGCACCGATAATTGTGCCGATCACGAATGTCGGCATCCAGCGGAAAAGGATGTTGCGCCACATCATCGTCGCCCGGAAGAAGTTGGAGCCGACCTGGACGACCGCATGAACCGGAATGATCGCAAGCGGCGGCATCGTCGATGCCATTACCGCAACAAGCGCAGCACCGCCGCCAAGGCCGACCGCGGCGGAGACCGCGGAGGTAAAGAAACTAAGAAGGCAAAGGGCGATGAAGGACCATTCGGTAACCCCCGGCGCGCTTGCCAGAATGTCATGGGTGACGGACATGTGTTTACCCCTTTATACCCTCAACGCAGCCGGGGAAAGGGAATCGCAATGCATGACTGGTCTGCAGCCCTTTTCCCGACCGCCCGGATGGCTTAAACCACAACGCAACAGGGAGATATCAGTATGTCAGAAGCCGTTGGCCCGCTGTCGGGCGTCACCGTCGTTGATCTGACCCGCGTTCTTGCGGGGCCGACCTGCACGCAGATGCTCGGCGATCTGGGCGCCGACGTGATCAAGATCGAACGGCCGGGGGCAGGTGACGATACGCGTAGATTTGCGCCGCCGTTTGTGAAAGACGATGCCGGCAACGAGACAACCGAAAGCTCCTATTACATGGGGGCCAACCGCAACAAGCGGTCGGTCGGTCTCGATATCTCGAAGCCGGAAGGGGCGGAACTGATCCGTCGGATGGCGATGGATGCGGACGCTCTGGTTGAGAATTTTAAGACGGGTAATCTCGCGCGTTACAAGCTCGCCTATGACGACCTGAAAGACGGCAACCCGAAACTTGTGTATTGTTCGGTTACCGGCTTCGGCCAGACTGGTCCATATGCGCCGCGTCCGGGGTACGATTTTCTGATCCAGGGTATGGGCGGGTTGATGTCGATCACGGGTGACCCCGAAGGCGAACCTCAGAAAGCAGGCGTGCCGATTGCAGATATCATGGCCGGCATGTATGCGAGCGTTTCGGTCAACGCGGCGCTTCGTCATGCGGCAGTGACCGGGCAGGGCCAGTATATCGATATTGGCATGATGGATACGACTGTCGCGATGCTGGCGAATGCCGGTATGAATTATATTCATGGCGACATGCTTGGACGGCTCGGCAATGCACATCCGAACATCGTTCCCTACCAGCCGTTTCAGACATCGGACGGCTACATCATCGTCGCTATTGGCAACGATACGCAGTTCGCCCGGTTCTGCGAGATGGCCGATTGCAGACATCTCGCGGAAAACCCCGACTTCGCGACCAATGCGTCGAGGGTCGGTAACCGGGATGCACTGGTGCCGTTGCTGGACCAGGTGTTTGCCACGCGGTCGTCCGCCGAGTGGCTCTCGGGGCTAGAAGAGAACAAGATCGGCTGCGGTCCGATCAATAACCTGCAGCAGGTATTCGACGATCCCCACGTGAAGGCGCGCGAGATGGTGGTCAACGTGCCGCATCCGCTGGCGGGAGATGGCGGCGCTGCTCTGATTGCCAGTCCGATGAAGTTCAGCGACACGCCCGTGACGTACCGTCATGCACCGCCGTTGCTCGGGCAGCACACCGAGGAAGTATTGCGCGAAAAATTAAACCTGTCGGATGACGACCTTGTGGCGCTCCGCGAAAAAGAGGTGATCTGAGGAAAGGCTGGTAATCAGAATGGACCGGTCGAGGCTCATATCACTGGGACTGCTGTTCTATTGCGGGATCGGCTGGGGAGCGGCTGTCGCGATTGCCAAGATTGCAACAACCGGCGGGGTGCATCCGCTCGGTTATGTCTTTTGGGTCGCGATAATCGCTGCCCTCATTCTTACCGGAATATGCATCCTTCGCCGGACCACTCCCGGGCTTACGAAACAGCATCTTTGGTACTATGTGATTATCGGCGGACTGCGTATCGTTTGCGCAAACGTCGTCTGGTACACGACGGTGAAATATGTCCCGGCAGGCGCGCTCGCAGTTGTCTTGGGACTAACACCGATCTTTACCTATGCGATCAGCCTGATGATGCGGCTGGAGCATTTTGCTGCATTGCGGGCGACAGGGCTCAGCCTCGGGTTCGTCGGCGTCATTCTGTTCGTCGCGCCCGGTGGAAGTCTGCCCGACCCTTCGATGATCCCGTGGTTACTCTTCGGTCTGCTCGCTCCGCTTACCTATTCGTTGGCGAATATCCTTATTGAACGCCTGCGTCCGGAAACAGGGAACTCGTTGTCACTGACGACGGGGATGGTCTGGTTTGGCGCAGCCGTGATGTTGCCTGTTTGCCTCCTGAGTGGTGCGTTTCACGTGCCGTCATTCCCACTGAGCGCGCCCGATATCGCCGTCTTTGGACATGCTATTATTTCGGGGTTCGCCTTTTTTGCGCTTTTCGAAATGATCCGGCTTTCCGGTCCTACCTTTGCATCACAGCTCAATTATGTCGTCACGTTGACTGGTGTGTTGTCAGGTATAGTGCTCTTTGACGAAGCACCGACTTGGTGGGTCTGGGCTGGAACAGCATGCGTCCTGTCTGGCGTTGCACTGGTGAACAAACGGCAGGCTGAAAATGACTAATCCGCCGCCAACAGAGGTGATCAGACCGCTATCAAATGCCGAGCGGGCGCAATCCCTCAGAGAGACCCTCGCAAGAGCGCCTGACCGCTCCAACTTGCGTGTTTTCGGTTATGGATCCTTGATGTGGAATCCTTGTTTCGACGTCGCGGCACAGGCAAAATGCGAGCTTTATGGATACCATCGGGATTTTTCGATCTGGTCGGTTTATGCGCGGGGAACGCCGGAATGTCCGGGCCTAGGGTTTGCGCTTGAAGAAAAACCCGGGTCGTTGTGTGAAGGTATCGTTTTCACGCTGCCGCGGACTACGACGGAAGCGGACCTGATGCCGCTCTGGGAGCGCGAAATGTGGACGGGCACCTATACGGCAGAATGGATTTCTATTTCCGTCGGCGGCGTTGAAATTCCTGCACTGGCATTCGTGGTGTCGACCGATCATTTTCAGTATGCGGGTGGTTTGCCGAGATCAGAAAAAGCGCGCTACATCGCAGCGGCATCGGGCAAATACGGGACTTGTTACGATTACCTGGCGGAAACCGTCAAAGAGATGAAAGAGCATGGCATAGAAGACGCAGAACTAGATGACCTGCTGGAGGCTGTGGAGCGTCTTCGCGGCGAATGATGGGCTTGCGTCTCACGTTGCGCCATGCCCAACTATGCTAGTGAAGAAGAATATGGAGGGAAGCATGACCGATACTGAAATCGGCTACGTTGATTATTCAGATATGAACGTTGATAAGAATGCGAGCTATGACAGCCTGAACAACCGTGTCGTTATTATTACGGGCGCGGGGCAGGCAATCGGCCGCGGATATGCGCATTACTTCTCTGCTCAGGGAGCTATACCGATAATCGCCGATATCGATGGCGATAACGCGGAAAAGGTAAAGCGTGAGATCGAGGACAAGCAGGGAAAAGCCTTGGCCGTGCATGTTGATGTTGCGGATGAGGACTCGACTATTTCCATGGTCGACGCGGCCATGTCGGCATTCGGTCGCGTGGATATCCTGATCAACAATGCGGCGATCTTCTCGCAGATCACCATGGCGCCATTCTGGGAATTACCGGTAGATGAATGGAAACGTGCGGTCGACGTGAACGTGAACGGGGCCTTCCTGTGCTCGCGCGCTGCTGTAAAGCCGATGATCGATGCGAAGTGGGGACGGATTATCAACGTATCGTCGGGCACAATGATGATGGGTCGCCCTAACTATCTGCACTACATCACGACCAAGGCCGCGATGATCGGTATGACGCGATCGATGGCGCGCGAGGTTGGGCCCTATGGGATTACGGTAAACACGTTTTGGCCAGGCGTGATGCAGACGGAAGTTGAGCGCCCGTCCGTGCCCCGGGAAATGTTCAAGACAATGACCGCATCTCAGGCACTTCCTCGACAAGGGACTATTCATGATCTTGCTAAAGCGATGATGTTCCTGTGCTCCGACGAGGCTGCCTATATCACCGGGCAGGGAATGATTGTGGATGGCGGACAGAATTTCATCTGACGCCGAAACTTCGGTCGACTGGTCGTCTTATTATGAAAAGACGGGCGACAGGTCACCGCGCCCGACATTGATCAAAGTACTGGATGCGTTTGCTGCAGAAGACTTTCTGACTGACCGTCTGGCCATTGATCTCGGCTGCGGTTCGGGTCGCGATACAATGGAAATATTGCGACGGGGCTGGCCGGTGTTAGCGGTGGATGCCGCGCCGGAAGCAATTGAAAAACTTCTGGCGAGGCCTGACCTGCCCAACGAGTGCGAGATCGAAACGCTGGTTTCGCGTTACGAGGATATGTCTCTGCCGCCCTGCAATCTTGTGAATGCGGGCTTTTCATTGCCGCTCTGTCCTGCGGATGCCTTCCCGTCGGTCTGGGCGAAAATCGTGAGCGCGCTTGCCCCCGGCGGGCGGTTTTCGGGCCAGCTTTACGGCGACCGCGACGACTGGGTGGACCGTTCGGGTGTGACGTGCCAATCCCGCGATCAGGTCGTTGAACTTCTCGAACCGTTCGATGTCGAGTTTCTGGACGAAGAAGAGGACGATTCTGTCACGCCGCGCGGTGTTCAAAAGTACTGGCATATCTTCCATATCGTCGCGAGGAAAAGATGAAGGGACATAACGCAGGCCATCAGGCGCTGAGGGCGGAAATAGCTGCCTGCACACGGATCATGAATATGGATGGGTTGATCGACTATTCGGGACACGTCAGCGCGCGTCTGCCGGATGGCAGTGGCCTGCTTATTCAGTCGTTCGATGATTCCCGGGCAGCTCTGGAACCGGAAGACCTGCTCGTTTGTGACTTTGACGGAAACGTTCTGACGGGTAAGGAAGGCAAAAATTCGCCCCGCGAAATTTATATTCATTCCGAGATCATGCGGGCACGGCCCGACGTGAATGCGGTCGGGCATTTTCACCCGGAAACGGCGACGATGTTCACGCTGGTCGAAGATCGCCCGCTCATCCCCGTTAAGAACCATGCGGCACGATGGAGTGGTGGCATCCCAGTTCATCCTAATCCCGGTCATATCAATTCAGTTTCGTTGGGGAAGGAGTTGGCCGACACGCTGGGTGCCTGCCACGCTGCGCTGATCCGCGCGCATGGGGTCGTCGTTACTGCGGAGAGTGTTCCTGCCCTTCTCGTCGATTCAGTGCATTTTGAAGAGAATGCGAACACGTTGTTTCACGCCGCAGCACTCGGCACCGTCCGCGGGTTGTCAAACGATGAAATGACTGAATTCATGTCGCGGTTCAATCGACCCGCACATATAAAAAAACTTTGGAAGTATTATCTTGGACGCGCCGTAAATGAAGGAAAAATTCCTGCTGCGTGGCTACCTGACCTTTGAAGATGAAGGTCGTAGGGGGAAATCCACGAAGGGGATACCGGCCCGCATTTGTCTGAAGTATTTTTTACCTTCTTATTTTGGAGGGTGTGGCGAATAAGGCAGTATACGATTTTATCATTGTCGGGCTGGAGCGGGTGAAGGGAATCGAACCCTCGTCGTAAGCTTGGGAAGCTTCTGCTCTGCCATTGAGCTACACCCGCACTTTATACAGTCTACGCCGCTGGTGCTGCCATTCAAGCCCCCCAATTTGGGCTGGACCGGGAGATGCGGG
>MEHZ011519415.1_pt1 | contig 10505 bp, 9 predicted proteins | sample 897221 | NCBI WGS metagenome assembly MEHZ01 (sample SAMN05514161, study PRJNA337945) | marine metagenome | isolation source: marine surface water | place: Arctic Ocean | collected 2007-12-13 | reverse complement strand
AGGTCGTTCTGTTCGGCAAAAGCTGTCAAATCGGTACAGGCTTTTGGTGTCCAGCCGCCGCCGCCGGCCAGCACCAGTGGTTTCTTCGCGGCGGTCAGTATGTCGCGGAATTTTGCCAGGTCGTCAGCCCCCGGGTTGGCCTGCGCGCTGTGATAGGGCTGGCCGTCTTCGGCATCGGCGCGTTCGGTCTGCATGTCTTCTGGCAGGGCGAGCACGACCGGGCCGGGACGTCCCGATGTCGCGACGTGAAAGGCGCGGCTGACCATTTCGGGCACGCGCGCCGGGTTGTCTATCTGCGCGACCCACTTGGTCATCTCGCCGAACATGCGCCGGTAATCGACTTCCTGAAATGCTTCGCGTTCCGACATGTCGCGGGCGATCTGTCCGACGAACAAGATCAGCGGTGTCGAATCCTGATGGGCAGTGTGGATACCCACCGACGCGTTGGTGGCGCCGGGGCCACGGGTCACAAAAGCGACGCCCGGTTTGCCGGTCATCTTGCCCCAGGCGTCGGCCATGTTGGTGACGCCGCCTTCCTGCCGGCAGACGACCAGATTGATCTGGTCCTGCACGTCGTGGAACGCATCGAGGGCGGCCAGATAGCTCTCGCCCGGCACGCAGAAGACGGTGTCGACACCGTGGAGGCGCAGGCAGTCCACGAGGATCTGTCCGCCCGTGCGGAGATTGGAAGAATTGCTGTCGGCCATGATCTAAATCTCGATAAATTCGTCCAGAAAAATCGTGTATTTCTGGCGCTTGGGTTTGTCCTTGTCTTCCTCGTGCACATAGGAAATCGACGATTTTCCTTTGAGGCTGCGCGGCAGGATCATTGTGCGCGAAAAATTGCCGGGCTTGTCATCGGGCGCATAGGCCAGCACCGGCACTGGTCCGGCCTCGAACCATGGCTCGCCCGCCGCGATGACGTGGGTTTCGCCGCCGGTTTCAACCTTGAAAGAACCTTCGAGTAGGCACCGGATGACGGGGCCCTGATGAACATGTGTGGAGGCAATGCCGCTCGGCGGGATGTCGACGCGGTCGCAGCGCCACAGATAACCGTCTCCTGGTTCCAGGTCGACCGCGGCGGATAGTTTGTGAGTGGATGTCACGCCGTTGCCCTGTGCGAGACCGTCCGAATCCTTGGTGTCGCCTGCAACCAGTTCGTAGCGGAGCAACCGGGCACCGTCTGCGCCCGCTGTAACCGTTGTGTCGCCGGTGGAGAACCAGGCCGAGTTTGCGCTGAGTGTTGCGCCGCCTTGGTCGTCACGTATCGTCGCCATGCCGTCCGCGATGTATATCCCGCGATTGCCGCCGGGCAGGGGCGCTGACAGCGTCGCTTTTCCGGTAAAAACGTCGGTGTAAACGCGCAGAATATAGTCGGCCATTTCAGCATCGCTCCTTGTTATCGAATTTGGGTATCACAGCTCTGTTTTGGCGGCAAGAACGGCGGGAGGCCGCGTTGACGCCCCTGTTCCCGCCGGTATGATGACTCGCCCTTTCAACCGCCGACCCGGAGCAGCCAACTCGTGAAAAATCATACCGTTAAGGTCTATCCTTCGAAACAGGAATTAAAACGCGAAGACCAGTTCGCCTGGAAAATTGCCGCGGTCGCGGCGGACCCGGTCGATGTCGATGATGACGTTACGGACATGGTCATCAACCGGATGATCGATAACGCGTCCGTCGCGATGGCTTCGGTCAATCGCCGTCCCGTGGCGAATGCCCGTGCGATGGCAATCTGTCATCCCCGCGATGACGGTGCGACGATCTTCGGCATGCCCGCGGACCAGCGTTTCTGTGCCGAATGGGCTGCCTGGGCGAATGGTACGGCGGTGCGTGAGCTCGATTATCACGACACGTTTCTTGCCGCCGATTATTCACATCCCGGCGACAATATCCCGCCGACGCTCGCGGTCGCACAGCAAAAGGGCCTCGATGGCAAACAGTTGCTGCGCGGAATCGCGACCGGGTATGAAATCCAGGTCAATCTGGTGAAAGGTATCTGTCTACACGAGCACAAGATCGATCATATCGCGCATGTTGGGCCTTCCGTGGCGGCCGCGCTCGGTACGCTGCTCAAGCTGGATACCGAGACGATTTATCAGTCGGTGCAGCAGGGACTTCACGTTACCTGCACCACGCGCCAGTCGCGCAAGGGCGAGATTTCAAGCTGGAAAGCCTATGCGCCGGCGCATGCGGGCAAGCTCGCGATTGAAGCTGTCGACCGCTGCATGCGGGGTGAGGGCGCGCCGTCGCCGATCTATGAGGGCGAAGACGGCGTGATCGCGTGGATGCTCGACGGCCCCGATGCGAACTATACCGTGCCACTGCCCGAACCGGGTGAGGCCAAGCGGGCGATCCTCGAGACATATACCAAGGAACATTCCGCGGAATATCAGAGCCAGGCGCTGATCGATTTGGCGCGTAAAATGGGCGGGCAGATTTCGGATTTCGATGCGATCGGCAATATCGTCATCCAGACCAGCCATCACACACACTACGTTATCGGCACCGGAGCCGGCGATCCTCAGAAGATGGATCCGACGGCCAGCCGCGAAACGCTTGATCATTCGATCATGTATATCTTCGCCGTCGCGCTGCAGGATCAGGCATGGCACCACGTCAATTCCTATGCGCCGCAACGCGCACAGCGGTCCGACACAGTGAAGCTGTGGCACAGCATTTCGACCGTCGAAGATCCGCGCTGGACAGAACGCTATCATCACTCCGATCCGAACCAGCGCGCTTTTGGCGGCCGTGTCGTGATTACGATGAAGGACGGCTCGACGCTCGAAGACGAACTGGCACTTGCCGACGCGCATCCCGCCGGTGCACGTCCATTCGCCCGAGAGAACTACATCAACAAGTTCAAGATGCTGGTGGATGGGGTTGTCAGCGATGGCGAGCGGGATCGTTTTCTCGATACCGTTCAGCGCCTGCCGAATCTGAGGGCCGACGAACTGGGTGGGCTCCATGTCACGCTCGACGCGATGGCGCTCGAATATGACAGCCGCGATGACAGAGGAATTTTCTAATGCTGTTCACCAAGAAAACCGCCGCTGAAAAACGTGCATCCTTCCGCGAGGAACTCGCGACCGGGCGTCTGCTGCAGTTCCCGGGTGCGCATTCGCCGATTGTGTCGTTGGCGATCGAGGATCAGGGCTTTGACGGGGTCTATATCTCAGGTGCTGCCTTATCCGCAGAACTTGGCCTGCCGGATATCGGCCTGACCACGCTGAGTGAAGTTACGCAGCGGGGCCGACAAATCGCCCGCGTGACCGACCTGCCGGCACTGATCGATATAGATACAGGGTTCGGCGAGCCGATGAGTGCAGCACGCAGTATTCTGGAACTCGAAGAGCTGGGTATTGCCGGGTGTCATCTCGAAGACCAGGTGAACCCGAAGCGTTGCGGGCATCTGGATAACAAATCCATCGTGCCGGTCCGCGAAATGACGATGAAAATCCGCGCCGCCGCGGATGCGCGAAAAGACCTAAACTTCCTCATCATGGCGCGCACCGATGCGCGGGCTTCCGAAGGACTGGAAGCGTCGCTTAACCGGGCAAAGGCCTATATCGATGCCGGGGCCGATGCGATCTTCCCGGAAGCGCTCCAGGATATGTCGGAATATGAGGCGGTGCGCGAAGCGTTGGACGTGCCCTTGCTCGCCAACCTGACGGAATTCGGCAAGACGCCGTTACTGACGAAGAAGGAACTCGAAGATCTCGGCTACAATATTGCGATCTATCCGGTGACCTCGTTGAGGCTCTCGATGAAGGCGGTCGAGGACGGCCTCGCGGAAATCAGTCAGCAGGGCACGCAAAAGGAAATTGTCGACCGTATGCAGACGCGTGCACGGCTTTACGAACTGATCCGCTACGAGGATTACAACAAGTTCGACCAGGACATTTTTAACTTCAAGGTTTGACGGCAGGGAGACGAAGAATGGCAGCCAAGACAGCAAAGAAGAGCGTTAAAAAGAAGGCGAAGGCCAAAATCACCAAGGTGAAGAAGACCAAGGTGGTGGACCCGGTAATCTATAAGGGACTGGCTGGCGTCACGGTTGATACGACCGAGGTGTCCAAGGTGATGCCGGAGACAAATTCGCTGACCTATCGCGGCTACGCGGTGCAGGATCTCGCTGCCAATTGCCGGTTTGAGGAAGTCGCCTATCTGATGTGGTACGGCGAACTGCCGACCCGCGCCCAGCTTCGGAAGTTCGAAAAAGACGAACGCAGCCGCCGGAATATTTCACGCGCTCATGTCGAAGTGATCCGCCAATACCCGAAGCGCGCGCATCCGATGGACACGCTGCGGACATCGGTCAGCTATCTTGGCACGACCGAAACCGCCTGGGGCGGTGAGCCGGAGGCGAAAGACCTTAACCGCGCAATGGATATGCTCGCCAAGATTCCGACCATGATTGCGACCGATTACCGGTTCCGTAAAGGTCTGCCGCGCAAGACGCCGCGCAAAGACCTGACCATGTCGGAGAATTTCTTCCATATGTGTTTCGGTGAGGTGCCGCCGAAGGAAGTGATCCGTGCATTCGACATCTCGCTCATCCTTTATGCCGAGCACAGCTTCAATGCGTCGACTTTCACGGCGCGCGTCATCACGTCCTCACGGTCCGATATCTACAGTGCGGTGACCGGCGGTATCGGCTCGCTCAAAGGCCCGCTGCATGGTGGTGCCAATGAAGCAGTGATGCATAATCTGAAAGAAATCCGCACACCTTCGCGCGCCGAAAAATGGCTGCGTGACAAGCAGGCGGCGGGCGAGCTGGTGATGGGCTTCGGTCACCGGGTCTACAAGCGGGGCGATTCCCGCGTCCCCACAATGCGTACCGCCCTTGAAGACCTTGCGGCATGGAAGGGTGACACCAAGTGGCTGGAGATATCGGACATCCTCCAGAACATCATGATTTCGGAAAAGAACATTCACCCGAATCTCGATTTCCCCGCAGGCCCTGCCTATTACCTGATGGGCTTCGAGATCGATATGTATACGCCGATCTTCGTGATGAGCCGGATTACCGGCTGGGCCGCCCATATCATCGAGCAGAACGCTAGTAACAGCCTGATCCGGCCGCTGAGTGCTTACAGCGGCAAGAAGCAGCGCAAGGTGAAAGCAATTTCCAAGCGCTGACGGGGGTGCGTTTCAGGACCCGGGAGTACCCTTTTGAGCCTCCCGGCGTTCGATATGTCCGCGCCGGAGCAGGTAGACTGCCGACGCGATGATCACGACGGTGCCGATGATCGACCACCGATCCGGTATTTCCGAAAACACCAGAAAACCTAGTATCGCGGCAACTGGCAGGCGCATGAAATCGAACGGTGCGACGATGCTGATCTCTCCTGCATCATAGGCGCGCGCAAGAAAATCCTGGCCGATGGCGCCGAGAACGCCGGCCAGAAACAGCCAGCCGGTCTGCCCGAGTGTCGGCGTTTCCCATGTATACGCGGCGCCGGGCAGCAGGATCAGCGTGCCGAAAAACATAAAGTAAAAGACGATACGGGTGGGGGGCTCCGTCGAGGACAGGTTCTTCATCGAAATCATCGCCGATGACGTGAGAACTGCGCTGCCCAGTGCCAGCAGCATCGCCGGCTCGACGCCGAGATGCGGTTTGACTATCAGCAGCATTCCGCAGAAGCCGACGACGGTGGCGGCGACCCGCCGGCCATGGATCAATTCTTTCAGGACGATCGCACCGATGAGGGTTGACCAGAACGGCGACGTGAACGCCAGTACCATCGCGTCCGCCAGGATCAGGTCTTCAAGGGCAAAGATCAGCGTGACGAAGGCGGCGATACCGCAAAAAGACCGCACGAAATGTAGCCCCGGGCGGCGGGTCCGCAGGACACCGGGCCCGGACCGGATCAGCCAGGGTGTCAGCATGCAAAGCGCGAAGAAAGTTCGGGCGATGGCGACGACGAATATCGGGAGCTCCGTCGCCATATGTTTGACGACAACGAACATCGTCGTCAGGGTCGTTACTGCCAGCAGCATCCACAGAATTCCGCGGACGTTGTTCAGTTTCGGCGCGTAAGCGTCACCTGCGGGGGTGTTCAAGGTAAAGGCTTTCCGTGTTACCCGACCGATTGGCCGGACTGGTTATCTCCGTATCAGAGCGCGCCCGGCGGTTCAATGTCGTCTGGGTCCCCGTCGGGTCGGAGGCGGTTGCGGAGTCGCGTCCGGTCATGCATCCATACTGCAATCATTTTGCAATCATTGTGCAATCAAGCGCGGCTACACCGGAAACGACCGTTGAAGATTTTGTTTATCACCGCAACGCGTATTGGCGATGCCGTTCTGTCTTCCGGACTGGTCGCGCATCTGGCCGCGCAGCATCCCGGTGTAAGGTTCACTATTGCCTGCGGTGCGCCGGCGGCACCCCTGTTTGAAGCCGTGCCGGGGCTCGACCGGCTGATCGTTATCGAGAAAAAGTCGTTTCATAGCCACTGGCTGTCACTATGGGCAGCGTGTATCGGAAACCGCTGGGACCGGATCTACGACCTGCGCGGTTCGATGCTGGCACGACTGATCTGGGCAGGCGAACGCCATATCGGGAATTACCGGGATGACAGTATTCACCGGGTCGAGGAACTGGGCCGACTTATTGGCGTGTCGCCGCCGCCGACCCCAATGTTGTCGCTGTCTGACGAGGCCCGTGAGGCCGCCGCCGGGTTAATCCTGGAGGGGCTTCCCGTGCTCGCCATCGGTCCGACGGCGAACTGGGGCGGCAAGCAATGGCCGGCGGACCGGTTTGCTGCGCTGGCGCTGCGTTCGACCGGTGCGGGCGGCCTCCTTGGAGGGGCAAGCGTCGCGGTTCTCGGCGCCGAACCGGAACGGGAGATGGCGCAGCCTGTCCTCGATGCGCTACCGGCTGAGCGGCGCATTGACCTGATCGGTCGGTCTTTGCCGGTTGCGGCCGCCTGTATTGAACGCTCGACGCTGTATGTAGGCAATGATTCCGGATTGATGCATATCGCGGCGGCGACGGGCACGCCGACGCTGGGGCTGTTCGGCCCGTCGCCGGAGACCCGCTACGGGCCTTGGGGGGCTCATTGCGCTTCCGTGCGCACAGATGAGGGGTTTAAAGAGCTTGTATTGTCGCCGGATTTCGATCACCTGAGCCAAAAAACGCTGATGATGGGACTTTCGGTGGATAAGGCTTACGAAGCCCTTGCGAATCTTTACACAAGTGTAAAAAATGCGCCCTGAAAGGGAATGCATTGGCTAAACCGCAAAATAGCAGGTCGAACACGACGGTCGCGGAACGCCGGGAAAACCGGCGCGACGAAATTCTGCGTGCCGCTCAGGATCTTTTCCACCGTAAGGGCTATGCCAATACCTCGCTCGACGATATTGCGCGGGCTGTAGGGATCAAGCGGGAAGGGCTGTATTACTATTTCCCGAACCGTACCCAGGTTCTGATCACCATTATCAAGCCGTTGGGTCTGCAGCTTCGCGACCGGGTGCGCGAGATACTGGAAAGCGATGCACCTCCGGAAGATAAAATGCGCCAGACGGTCGAAAACCACCTGATGCGCTTCGAAACCCGGTTTGCGGAATCAAAGATCACGCTACGCGATGACTATTTTGCCGAAAACGAAGTCGTCCTCGCCGAAATGCAGCCGATCTGGGATGAGTACGAAAAACTCTGGATTGCGATTATTCAGGAAGGTCAGGACAAGGGTGTCTTCGATGCGACGCTCGATCCGCGTCTCGCCCATCTGGGTATTCTGGGCCTCTGCAACTGGGTGGCGCGCTGGTACAAGCCGGGTAGTTCAACACCTGTTCCGGAGCTGATTGCCATGTATAACCGGATGGTCCTGCGCAGCCTGCAGGCCGATTAACTTCGCGGCTTCGCGCCGCATGACTTGAACTTTTTTATTGGGACTTTGGAATGAAACAGAACGAACGTGTGATTATCTGCGGCGGTGGACCAGTGGGGGCAGTGACGGCCCTCGCACTGGTTCAGCAGGGTATCCCGGTGACCGTGCTGGAATCGTTCGAGGAACCGCCGCGTGATCCACGCGCCGCGACGCTCCATCCGTCGACGCTCGAGATGCTCGATACGCTCGGCCTCGCCGAAGGAATCCTGCAACGCGGCCTGCACGCGCCGGCATTCCAGTTTCGTGACCGCAAGTCGCAGGAAATCGTTGCGGTTTTCGACATGGCGCATATTGCCGACGAAACTAAATTTCCGCTCGCCGTTCAGTATGAGCAATGGAAGCTCGTCCGCGACGGTCTCGCAGCGCTGCAGGAATACGACATTGCCGATGTCAGGCTCGGCACCAACGTGACGGCGTTTTCTCAGGATTATGATGGCGTGACCGTGGTCACGGAGAACACCGACGGCGAGCTCGAGAAGATCGAGGGGCGTTATCTGATCGCTTGCGATGGAGGTCGTTCCACCATCCGTATCGGCCTTGGCGTCTATATGTCCGGCTTTACCTGGGGCGAGCGTTTCCTAGTGCTGACATCACTGCACGATTTCGTCGAGAGCGATGCATACATCTATCGAAATTATGTGCTGGACCCGACCGAGTGGTGTGCGGTGTTCAAGGTAATGGGTGATGAGGACGAGGGCATCTGGCGGACGCTATTTCCGACCAACGAGGGGGAACTGGATGCCGACCTGCTATCCGATGCCGGGGTGACGCAGCGCATCAGCGGCTTGCGGCCCGATATGAACCACAACGATATTCTTCACCGGAATCTGTACACGGTGAACCAACGCGTTGCCGACCGTTTTGCGATCGAGCGAATTTTCCTCGCAGGTGATGCGGCTCATCTCAACAATCCGCTGGGCGGGCTCGGGCTGAATACCGGTATTCACGACTGCATGAATATCACCAAGAAAATCGGCGATGTTTGGTTCGGTCGGGCACAGCCGGAAATCTTCGAGCGTTATCATCGCCAACGCCATCAGCTTGCTACCGAATTCCTGCAGAGCGTGACCATCGAAAATAAGAAGCGGATCGAGGAAAAAGATCCGGAGGTCATCAAGGCCAACCAGAAAATTCTGCGCGAAAATGCGGAGGACCCGGCAAAGGCGAAGGCATGGCTGATGCGATCGTCCCTGCTGGACAGCGTCCGCCAGGAAGAAACTATCGAATAAGACCGCGCCGCCCGGCTTTTAGCCGGTGAGTGCGTCGGCTGCCGGAGTGAAGTCTCGGCCCTGCGCCGTCGCGACGGCCTCATAGGTCAGTTTGCCGGCATGGACATTCAGGCCTTCCATCAGGTTAGCATCTGATTCCAGCGCGTCCTTCACGCTCATATTCGCGATTTTGATCGCGAAGGGCAGGGTGGCGTTGTTCAGTGCAAACGTGGATGTCCGCGCCACCGCACCCGGCATATTTGCAACGCAGTAGTGAACTACGCCGTCGACGATGTATGTCGGGTCGTCATGCGTGGTCGGCCGGCTGGTTTCGCAGCACCCGCCCTGATCGATGGCTACGTCGACGATAACGGCGCCGCGTTTCATGCTCTTTACCATGTCGGCGGTGACCAGCTTCGGGGCTTCTGCACCGGGAACCAGGACTGCGCCGATCAGCAAATCGGCATTGGCGACCTCTTCCTCGATATTGGTGCTGTTCGAAAAGCGTGTCGTGATCAGGCTTTTATATTGTGAATCGATTTCGGCGAGCCGGCGGATGTCTCGGTCTATGACGGTGACATGGCCGCCCATTCCGGTTGCCACAAAGACGGAATTGCTGCCGACGACGCCGCCACCGATGACCACCACTCTGCCGGGGGTCACGCCCGGCACGCCGCCGAGCAGAACACCGCGGCCGCCATGAGCGATTTCAAGACAGGTCGCGCCTGCCTGCACAGCCATCCGGCCGGCGACTTCGCTCATCGGGGCCAGAAGAGGCAGGCCGCCACGATTATCGGTGACGGTTTCGTAGGCGATGCCTGTACAGCCGCTATCGAGGAGGCCCTGGGTCTGTTTCTCATCCGGGGCGAGGTGCAGATAGGTAAAGAGAATCTGTCCCTCGCGGAGTGCTGCGATTTCAGATGCCTGCGGTTCCTTCACCTTCACGACCATTTCCGCTTTGGCGAAGACGTCGGCTGCGGTGCCGGCAATACTCGCGCCCGCAGCCTCGTAATCGGTGTCGTCGAAGCCGATGGCATGGCCGGCATTTGTTTCGACCAGAACCTGATGGTTATTTCCGATCATCTCGCGAACGCTGGCCGGGGTGAGGCCAACACGGTTTTCGAAGGTTTTGATTTCTTTGGGCACGCCGATAAGCATGTGGGGCTCCTGTAATTGCTGCCCCCAATTATTGGGGCGTTCTAAGTCAGTTACCAGTCTTACATTTAATTTACATGAGCGTAAAATAAATTTTACATTAGTGTAAAATAAGTTGCTGAATTAGGGTCCGCGGGTAGTATAGTCTTTTGCTCCGTCGAGACTGGTCAGAAGCACCGCCGTTAGCGGCAAGAAGCACCGCCGTTAGCGGCAAGAAGCACCGCCGTTAGCGGCAAGAAGCACCGCC
>MEHZ011616382.1_pt1 | contig 10515 bp, 9 predicted proteins | sample 897221 | NCBI WGS metagenome assembly MEHZ01 (sample SAMN05514161, study PRJNA337945) | marine metagenome | isolation source: marine surface water | place: Arctic Ocean | collected 2007-12-13 | reverse complement strand
AGGTATATACACAGGTATTCCTTTGCAGTGATGACGCTTGCTGGATGTTATAAGGAGCGTCTGGTCAAGTCTATGGCTATAAGGGGCAAGGAGACGACTCGTTATTCGAGCGGCAGGCTGCCGACTTTCGCAATGCCCTGAACCTCCCAGCTGTCTATAGCCCACTCTAATTGCGATTTTGGGAGCTCGGTTGCTAATTCCGCCGGTGGCGCTTGGCCGAGAAAAGTCAGTGCCTTGAATATTGTCTGGGATGCTCTATCTGTTTTAATCGAAGGAGCAAATGCCTGTTTGCTAAGTTTCTGCCCCTTTGCATCGACGATAATCGGGATGTGGGCGTAGTGCATTTTTTGGTATTTGAGCACCCTTTGCAAATAGATTTGTCGTGGAGTCGAGTCGAGTAGGTCCCAGCCTCGAACAACATGAGTGATATTCTGAAATGCATCGTCGACAACGACAGCTAGCTGGTAGGCGAATAGCTCGTCCTTTCGACGAATTACGAAATCGCCAACTTCGCCTTCGAGTTGTTGGGCGAAGTGGCCTTGAATCTGATCAATGAAGCCTATTTCTAGTGCGTCAGTTTTTAAGCGCTGCGCATAGGGCATCTCTGGTGGGGCGGCCCTTTCACGACAGGAGCCATTGTAGACTAGCCCCATTTCTCTTATCTGAGGCCGCGTGCAATCGCAGGTATAGCACAGGCCGTCTTCTTGAAGCTTATGCAAAACCTCTTCATAGGCATCCAAACGCGAACTTTGATAAAGCACTTCATCGTCCCAATCCATGCCAAGGTCTTGCAGTTGTTGCAGGATAAGATCGGCGCTGCCAACAGGCTCTCTTAGCGGATCTAAGTCTTCAACGCGCATTAACCATTTACCTTGGTTTGCACGCGCATCGAGGTAGCTCGCTAATGCAGCAAGCAGCGAGCCGAAATGGAGGGGGCCTGTGGGTGAGGGAGCGAAGCGACCGATGTAGCCGGATTCTGCACTGAATTGGGAAGCTGTTGGTTTTTGCATATTGAGTAGTAGTGTAAAGTACCTCTCAATAGGAAAGACAGAAAATGCTAGCTTTCAGGAAATTCTCGCAGCGAGACGCGCCGCAACGCGCTGTTTCTTAGATTAACGCATGCGGCTAGTGGTAGCTGCTTAACTACCGAGTTGCTTTTCTTTAATCTCGTCTAGAGTCTTACAATCGATGCACTTGTTTGCAGTCGGTCGTGCTTCTAGGCGGCGGATACCAATATCGATTCCGCAAGAATCACAGTAGCCATAGTCATCCTGAGCGATGAGCTCGATTGTGCTATCGATCTTCTTGATTAGCTTGCGCTCCCGGTCACGCGTGCGCAACTCGAGGCTGAATTCTTCTTCCTGAGTTGCACGATCGGCAGGGTCTGGATAGTTCGCGGCATCGTCTTGCATGTGATGCACCGTACGATCGACTTCCTGCATCAACTGCTCGCGCCAGTCGAGCAATATCGCCTTGAAGTGCTCTCGCTGCTTCTCGTTCATGTACACTTCGTTTTTCTTCGGCTTGTACGGAACGAAGTTCTTTAGGACCGGTTGGGATTCTAAGCCCGGAGAGTTAGCCATGATCGCTAATTCCTTTGTGTATCCCTATTTAGCGAATTACATTGCAAGCTGTTAGATAAGCTAGCCGCATAAATGAGGATTTTTCATTTATAAAACAAACTCTTTGGAACGTTTCTAGATAGAGTTTGATAGTGGTTGTTTTGCATGCTTTCATAACGAGTTCATCGCGTTGAAATGTGCAATTTTCAGAAAGCTCGGTAACCTACCAGATTCCTTGGGGGGATGCTATATAAATCACCAGTTAGTTAGGTGGGGCCTCAGTCTGGCGTGAAGGCTATTTATACCTAGATGTCTTCAAAATTCATCTACTATAATGGCCCGCTTCTATTGCTCTATGTCCCAGCAGGAATCCTAACATGTCCAATGACCGAATAGCGGATCAAGACCCACTATCAAAGGTGAACCCTTTTCGCGTGATGACGGTCGTGGCTCGAGCACAATACTTGGAATCTCAGGGGCGTCGAATCGTGCATATGGAAGTAGGTGAACCCGATTTCTCTTCAGCACAACCAATCATAGACGCGGGGAAGAGGGCCCTTGATGACGGGCTGACTAAATACACGGCAGCTTCAGGTCTTGCGGAGTTAAGAGAGTGTTTGTCTGTCTACTATCGGGAAAACTACAACGTTGAGGTTGGTGCAGATCGTATACTGATTACGCCGGGCGCAAGCGGCGGCCTCAATCTATTGGCAAATTTGCTAGTACGCGCTGGCGATGGTGTTTTAACTAGTGACCCTGCGTATCCCTGTGTGCGCAACTTCATTCACATGATGTCAGCGCAGCCGCAGTTAATTCCGGTTGGTTTGGAGCAGAATTTTCAGCCTACTCTAGAACAGTTGGATGAATACTGCACAGACAACACCAGTGGTCTTTGGTTGGCATCCCCGAGCAACCCTACCGGCACAATACTGGAACGATCGAAACTTAAGGCTGCCTGTGACTGGGCTGCAGCGAGGCAGAAGCACCTGCTGGTTGATGAGATTTATCATGGATTGCACTACGTTGACGACCTGCCAAGTGTGCTGGAGCTAGATCAGTCAGCGTTTGTAGTGAATAGCTTCTCCAAATACTTCGGCATGACCGGGTGGCGTTTGGGCTGGATAGTGGTGCCACAAGAGCATGTCGAGATGGCCACTATACTGGCTCAGAATATGTATATATCGGCATCTTCTATTTCACAACATGCTGCTCTGGCGGCGTTTACTCCTCAGGCTAAGCTCATCTTCGAAGAGCGCAGAGAGGCATTTCGCCTACGAAGAGACTTCTTGGCGATGGAGCTTAAGAGTATGGGCTTCTCGTTCTCTGACAATATTCAGGGGGCATTTTACATCTACGCCGATATCTCTAAGTTCTCCGATGACTGTGAGATTTTTTGTCGTGACATGTTAGAAGATCATGGAGTCGCCCTGACCCCTGGTACCGATTTTGGTGACTTCCAAAGCAAGAGTCACGTACGTATTGCGTTTACCACGGACATGGACAGCTTGGAGTTAGGTGTTCAACGGCTTCAGAACGCCTTGCTCTAAACTTATTTACTCTTTCAACCCGCGGGTATCCTACCGATGCAGCTGCAAAAGAAATTACAGGAAGGCGTGTTACTGAAGCGCTATAAACGGTTTCTGGCGGATATAACGACGCAGGCGGGGGAGTCCATTACGATTCACTGCCCCAACACAGGTTCTATGAAAAACTGTCAGGAGCCAGGCAGCAGGATCTGGTATTCGGATTCTGAAAACCCGAATCGTAAATATGCCTGCACCTGGGAGCTTGTGGAGGTTGATAACAAACACATTGTGGGTATCAACACAGGATTGGCGAATAAGCTCGTACACGAAGCTATCACATCGAACCGGATCATTGAGCTGACGACCTATGAGTCTATACGGACTGAAGTGGCCTATGGAGAACAGAAGAGTCGCATCGACTTACTTCTCGAGGGAACAGCTAAGGACCCGGATGCATTGTGTTATGTTGAAGTAAAAAATGTGAGTCTTGGTCTGGGCGACGGGCTAGGCAGCTTTCCGGATGCTGTAACGACTCGCGGCCAGAAGCATCTCCAAGAGTTGCTGCATATGCATTCCCTAGGTCATCGAGCGGTGTTGCTGTTTTGTGTCCAGCATAGCGGCATACGGCGCATCATCCCAGCAGATAATATAGATCCTGAGTATGGTCGCTTGCTTAGAGAGGTAGCGTCAAAAGGCGTGGAGGTGATCGCCTATAGAGCGGACTTTGATGTGCAAAATTCTCGCGTCATGCTACGAGAAAAGGTGCCGGTGCTGCTAAGTTAGAATCGTATGAGGGCTAACAGTATTCAGAATGCGTTATTGCAGCGGGGTCGGGGCGCGCAGTGCCGATTCTTCGACCAAGACCATACCGTTGTCTAAGATAAACGGTATTGCCTGTAGGTGTTTTCCTTTGCAAGGGCCCGCGAGGCAGCGGCCACCCTCGATCTCGAAAAGCGCTCCGTGGGTGGAGCAGATGATCAAGGCACCATCGGGGTCTAGAAATCGATCTTCCTCCCACTCTAGTGGAGTGCCCAGATGCGGGCAACGATTCCAATACAAAAATACCTCAGCATCCTTCTTGACAGCAAACATATAGAGATTGTTAAGCTCAATCCCTTTTGAGGTGCCTTCTTCTATTTCATCTGAACTAATAATACTGATCATGAGTCTTCCACCAACAAATAGTTAAGCGAGTGCCTTCTTAAAATCTGCCAACAGATCATCGACTTCTTCTATACCGATAGAGAAGCGAATCATGGAGTCAGCGATGCCCATGGAGGCACGGCGCTCTGCGCCCATCTCATAATAGATTGTATGGGCGACAGGAATGGCTAGAGTTCGGGTATCCCCGAGATTGCTGGATGAGACTATATTCTCCATCGCATTTAACACATCGAAACAGTCGACGCCGTCGACTAGGTCGATGCTCATCACAGAGCCAAAGCCATTAAACAGTTCTTTTGCTCGTGCATGCTGCGGATGGGCAGGTAGTCCAGGATAGTAAACCTGCTTCACCTTGGGGTGCTCTGCGCAGAACTCGGCGACTTTCTGGGCGTTGCTACACGCCTGGTCCATGCGCAGGCTCAGCGTTTCAGAACCTACTGCCAAATGATGAGCGGCTTCTGGCCCTAAAGAGGCGCCAATGTCCCGCAACCCTTTTTTCTTAACCTGGGTAATGCCCCACAGCTGGGTGTCTTGGCTTTTGTAATTGTCGTAGATATTCGCGAAGCCGCTCCAGTCATAGAGGCCGGTATCAGTGATCGCGCCGCCGAGTGCGTTGCCATGCCCGCCTATGTATTTCGTTAAGGAATTAACGCTGAAGCTGGCGCCAACCGACTTTGGCTGAAACAGGTGCGGCGAGGTCATGGTGTTGTCGACACAGAAGATTAGGTTCTTGCTTTTGCACAGCGCACCAATCCCTGCTAAGTCTGCGATCTGTGTGACAGGATTAGCGATGGTTTCGACGAACACCAATCGGGTGTTTTCTTTGATCGCAGATTTAACCTCGTTAAGGTCAGTCGCGTCGACGAACGTTACCTCGATGCCTAGATTCTGAAATGTGCCAAACAGACTATTGGTATTACCGAATAGGAATGCGCTAGAGACGATGTGGTCTCCGGCCCTAAGCAGCGACAGCATTGTAGAGGCGATAGCCGCCATGCCTGTTGCGAACACGGCGGTAGCGATACCATCTTCCATTGCCGTAATTCTATTCTGCAGCGCAGTAACAGTTGGATTTAGCTGCCGACCATAGGCATAGCCCGCGCGCTTGCCTTGAAAGACTTCAGCCAGTTCTCTGGCATCTTCATAGCCATAGGCGACCGACGGATGAATGGCCTTGTGCAATACGCCATGTTCCGGATTGTCTCTGCGGTCGGAATGCAGATTTGTCGTGTTAAAGCCTTTTTTGGTCATGATGGCGGCTCAGATGAGTTCAAGGGAGGCAATGCTGGCGGTGTTATACACCAGCATTCTGGAATTTGGAAGCTACACGCTAATGATAACGTCTGTCTTAGATGTGATCTAGTTGATCTTGGCACTTCAGGCAATGGCTTGCTTGGGGCTGCACTTTTAGTCGGTTGAACTGTATGGGTTCGTAGCACTGGCCGCAGTAACCAAAATCTTCTTTATCCATTCGAAGCAGTGCTTGGAGGACCTTTCTTAGAGTGTCCTGAGCTTTCGCTCGAGTCGATACTGCCATGCTTTGCTGTTGCATCGCATCAACTCGAGAAACCCTGCCCACAGTACTTTGATCGAGGATCACAACACCCGTAGCCGATTCAGCATCGAGTAGCTGCTGTTCCAATTTGGTTTTGGTGGATTGCAGTATTGAGCGTAACTCTTGTGTTTGCTTAGGCGTGAGCTGGTCCAAGATGGGTATCGCCTTCAAGGTTATGTTAGTTGAACGAATCTTTTATTGAAGCAATCCGGCAAAGAGCGGCCGGCTATCAATGAGTGTCTGGATTTCAGCAAGTCGCTGTACGTATTGGGGGCTGCTTCTGTCTGTATACATCTCATTGAAGTCGGTTTCGGATAGGCCATCTCGATTGTTGCCTACCTGGGGCATATAGTCTGATTCATTCTGTAGGTTTGCTAACCGGTCCTGCATGACTTTCGCAGTTTCAGTTCTTGTTGTTGCAAGTTGTGCGATGGTGACACCGACGCTATTCGCAGTAAGATCAGAAAAACTGAATCCGGAACGGTAGCGCGCATCATAGGCTTCTTTTGTTGTGGACAGCATTTGTGCGAGATCCGCGCCAGCCGAAGCGGTTATTGCGGCCGTCGAAACGAGATGCTGTGCTAAATCTTGGCGCCTGAGCAGTCTTGTCTCTATATAGGGAGCTGCTTCAATTTCCGCAGCAGCTTCTTCCCCGATGAGTTGTGCTATCGATTCCCCATTTAAATAGATGGCTAGGGTTTGAAAGGCTGTTCGATTCTCTGCAATAGGGTCGCTGCCGGCTAGTGTCTTCTCCATTGCCACTGCAAATAATGGCGATAGAAAAGTATTGATTGATACGGCGCGAATATCGATGGGTACGGCCGCTGCTATGTTTGTAATGATGGCGTAGTAGTCGATTATTCGCTGCTGATCTTGTTCGGATATAAAAAGCTGTTGTGCCTGGTTGCCGATGCGATTAATTAGATTCGGATCCCACTGCATTGCAACACTCATTTGGTTTAGCTCGAGCTCGACACTTTCAATATTGTTGATCAGTTCACTGAATTCTAGATAGGCGATGTTCTCGTTTGCGAGATTGCCTCGCAGGCGCTGTAGGGTGAATTGCAGAAACCTATGGGGCACGACAAGTTTGCCTATTCGCAATGCATCCAGCGCTAGACGGTTGTCATCCTCGATGAAGTCGGCCTCTACGTTCAGATACATAGGCAGCGGTTCTGCGCCGAGCCGAACACTTAATTGTGCATTGAGATTGTCTGGAGATAGCTGGGTTCGTGCTGCCCAGTCGGCAGAAAGATTCATGATGTTAACCGCATAGCGCAGTAGCAAATTTAACTCTTCAGAGTTGAGCTGTAGCTCATGCGGGCCTGCATTACTAGGGGACTGTGGAGTACTTTCAAGGAGTAAGGTTTCAATTCTGGAAAGCTCTTCATCAGTAAACATTTGTTCAGTGACCAGACTGGGAGTGGTCTCAATAGACAGTAGCAACACTATTACCGGTGCGCTGAGCAGCAGTACAGCAAGGGTCCGCAGCAAGACTAGTGCGAGCCTTGGGCGTGTTGAATTTCTAGAGTCCAATGTGGCTTGCCTGCTCATGATCAATTGATATTGCCCGCTGGATTAAGCCGCCGGGATGCAAGGTATTCAGATCCTGCCGATAAATAGGCGTAGACCTCGATTTTACTGACAAACAGCGTGTTTATCGCTATAAAGTATGACAAAGTCGACAAAATCTACGATTTATAGTGAAAATAATTTATTAATCAAGGGCTTAGAGTTAGTATCCCTTGATGGAGAGGCAGTGCACTTAATACTAGGCACTCCGTCTGAAGGAGAATTGTCATGAAAAATAGTTTACCCAAACACGAAGCGCGTCTGTCACCTAGTGCTACTAACAGTGTGGCTAAAATTCGAGCAGTTGTTGCTACTCTACTGTTACTGGTGCTGGCGTCTTGTGTGTCTCAGGCCACTAAAGATGCAGAGATCGCTGCTGTTGAAGCCGAGCGTGTGGCGGTGGAGCAAGCGGCGGCGCAAGTTGTAGCGGATGAAGCGCGTGCCCGAGAAGCAGAGCTTCAGGCGCAGCGAGATCGCGCAGCGGCAGAACGTGCGAGAGTTGAAGAAGTAAGGCAGCGGCAACTTGCCGAGGCTAAAGCCAGAGCGGATGCGGAACGTGAAGAGCAGGAAGCAATCGCACAGGCAAAGCGTGATCGACGTGCTGCAATAGCGGCAGTTGAGGCGCAGAGACAGGATAGGCTAGACAGAATTACAGCTTTGGAGGAACAGATTGCCTCCGTCGAGGTTGAAGTAGGCGCAGAAGAGTCAAGAGTTACTACGTTGACGCGAGCTATCGAGACCGCGGAAGAGCTCTTGGCAGCATTGGCCGAAGAGCAGGCGAAGTATGAGAACACCGATGAGGCGGGCAATACAGTGGAGCCTCTGGCGAAGGAATTGATAGCTGAGTTAGAGTCGCGTAAGAATGAATTAGTGCGTCAGGCCAATTCTCTATAGACCGCATTGGGGCTAGCATCTAGATATGAGTGATAAAGTCGTCGATTTCCAAGCAGGTAAGGAAAACCAGCTACACAAGCGCAAGGAGGCGAAACTCGACGAGATGCGTCAGGCCTTTCGCTTGGCTCGCGGCGAGGCTGATAAGGCGGCAGATTCGAGCTCGAGTACTAAAAAGAAGCGCCGCAAGTCTAAGAAATAACACCTCAATCAAGCTGTTTTTAGTCCCCGTCCCACCCCCTGCGAAGTGGGCTAGTTATTACTTCCCCCCCAATCTCTCGAAAAGCACTGAAATACCGCTCTCACAGAGGTTTTATCAGCTTTTTTTGCTGCGTTCATTATGGTAAAGTGCGCGCCTTTAAAATAAACATTCCATCTCAAGAGGAAGAATTTCGATGTCAGGCATAACAATTTGGGTAACTACAATCCTGTCGCTTATGGGCTTGGGGATAGCCTTCTTTTACATGAAGAAGGTTGTAAGTATCCCGCTTGATCTAGGACTGGATGAAGAACAGTCTAAGAAGCTAACTTTCATCCACGGCGCTATTGCCGATGGAGCGATGGCCTTCTTGAAGCAGGAATACAAAGTCCTGACGATATTCATGGCGGTTTTCGCCGCTATTATCGCCATTCTGATCGACAATACTCATACCCCTGATATTCATGAGGGTATCTATACTGCTATAGCGTTCCTGTTTGGTGGTGCGATATCAATAGCTTCTGGCTATATCGGTATGAAGGTAGCGACTCAAGGCAATGCACGCACTACGGTTTCTGCGAAGAAAGACATTTCCGCAGCCTACGATGTGGCGATTAACTCTGGCGCTGTAATGGGCTTTGCTCTTGTCGGGCTCGCGACGCTCGGCCTGGTTATCATCTATGTACTGATGAGCTGGTTGCTTGCAGACCTTGGCCCTGAGAATAACCATATTCTTATGGAAGTGATTGCTGGCTTTGGACTGGGTGGCTCCACAATCGCGCTTTTTGCACGTGTTGGCGGCGGAATCTTCACTAAGGCTGCAGACGTTGGTGCTGACTTGGTAGGTAAGGTTGAGCAGGGCATCCCAGAGGATGACCCACGTAATCCAGCGGTAATCGCAGACAACGTTGGTGACAACGTGGGCGATGTTGCTGGTATGGGCGCTGACCTTTTCGGTTCTTGTGCGGAAAGCACCTGTGCAGCGATGGTTATTAGCGCGGTCGTTTTTGCCGGTAACCCGGATGCCTTGTTATTTCCAATCTTAATCAGTGCTGTAGGTATTCCAATAGCGCTACTTACTAAGCTAATGGTCGGCGTAAAGACTGAAGACGACGTAGCGCCGGCTCTGATGAAGCTACTTATTATATCCAGCGCCATCATGGCCGTGGTTATGTACTTCTTTACTACTGCGCTAATTCCAGCTGACTTTGTTTTGAACGGTGCAGAGTATACGAATGTCGGTGTTTACTTATGCTTCTTAGCAGGCTTGGTTTCAGGGTTGGCGGTTGGCTTATTGACTGGCTACTACACATCTGAAAAATTTGCTCCTGTACAAGAAGTCGCAAAGTCCTGTGAGACTGGTGTCGCTACTAACATCATCTACGGCCTTGCACTCGGCTATAAGAGTACTGTACTTCCTTATATCGCCATTGCGATAAGCATCTTCATCTCTTGGGAACTTGCGGGCATGTACGGCATCGCGATCGCTTCATTGGGTATGTTGGGAAGCCTTGTGCTAACCCTGACTATCGATGCTTACGGTCCTGTAGCTGATAACGCTGGTGGTATTGCGGAGATGGTAGGTTTGGAATCAGAAGTTAGACGTAGAACTGATATCCTAGACTCTGCTGGTAATACTACTGCAGCCATTGGTAAGGGATTTGCTATCGGTGCTGCGATATTAACTTCACTTGCCTTGTTCGCAGCCTTTATTTTAACTGCCGAAGAACTGCGCGGTGAGCCGATTACTATGAGCTTGCTAGAGCCACTAGTATTCACTTTCCTGTTTCTCGGTGCGGTTTTACCTTTCTTGTTCTCAGCTATGACCATGAAATCGGTAGGTGTTGCCGCATTCGCGATGATCGAAGAAGTGCGTCATCAGTTCAAAACCATCCCAGGTATTATGGAAGGTACGGGCACGCCGGATTACGCAAAGTGTGTAGCTATATCAACTCAGGCAGCGCTAAAAGAAATGATCGCCCCTGGCGTGCTGATCATGGGCTCGCCAATCGTTGTAGGCTACCTGTTCGGTGTTGAGGCAGTTGC
>MEHZ011638021.1_pt1 | contig 10527 bp, 19 predicted proteins | sample 897221 | NCBI WGS metagenome assembly MEHZ01 (sample SAMN05514161, study PRJNA337945) | marine metagenome | isolation source: marine surface water | place: Arctic Ocean | collected 2007-12-13 | reverse complement strand
ATACCAAATATCAAATATCTTATCATTCAATACAACATCTTCAAAATCTTCTTCACATCTACTTCCAAAATATAATTTAATATATTTTCTTTCAACCCCATTTTTTAAAACTTCACTTCTTAATAATTCATTTTTAATCATTTCCATACTTTTTAAATTTAAAAAATTAATATAAAAATATATTATAAATTAATATAATATTCCCTTTTTATATTAATATAAAGATAAGAAATAAAATTGTAACTACAAACATTTTTTTAATATATTTTTAATATATATTCATTCTAAATAAGCTCTAGGATAAAATAATTAGTAATTCAGTTGGAGAGTAGAAATAGAGTTCGTATCTTTATCATCTTATTCAAAAATATGTTTAATAGAGAGTGTTTTATAGATTGCAGTATAAGATTTTCCTATAGTAGTTTATGGGAGAGTATGAGAGTAAGAGTTATAAGAGACTTGATAGGCGGGAGGTTGATAGGCAGCCTGATACGGCCAATTGATTAAGCAGCCTCATTAACCGATTCCGGAACAATAGAGGCATTCACAAGAGACATTCTGAAAGTAGTTTTAGTGGTCATCATATCGTATGAGTAAAGAGTTAGACTAGTACGTCCTACCTTACTTACATTCATACCGTTATAGTTATTCCAGACACTATAGGCAATCTTATTCCCATAAGCACTATATGCTTCTATCTTGTAGGTATTGCTATCGTATAGGATATTAATAGATTCACCTACCTTAAGGCCTTTAATAGCTCTAATGACTGTACTGGCTTTCTTAACTTTATCTGAATAACTAACCCCTTTCATAACCCTTATTTTTAAATATACCTTAATATACGAACAATTTTCCGTACTTCCAACTGTTTGGACGGTTAATTTTGGCCTTATATAGAAAAAAACAGAAGGGAGGGACAGGCATACCTTACTTAATCCTCTCCTAACACATACATCTTATATCGTTCGTTCTATACATTGCTCGTGATTACCTTGCTCGCTCGTTGCTCGTTAAGGGCTCGTTATACACGTTAGCTCGTTAAGATATACTTTAGTATCGACAGATGTGCTATCTAATTGGTTCTCTCTTTTAACTAATGTATCTACATACATTTCATATGGAAGTAATATAGATGTGTAGTCAAAATCATTCTCTTTAGTAGATACCTTCTCTATCATCTTCAGTACACCCATTCCAATTATCAGCAATATAAAGACAATACAGAATATAACGGCAATTAGTTTGGACATACTTTTGGAAGGCTGTTTCTTCATATAACTATTTTTAAATTCGCGCGTGACGACTTCGTCGAGAGAGAGAAACGCACACCCCACTCCTCTCCCGTCTCCTCTTATCTCTCCTTATTCAAATAGATTAAGTTGTCTACTAGTATCTTTCTCTATTAATTCATAAGCAGCCATTACTTTTGTAGTAGGTTTAGAATTATTAGATCTCCAATCATATACCTCTCCATCTTTTACTGTTAAAGCATGATTAGCAATCATTACTAAATATGTTCCTATCTTATGACTATCTATAAAACTCTTAAGCGTCTTTTTTCTGAAGATTACTTCTCCTTTTAGCTTATATCTATTCTTTATCTCTTTCTTTCCTAATACTCTTATACTAAACTTCTTTCTTCCTATCTCTATTCCGGAAACTTCAGCAAATAGCATTTGAGTAGCTATATTCATACTATTAGTTCCTCTCTTATCTTCTCTACCAAAAAACTCTTTACAGAATTTATGAGCAGTTCTATAAGTAATATCAGCAGCAGACGCAACCGACCTTACAACACAATCATTTTTTTCTTTTCTAGCTAATTCCGAATCGAAAGATCCATACTTTTCATTTATTTCTAAATACATAACCTTTATTTTTAATTATACCTTAATATAAGAAGAATAGATCAAACTTCCAACTGTTCCATCAACTTTTTTCCGTAAAGTTTTAAATTAATTTTCTTATCTAAAAAGTACTTTACTTCATCCCAACCACTTTTTAAAGTTCTTAAAGAAAAATATTTAGAGTTAGGTTTAGTAGGTTGGTCCGACCATTCATTAGGATACGGAATATACTTATCAGATTCATAAAATTTAATCCTTTTCATTCCATCATCAGATATAGTAGTAGTATTATGCGTTAAGCAATCTTCTACATTCCAATTTACTAACGCTTCAAAATCAGCATCAGGATCTCCTATATCATTCCAATCAAATAATACTGAATCTATTAACGCTTCAATATCATAATCTTCCATTTCTTTTTCAGCACCATTATTAACAAATGCTTTTACTATATAATCTTTTACATAACTTTTATCCATAATTTTTCATATTATTTTTCATATTATTCTTCATATAAATCATTTCCTTCATTATCAAAATAGTAAACATATCCTCCATCACCTTCTCTAATATCTAACTTACAAGCAACATTATCAATACTAACCTCTTCATCAGTATCAAAATTGAAAAAAGCACCTTCTAAAGGAAAACCTTCATCTTCATAATATTTTCTAATCCCACTATTATCTTCTATACCTACAATAATACCTCCATCAGCATAATCAAACTCATCATTAATACTGAATTTCAAATCACCAATCTTTACACTTTCAATTCTTTCTTTACTACTTTTTTCAACTAAAACATTTTTCATAACCTTTATTTTTTATTTATTAATTATTATATCTAAATATATGATTCTTTTTTCGAACTCACAACTTATTCAGTTATTATTTCAATATATTTTCCCCAATCTTCATTATAATCCTCAATCAAATCATATGCAGTTTTATCATCCATACTAAATAATATATCAAACATATCACCATCATTATCACCTGCTAAAAAAGCAACCTTATCTTCATCTAAATCCCAAACCTTATCAAACATATCTTTATCAATATCTTCAATAATTTTTACATCTTCACAATCACTACCCCAAAATAGAGCAGTATTAGCTTTCAACTTTAATTCTTTAATCTCTTTTCTTGAATTTTGCATAACCTTTATTTCTTTTTAATTAATTATTATATCTAAATATAGGCATAATATTTCGTACTCACAACTTTATCTTAAGTTATTTTGACATTTATTACACTTACAAATAACCCACATACTATACTTACACATCTCATCTTCTTTAGGGGTCACTAATATAGAAGGATATTTAATTTGGTAATTCAAAATGGTAGGTCTTCATTATATTCTGGATCAAATACCATTCCTTTATCAAATGCAACTTCTACACACTCTATAAAGTCTGCAGCATATGTTTTACCTCCAATATGCCATCTGCTACCTCCTAACCAATCTTCTGCTTGAGAAATATCTCCTGTATTTGCAATAGAATAATCTTCATCAACTTTCCAATCGTATATTGAATAAGTTTCTAATGCACCATTTTCATTTTCAAATTCAATTACCCATTCGAAATTTACTTTTCCATCTCCAGAATCTTTTGGAAGGTAAGTAGGAATACCGAACATATCAACCAAATCATTATATTTGATTCCGTATTTTAGTTTTCCTTTTAACGAACTTCCTTGAGTATCAGATTCGTCTTTTGATAATTTAATAAATTTAAACTTTTGCATAACCTTTATTTTTTATTAATTATTATACCTTAATATAGGCATAACTTTTCATACTCACAACTTTATTTGAACTTACTTTTCAATTTATACTCATTCTAAATAAACCATTTTCCGGAATAAAGTGAATAAAGTAAAAGAAAAGGGAGTGTATGAAGCTCCCTAATCCATAATTAAAAAATAAAAGTATGTAGCAGTAAAAAGATGGGTACTGCAAAACCCAATACTATAGTAGAGATTGTAGAAAACTTATCTATCCAATTTATAAATTTATCTTCCATTACCCTATCATTTTTTCATTTCTTCTCAAGAATAATTCTACATTATCGAATCTTACTTTTTCAACTTGAGTAGTTTTAAATTGAAACTCATTAGAATTATAATCTCTAAATCGAGTTCGAACTTCTAAATCAACTGACTTTCCTGAAGCAGACATTTTAGTAGCTTTAATTCCTGAAACTGAATTCATATTCCAATCCCATTTTAGTTGAAGAGAAGGTAAATTATTATCATTTTCATCAGTTACTAGAGAAATACCATTTACATCAAATAACTTTTCAATCATATTTTCCTTTTTCAATATACTAATATCTGATTCTGTAACTTTAATAGTATCTCTTAAATATCTCATATCATCTCTAAAAGTCTCTGTCAAATTATCATATTTCATCAAAATAGAATTCAAATCATTTATAATAGACTTTTCATTAGTTACTACAATTGAAGTAATTGAAGTAAGCATTTGAAATCTGTCGATAATCCAAACCTCAATATTATCTGGTCTGAAGGAAGGCATAGATAGTTCAATTTTATCATAACTCATATTCTCTCCTTTCCAAGAAGTATAAAAATACAAATCAACAATAGAATATCTATTATCTTTATACTTTACAGAAACTCTTTCGGAACTTATATCATAACTATAATCGCCATAAGTCTTTCCAAAATACTTTTCCAGAATTAACTTACATTCATTCTTTTTCCTTTTTCTTAAATTTTCAACTCGAATATCTAAATTGCTATTCTCATTATTTAACTCATTTAATTTTTTTAATAAACTTTTCATACGATTCATACTTTCTATCTTTTTAATTATACCTTAATATAGGCATACTATTTCGGACTCACAACTATTTCATAAGTTATTTATGATCTTCCTTTATTCCAAATAGGAAGTGATTGAGTCTGAAGTTCGTATTGCTCAATTAATTTCTTTTCTAATATTCTATAATTAATTCCGGAAGGAACTTTCACTCCTCCAAATCCAACTTCAAAAGAAGGACATTCTAAAAATAATACTTTTATAGGTTTATCAAACTCCATACTATCTCTTACAAACATATTAGTAGGTCCCGTATGACTTTCATAGCACTGAAATCGATGAAAAATATTTTGACTTTCTCCGATCTTTAAAATGTTTTTATGAGTAAGTGGGCCATTTGCCAAAATATAAACTCCCATTTTTCCTTTGGGATCGAAACCCTCTTCCCAAAACATTTTAGTTTTATGTTTCTTTTTTATAGATTCATTCTTTACAATAAATCCGGCAAATATAAATCCATTATCCAAATAATTCTGATAAATCATAACCTTTATTTTTTATTATACCTTAATATAGGCATACTATTTCGAACTCACAACTATATACCTAATTCTTTTTGCTTAAAATTGAACTTTTTAACTAACCTATCAAATGATTTTAAAACAAAAGAATCTGCTTTATATTCCTTATATCCAATTTCTTCAGATTGAAGTAGTAAAAAGTTACTTAAATACTTTTGAGTAGCTTTTAAATGATATTCATTCTCACAACTTCTAATTATCAAAAGGGCCTTTTTGTAGGCCCCTCTAATAAAAATTGGATTAGAATAATGATAATTGGGTTTCACTTTTCTTACTTTTGATCTCATATGCTGATTGTACTTTGCGGGTTGGTTTAAACTTATTCATATTCCAATCGAATACTTCTCCATCTTTTATAGTAAGGGCATGATTTGCAACACCTACTAAATAAGTTCCTTTAGGATTATCTTTTATGAAAGATGAAATCGTTTTTTGACGTAATATAATTTCACCCTTTAATTTATATTGATTCTTTATTCTTGCTTTTCCTAAAACTTTTACTTCACATTTAATATTGCCAATTTCCATTCCTTCTTCTTCAAATTTCAACATATTAGCATATATTGCAAATCCCGAAGTACCTGACTTATCTTTTCTACCAAATTTATCTTTTACAAATTTATGAGTAGATTGATAGTCACTTCCGGAAGCTACTGCTAAAGAACGGACAAAACAATCACCTTTTTCTTCTTTTGCTAATTTAGAATCAAATTCTGCATAAGCTTCATTTACTTTTAAATACATACAACCTTTATTTTAAATTAATTATTATACCTTAATATAGTAATACTTTTTCGAACTCACAACTTTATCTTTAGTTATTTTATTCCAGAAATAATGAATAACTTTCCTGCTTACTATATATGTCATATCCTTCATCTGCTGAAACTGTAATCTCTATACCGTTTCTTAAAATAGTACAACATTCATCTCCAGTTAAATCACAACTCCAAAATCCTAATACTCTTTCCATAACCTTTATTTTAATTATTATACCTTAATATAGGCATAATATTTCGTACTCACAACTTTATTTTATATTTCTTTTGGAATAGTTTGTGAAACTTTGCTCCCACTGCAATCTCCATAATAACACAATCTTTTGGAAGTAAGTTAGTTCTTTTTGTAATTAATTTGTCAGGGCACCTTAAATCAAAGAATGTCTTAAGATAGATTTTTTCTTTAATTCCCTCACCCCTCTTAAATACGACGCTAATTGGTATGTAATTCCTCAACACTCTTAATATGTTTACATTTTCTGTGGGCAATATATCCCATGCAATCACAGCTTAAGTTTCCTGAAGCATTATGCCGTACCTTGTAAGTCTTATTAGAGCTACCAGATTTAAATGACCAACTCTCTTCTTTCTTTTTCTCTACAAACAACTCTTCGAAAGGTTTCTTAATTACCACTATATCTTCTAGTCTAGTTTCAGGATGAACCTCTATCCAAGAAGGAGTATGGTAAGTTTTACCATCTATAGTTGCTATACCTCCTTTACCAACATTAGTATAAGGTACTTCATAAGTATGTCGATGAACCCAAGTACTAGACTCAGGATTAGGTATAGACAGAGCTCCGTCTGAAAATACTATCTCACCGTTTAGATTCCATAATGCCATATATCGTGTGTTAATTTAATGCCCGCCTTCCAAAGCCCGCCCAGAACGACGCCTAAAACGACGCCCAGAACCTTGCCCAGGCCTAAAAGACGCCCAGTTTATCCTTTATACAAGTTACTACCCCAACCTACTCTTTGGTCCATCTTTCGAATAGTATTAGCAGCAGAACTATCTTTTATAATCTCAGTCTCTGCATACTCAGTCTTTCCAGAAATAATATTCCTAACATACCAAGCATTAGTAGTTGAACACTTTACACATACCTTAGTATCAGGTAAAGCTTTTATCCTAAGAGGATTTATATCCTCTGTACATTTACTACACTTCATTTGCTTCCATAATAGAGTTAATATCTTCTCTACTCTGCCATCCTCTTACATCATCTTCACCATCAACTAATACTTCAAAAGAAACTACTTCTTCTGCTTCAGAGACATGAGAGTTAGGAGTAGAGTATAGACCTGCTCCAGCAACAACTGATATTACTCTACCGTTATTAAACCGATGCTTAGCCATAATACCACCTCCTATGGGATGGTCAACGAATACTAAATTTTTAAAACTTATCATAACCTTTTTATTTTTATTTATACTTAAATATAGGCATAAAAATTCAGACTACCAACTAAAAAGAAGAGTTAATCAATCTAAAAAGTCACTAAATTCAGGAAAGGTATCCCAAAAATTATTACCTCTATACTTATCTACTTGATTAGTTCTACTTATAAACTTATCATTATTTAATAGCTCTGGCTCTTGATCTAACATTGACCTTAGTAGGTCAAACTGTTGTTTATCTGCAAAGTGAGTTGAATATTGTGTGTCACTATCTAACCAATCAGACATTTCGTCACATTTCTTATAAAGATTATCCTTATGGTGTTTAGGAAGATTTTTAATATTGAAATGCATAGGTTGTGTTAATATATTGAAATGGATATTACCAGATTTAGTGATGCCGTTCTTTAGAAAATACTTATATAAGTCAAATATATGGTAAACATTAGGTATCTGAATGGTAGGACAAGCAATAAACTTAAGGTTCTTTACTGAACTAATCATTGTTAGTATGTTAGCTTCAACGATATTCCATGTAGATGGGTATCTCATATAATCTGCTCTTTCACCATAAGCATCAACACTTCCAGTAAGTTCGACATCTTTGAACTCTTTAAGCATTTCAATTAGATTAAACTTTTTATACTTAAGTTTAGTGCAGTTAGAAGTAATCCAAAGTGAAATGTCTTTTGCTAAGTCTTTATCAATACAGTATTGAAGTATCTCATAAAATTTATCTTGAGTAAGAGGTTCACCTCCAGCAAAAAAGATTACTTTAGTATTTTCTAACTGATCTAATATGAACTGATATTCATTATCATCTACTGCAATATGGTAGGCACTAGACATTTCCGTTTGCATAGGAAAGTCTAAATCTTTATACTCCTTGTATAGTGCTGATGAGAAAGATGGTGTGCACATTCTACATCGTAAGTTACATTTATTGTCAAACCTCAAGTCTAACATTCTAAACTTAGCTTCTTTTAAAGTAAAATCTTCATTAGTATTCTCTATAGCTTCATCTATATAATGATAAAACCTACTATTAAGTGAGTTTCTATAACTATACCCAGTCTTTTCTCTAAAGAAACATTCTTGACATCCGGAAACTTCCTTACCGTTCCAAAGATCCTTTCTTACTTGTACTGCTTTTTCTGAATTGTAGTGGTCTAAAAAGGGTACTCCTTGTCTAGTCTTACCAAATGGTTTACCTTCTGCTTTGTAAATACAGCAAGGAATAATATCATCAAAAGTACTTATATGAGATGAAAGCCAAGGTGCAACACAAAATGTTTTTTCATTATAATTTTTCTTCATTCGGTTTTACTACATTACCATTAGTTAATTTATCCAACCACTCACTGTATTGCTCTCCATCCCAGTTTCCATCAAACTTATGTACTATAAATTGATTTTCTGAGTATTTATGCTTCTCAAGACCTCCTATATCTGTATACCAGTCAGTTTGTGTGTCTAACTCGTAAAAATAAATATAAGGTACTGTAAGAATGTTAGAAGGGTAGTTATAATCATCTATATCGATAATATCGTTAATCTTACGAGCCATATGCTCATATATCATAGAGGAAAAGGTTTGTACACCAAATGAATTTATTATTGAATTATTCTTTCTTTTAAACCCTCTATCAATAACCTGAAGAAAAAAGTCATAATGAGGTCTAGTAAATATTACTGCGTTATTAAGCTTTGGGACTACTATACCGTACTTGTTGTAGTGGTATTCACATATAGTTTTCTCTTGACCAACTACTAGATCATACTGATGTTCAATAGGCATAACAGGATTTATATGCCACATAGTTGGGTTATACTCTTCTCTTACTATTTCTTTTAAGCTTAAAAAATCATCTAAGTCTTGATGAGGGTGTAAATATGCATCTACATCCACATAAACTCCTCCATATACGTACAGTATCATTAACCTAGCACAATCAACTTTCTTTATAATAGAATCTAAAGTATAGAATTCGTCTATATACTGTGGGAAATGACGTTGTATGAACTCTAAAATACTATCTTCTCTCCATAAGGTATAGTTCCAATCTTTCCTTTTGCAAAAATCTATAAAGGTAGACTGTAATTTAAAGTAATCTTCTGTGCCAACATCCTTCCACTGGTCTTTTAAGTCACCTGTTTGGAACCAAATTTGATGTAAATGTTTATTGAAATTTCTTATCATGCTACTTTTCTCCAGTTTTCTTCTTCTGCAAATGCTGCTACTTCATATGGGTGGTCTGAATAATGGTAACCCATATTATAGTACCTAGTCATCCATGAAGGTGATTGTAAGTAATGTTGGTACTCATGAACAATAGTACGAGCTAAATGCTCAGCATCTTCTATATTCTTATAGTATACTACTATTGTATTATAGTCAAAAATATACTCTGCTTCAGGGTTATCATCTTCACAGTATACTGAATAGACGTACGGTTGGTATTCAATGTAAGGAGTACATTCATGATGATTACTGTCACCATATACTTCTTTACACTTTTCTAAGTACTGCTTTGCTAATCTTTTTACTATCTTTAAATGCATACCTTAATATAGTTAAAATAATTCAATTAACCAAATATTTCAACACGAATATCTTTTGTCATTTCAAAACCTCTTTCTGCTAAATACATTCTACCGTCTCTTACCATTCTATCCCATCCACAAAAATATACTAGAGGTTTGTATTCATGAAGATCTATTAAACTAAGATAATGTTTATGAACGTGTCCACTTTTGAATCCTAATTTATCTTCTTGACTTAAGGTAGGAATGTAATCAAAGTTTGGTAATTCATCTCTAAACTTAGTAAACTCATCTAAGTAGACTAAATCCTCATATTTTCTAGTGCCGAAGAATAGTTTAATGTTTTTAAATGGTACTTTGTTTTCATAGATATGGTTCATCATAGATCTAAAAGGACTTACTCCGGAACCTGTTGATATAAAGTATATATCTCTCTGTGTCAAGTCATCAGGTAAGGTAAATATTCCCATAGGACCTCTATAAACAAACTCATCTCCTACTTTAGCCTCTTTAAAAAGGTATTCAGACATTGCTCCTCCTTTGAGATAAGTTACTATTAGTTCAAATCTAGGAGTACC
>MEHZ011481934.1_pt1 | contig 10537 bp, 6 predicted proteins | sample 897221 | NCBI WGS metagenome assembly MEHZ01 (sample SAMN05514161, study PRJNA337945) | marine metagenome | isolation source: marine surface water | place: Arctic Ocean | collected 2007-12-13 | reverse complement strand
CGATGGTATTCGTGAAATGTTGGAAACTGACGAACCTTTCTTACTTGAAATTATTGTTCCCTTTACTGAACATGTTCTACCGATGATCCCCCAAGGGAAATCGGCGAAGGAAATACTGACCGATTAAGAAAATTGTTCGATACCGAATCCACCCTGTGTAGATTCTGTATTGTATTTAAACGATCATAATTATTTGGTCTTTAGTTCGTCGGTCGTTGAACGAATATGACTGACAGCAGACTATGCCTGCGCTTCTAAATCAGGTTGATCTGCATCTGCACCTCCTGTTCCAAGATATTGAGCTCCTCCAAAACCAAGGATGCATATAAAAATAGGGGATAGTAAGATCAAACCGACAGTAAAACCTGTGCCTTTACCGAAGCTTTTGCTGAGTGAATTAATGTCTACAATTGATAAGTAAAATCCGTAAATAGGGATGCAATACCAAAGGAGACGAGTCCAACGATGCCCTATAATGTCTAAGAAAACAACAGCTGAATAGATTGGAATGATAATCGCCCAACCAGGCTTTCCAGCCTTGACGAAAACTTTCCACATCGCGATGAACAAGGCTAGCGGAATCATTACTATCAGTCCCAAAGTTATAACATGGTTAATATTTACTTCATTCATTTTATTACTTTTTTTTAAAAAAATTTCTAATTAGAGATAACATAATATTTCACCCGAAGGAGCTAACAATAATTAGTCAACATATAAGATAAATAACACAAAGATAACATCCTTTTCACCTAATGACCATTAGATCGCATTAAGCAGGCAGATGAAGACTGCATCTAAGAGATAAGAAAAGCACTTAAGGATTCTTTTCACCTTTGCCGTTGAAATAAGTTGGCGAGCATGCAACGAAATCGAAGTGCTTTGACTTAATTCTACCGTACGCAAAAGAGCGAATTTAACTAGAGGACAAGCTTTATTTATTAATTACTATTTTTACTGTATAACATGCGTCTACCTTTCGCGTCTGCTTGCACGAATCTACTTTTTCCTACAAGGCTAAGAACCCGAGTCCTATTGACCTATTGGTAAGTTTAAGGAACTCACAATTATATTTCTGTATATCGAAACTAATGTGTAGTTAAAAATGTTTTTTGTTTATCTTTTGCATTCGCTTACACAGATCCGCCAATGTTTATGCACAACTTTATATATTATCGCACTTTTTTCGCGTTGTTGCTACTATTGGGTTTTTGTTTGTAGGTTTGTACCGTTTCGATTAATTCCAAACGATACTAGTCATACCTACTTAAGGACACTTAACTTTTTCAGTTACGCTTGGTTTAATTACCGCAACCCAAAAATAAAATAGTTACTGCAACACCAAATAAGAAAGCAATAAGCCATTGTGCAACTTTATTAATTTTTAGTTTTTTTTCAGATTCAAATTCACCAATATCTAATTCAGGTTCTTTGTCACCAGATGGTGGAAGATCTTTACTAAACTTTGACTCCAACTTTGCTTTAAGGAATGGAACTCTGGTAGCACCAACTATCTCACCGGTTTCTGGATCTCGAAGTATTTTTTTATTCATGCCTTCATAGAATGTTAAATAAATAGAAGATAAAAGCAATGAATTGTCAAACGATTGATGAAATTCGTGCTGGCGTTATCTCTATTGGTTTACAAAACATGACCTTTTCTAGAGCAAAAGTCAATATTCTGATAGAGATGTTGATTGATGCACTTGGTGGCTAGTTTGTTTTTTTACTTACTCGAGATGAAAACAATAAAATTGCTGAAAAACAGCAGGAATTAGATTACATCGAAAACCAGTCAGTCGAAATCGAAAATCAACTATTGAAAGCTAATAATAGCACTGATATTGATTCGATAGAGGAACTGAAAAATAATTTAAAACTCCTCGCTCAAAGGAAATCCGAACTACTCCCCTATCAGATTGACCCTTTTCTAGAAGTGGAAAATCTCGAAGACAGTAACCCCCAATCAGAATCTTTGAATTAGGTAGGGTATAAAGGATCAATCGGTGCATCTTTTGCACACTACTATAGACAGCACCAAAGCTATGCGTAACAACATGCAATCGCATCCACTAGCAGTCGGGGTTTACTTGAATTATTTGCTTTGTGGAAGGGGCTGAAGTAGAGAAAATGGGGGTAATGTGATGCCAGAATGTAAAACCATTAAACACAATTACGATATTGGGGTGATCACACACGAAGTTAAAGTATGGTTTAGAATATTCCTTAAAGAATTAATTCATAAAGAGGTCGGATGAACAATTTGGCTTCCACTCGACTCAGTTCCTTTTGTTGGGTTTCACCCTCTTTGAGGTAGTGTCCACACCCTAGGCTATGTTCAGAATCGCCGCGATCAATTCCTGGACCAGATTGACCGTTTTGTACCCACGATTGCCTCGACAACCGTTCAAGGTGAGAAGCACATCCGCCGTACTCGTAAGGTCGCCCGCGCAAATCAGTTCGAATTCGGTCACCGGGGCGAACGGCGTCAAACAGGCTTCCGGACGTCATCTCCAGTACTAAACGCACGCTTTGCGCAACACAACCAGTTGGATACATTCGGTGTCATTACCGCAATCATCCGTAGCCAACCAGGTACGTACGATTACACGCGGACGGCTGCGTCAAAGAAGGTAAAGGTGTCCGTATCGATTATAGATAATAGTTGATAATCAACTTGCTAATTATAGCTTTAATGAAGTTAGAATTCGATAATGCGTGTAAAAAATATTTCTATAGCCCAGTTTATTATTACTGTGTTCTGGGTTCCCGTTGCCGCGGCTGAAGAAGTGGCCATATTCAACGGCAAAGATCTCAGTGGCTGGGAAACAGTGGACCCCCAGTATTGGTCTGTAGAGAACGGAGTCATCAAAGGCTCCTCAGACAAAGCCCTACCCAGAAACACGTTTATTTGGTCTAAGACCCCTGTTGAAGACTTCTATCTATCGGTCGACGTGAAGCTCGAGCTAGATAATAGAAATGCCGGCATCCAATTTCGTAGCGTCAAGCATGGGGGTCATGAGGCTTTGGGCTATCAGGCGGATGTCGGGCAGGATGTATGGGGCCGTCTTTATCACGAAAGTGGTCGCGGTAAACTCGACTGGCGTGGGCTCGCTGAAGAACATGTCAAAAAAGGTGACTGGAACCATTATGAGATACTGGCTGTGGGGCACCGTATCTGGGCTGCAATAAATGGCCACCTCGCCTTTTATACGCATGACCCCCAAGGCGAGCTAAAAGGCTATATCGCCCTACAAATCCATGGCGGTCCGGTGCAAACGGTGCGCTACCGTATCAATAAATTGGTTCACGATCCTGACATCAACCTGGCAGGTAAAGACGAAGCGGCTCTGAATCAATTGATCGGTTATTACAACCCATTAGCCCGTATTGGTAAAAACTCTACTGAAAAAATCTCTGCTGCTTATGCCAATAGACAATTTACGATCAAACCCCATGAAATGATTGTCTTTACCGGGGGTGCGAACTTGGTGCGCGAACAAGAGTTTGCCTATCTTGAGACCCTGCTCGCGAGCCATTACAAAAAGCAAAAACCGAAGTTCCGCAACATGGCCTGGAGCGGTGATACCGTATATCGTCAAATGCGTGAAGGGGGATGGGGCAGCATGAAAGACCAACTCAACTGGTCTGGGGCTACTGCCGTGCTGATGCAGTTTGGAAAAATGGAATCATTAGAAGGTGATGCTGCCATCGACAACTTTATCGATCACTACGGTAAACTTATTGAACAGCTCAAGCAGCGCACGGAGCGCATTACCTTGATTTCCCCTTTTCCTTTTGAAGCGCCCCGTTCGAAATATGCCAAAGATTTGAGTCGGCACAACAAGGTGTTGTCTAACTATGTCAGGGCGATTGCAGCACTCGCTGAAAACAAAAATCTCCCCTTCGTCGATGTGTTTTCACCTTTCCTTAAGCATCCAGAACCTCTGACGAACGATGGGGTGCATTTGAGCAAAAAAGGCTGGCAGGTGGCGGCTCCATTTTTAGCCAAAGAATTAGGCGCTGGCAGCAGGACAGATCTTTCGCCATTAACGGAGGCCATACAGGTTAAAAACAGATTCTGGTTTGATTGTTGGCGCCCCATTAACTGGACATTTGCTTCTTCCTATTTAAGAGGTCAAGCCTTTCGTCATCCATCTGGTGGCTTTCCCGAATTGGGCAATGAATTTACTCGATTCAAGCCGTTTATTTCAAACGCGGAGGAAAACATCCACTTGATTGCGCTGGGGGGAAAACCAAACCTCATTGAGTACCGGCACCGTGGCGTCGCCGAAGCCACTCAAGACCCGAATCAAACCCTGAAATCATTTCGTGTACGTGATGGCTTTGAAGTGAACCTTTTTGCTTCAGAAAAAGATGGGGTGATAAATCCTGTAGACATGTGTTGGGATACCAAAGGACGCCTGTGGGTGATCTGTTCCCCTATGTATCCTCAAATCATGCCGGGTGAAAAGGCTTACGATTATATTTTGGTCTGTGAAGATACCAACCATGATGGTAAGGCCGATAAATTTCATAAATATTTAGAAGGTCTCAACATGCCCATGGGCCTGTGTTTGGGCAATGGTGGCTTATATGTCACATACAACACGCAACTCCTTCATTACAAAGACAATAATGGCGATGGCAAGGCTGACGATAAAGAAATTATACTCGAAGGTTTTGGCACGGGTGACGCCCACCACACCATCAATACCCCCATCTGGGGGCCTAACGGCAAACTCTGGATTTCCCAAGGTTATAACTCCTATTCATATGTTGAAAGTATCGATGGGGTAAAATCACTTTCAGGTGGCAGCACCTGGCGCTACGATCCCCGCACCCTGCAACTGGATAACTTTTTTAATAACAATGGGGTCGGCGGGAATCCCCGCACCGTTATTTTTGATCAGAACGACCAACCTTTTTTAAATGATGCACCTGGAGACGCGAGTCACTTTTTAACCCCTGGTCTGCAACCTGGAGGCACGAAATTGCCCTACGAACACGGCCTTTTCAAGAATGGCGGGAAAAATGGCGGGCTGTGTTTTTTGGATTCGAGCCACTTCCCGGAGGAACATCGCGGCAAAGCCGTTGGGGGCGGATATTATGTGAATCGTATTCAACTCTACAACCGTGTCGATAAGCTCGCTGGTTACACGACTCAACCCGAACAAGAAATCGTTTTTTCACCCCAAAAATCCTTTCGGGTGATTGATGTGAACATGGGGCCTGACGGAGCCCTCTATGCCATGGATTGGCACAATGCCGTTATCGGTCATTACCAGGCGTCTTACCGCGACCCGAATCGTGACCATGGCCATGGACGAATCTGGCGGGTGACTTATAAAGGTCGCCCCCTGGTCAAGAAGATCGATCTCAGCCAACTTTCGATTAAAGAACTTTTGGCTCGTGTGAATTCGCAAGAAAGCTGGACGCGTTACCAATCGAGACGCCTGTTGTTTCATAAAACATCTGCTGAAATCTTACCCGTTCTCAAGCAATGGTGCCAACAGGATCTCGACCCGATGCAAACAAGATCTGCGCTTGGACTCTACACGGCCCATGTATCAACAAACCTCCCCTTGTTGAAAAAGGCACTGACAAGTAAAGATGCCGCCACGCGTGCCTTCGCCACCCAAACGATTGGTCACTGGGGTACTCAGCTCGATCATCCATTAAGTTTATTGAAGCCTATGGTGCACGATGCCAATGCGCGGGTTCGTCTGGAAGCGGTCGTCGCCCTGGGCTGGAGCAAAGAGGGGGCAGCTATCGAAGTGGCCACAGAGGTTTTAAATTACGATTTCGGCCTACAACTTGAAATCGCTCTTAAATCATGCATGCGTTCACTCAAGCAATATTGGCTGCCTGCCTTTATGAAAGGGGAGCTTTTATTCAACAACAACAAAAAGCAGTTGGGTTTCTTTCTGGCCCATGCGCCAGACATCAATATTCAAACGCTTAAAAAGATAGCCTTGTCGCTTCCTGACGAGCAAAAAATAAATATCCTGGTCTCGATTGCACATGCCGGCGATCTTGATGATATCCCCTTTATACTCGAACACGGCCACAAAAACACTCGGGTGTTAAAGGCTCTGGTTACCGAGGCCCAATTGAGCGACAACGCCGGCCTGTTCACCCAGTACGCTCCGAGCAAAATAAAGCTCATTGAATGCAGCAGCCAGAACACCAATATTGAAGATGGGCGAGGGCTGAATGCCTTCGATGGCAACCCTCAAAGCTCTTGGCATAGCCAATGGAGTGGGGCACGCCCACCCCACCCTCACCACGTCACAGTAGAACTGGAATCAACCATAGAACTCAATGGCTTCAGCTATCTACCAAGAGTAGATGGCCGCCCAGGCGGAGTGGTTGACAAATTTGAAGTGCACACCAGCCTTGACAACAAAAATTGGGCACTCGCCAAAAAGGGACGCTTTGAGAATATTCTTCAAAACAGGGGAATTCACAGCATTGCCTTTGAACAGCCAGTCAAAGCGAAATATTTTAAATTCACGTCTATCTCAGCCATCAACAATGATCTTTATGGCGGAGCTGCTGAAATTGGTTTACTCAGTAAAAACGCTGATGAAGATATTGTAAAATTACTTTTAGCCTCAATAGAAGCAGGCCAAAAGGATGCCCTGCGGCTTGCCGGCTATTGGAAATTGGAAACCCTGCTGCCTTTGTTAAGCGAAAAAGCAACCGCCATCAGCAGTGATCTCAACACGGTCAAGGCCAGTGTTGAGGGACTGGCTCTACTCGGGGATAGCAAAACAATTTTAAAAGTTATTAAAAACAATGAAAAGGCACGCAGTCACAGCCTGGCTCAGCTGGTTTCTTGTGATTTGAATCTAGCCTTGGCGTATGCAAGAAACTGGGCACCCACTATTACTTCCCAAAATGACTTCACCCTCTTTTTTGCCGCTGTCTCAAAACAGGAGGGTGGCATTCTGAAAATGGTGGAGAATTTTAAATCAATCGCGTTTTCTGATCAGAACAAATTAGCGGCCCGCCATGCAGTGGGTCGGATTGGTCTAGAATCGAATGAATTGATTACGCTCTTTGGTGATAACGCGAAAGACAGTGTGGGCCTTATAGAATACGACAAAGCCTGGCTGGACAGCTTTGTTAAATCAGTCGGGAAAGGAAATGCCCAAAAGGGGGAAACGCTTTACGACACAAAACTTGCTGCTTGTGCCAGTTGTCACCAGATCGGTAACATAGGCGGAAAGCTGGGGCCGCCGCTTACTTCTATTGGTACCGGGATGACCACATCGCTGATTGTGGAGTCCGTGCTCTGGCCGGATCGCCAGGTTAAAGAAGGATATGAGTCTGCCGTCATGAGCCTTCACTCAGGAAAGACCATTCTGGGGAACATTGTACATGAGACCAAAAACGAGGTGACGCTTAAAGAAGTGGCGACCGAGACGGAGCATGTGGTCAAGACCTCACAGATCAAATCCTTTAAGAAAACGGGGTCTATTATGCCTAAGGGAATGGTGGCCCACTTGACTAAGGAAGAGCTTCGGGATTTGCTCAAGTATCTTGGGGAGCTTAAAGGCGCTGGTACAACATTCAGTAAAAACAACGCGTTAAAGAGACCAAATATTTTATTCATCTGCACAGATGATCAAGGTGCTTGGGCTTTAGGCGCTTCAGGAAATACGCAGGCTATTACACCGAATATGGACCGTTTAGCTGCTGAAGGGGCCTACCTTGTTAATTCTTTTGTAACAACAGGTGTTTGTTCACCGTCAAGAGCAGCGACTTTAACTAGTCAGTACGGCTATGAAGTCGGCGTTAATAATTGGCTTTCAGGCAGGGACTTTGAAAAGGGGATGGACCTAAAATCTATTAATTTTGTAGAAGTGCTACAGCAGTCTGGATACCATACCGCGTTGATTGGAAAATGGCACCTGGGAATGCACGATAAGTTTTACCCGACAAATCAAGGTTTTGATTACTTTATGGGGCATCGCCATGGAGGTTTTAAAGTAGTAAATCCAACCTTGGAAAGAAATGGAAAGAAGATTAATTTCAAGGGGCTGACAGCTGACATACTGGCTGATGATGCTATCTCATTTATGGAGAGCCATATTTCTCAAGAAAAAGACAAGCCATTCTTTCTTGCATGGCATACTAGAGCACCTCATACAGAATGGTTACCTGTTTCGGAGTCTGATGCCCGTCCTTATGGAAAAGGCTTTGATCCAGTTTTACCTGATCGATCCTATCCGAATCTCGATGTTACGAGAGTAGAAAAAATGATGACAGAATACCTTTCGTCGACTCGTAGTGTTGATCGTAATCTAGGTCGTGTAATGAAAAGCCTAAAGGAGCTTGGCCTTAAGGATAATACCATTGTCATTTATACATCAGACCATGGGTATAATGTGGGCCACAACGGTATATGGCACAAGGGTAATGGCTACCATACTTTGACTAAAAATCCGGTAGATTCACCAGCCGTTGCTAAAAATATGAAATCGTATATGAGGCCGAATGCTTTTGATACTTCAATACGGGTACCAACCTTTATTCGCTGGCCTGGCGTCATTAAATCGAGAAGTACGATAAGCGAGACTACGTCGAACCTGGACTGGTATCCTACGGTCCTGGCCATGGCTGGAGTGGAAATACCGAGAGGTAAAGTAGTTCGTGGCAATAACCTACTGCCTTTTCTTAAGGGGGATGAGCCGGCTGATTGGGATGACGACTTCTATACTTATTTGAGCTTTGGGAAACACATTGATTATACCTTTACGGCAGAAATCCGGGCTTTGCGGACACCAAAATATAAGCTTGTAAGAGACTTCGCCAATCCAGAGTTACATGAGTTTTATGATCTGAGGAATGATCCTGGCGAACACATAAACCTGATAGGAAGTGAAAATCCGAAGATTAAAAAGATAATTGAAGAGTTAGATAAAAAAATATGTGCAAAAATGGAAGAGACTAATGACCCCGTTTTAGAAAACAAAAAAGAAAACACAGAGTAACTATCGACTGCCCACTCCCCCTTAGTACACTGTCATTTTCTGTCATTCAAAATGCTTAAATGTTCCTAAAGTTACAAATCGATGCAATTCCTAGTTTTTTTACAAGGAGTTAAATCAAGCATCAATTAATCGCTCGAATCCCTTTATCTACCTACTCTTGCAAGCTATTTCAAAAGAGTGCCCAAGGAGGGACTTGAACCCTCACGCCATTACTGGCAACGGATTTTAAGTCCGCAGCGTCTACCATTCCGCCACTCGGGCATTTATAAAATTAAATACTCTAATATTTTACCAAGGAAAAATCGAGGAAATTCTAGGGAACCCCCTCATATTAAAATAAAAATTATGAATTTCTCATAGATTTGTTTATAAAAATACAAAGTTAAGCAAAAGCTTGCATTCTTAAATTTACTGTGGTTCATAAGTTTATGATTAAAGTTCTGGTTGTTGATGATGAAGAATCAATTCTTAAGGGAATTAAACTCAATTTAGGTAGAACTTTTGATATAACCCTTGCCAATGGCCCCAACGAAGCATTGCAGGCTTTCAAGGAAGAAGGCCCCTTTGAAGTCGTCGTTTCCGACATGCGAATGCCTGGGATGGATGGTGCGACCATGCTCAGGACAATCAAGGAAGCCAACCCTGAGGTTATGACGATACTTCTTACTGGCCACGCCGATTTTGAATTTGGCGGGTCGCAGGCCCTGCAATCAGGTATGCTCTTTCGTATTCTCAATAAACCATGCCCTCCTCAAAAACTTTCTTCTACCATCAGGGCCGCTATTGAAGAAAGGGATTCCAGTGGTAAGGAAGAGGAAAAAGCTCCCGATACCGTACTATAGTTTACCCGAGGAGCCTCATTTGCGTTCTTCTGTCGATTCCTCCTCGGTCTCCGATTTCCATTTTTTCGGAGCAAATCCACCAGTGGCTGCCAAGTCACGTATTTTTCTTTGTTCCCTTTCCATTCTTCTTTTGCGCTCACTTTCCGAGTGAAAAATTTTCAAGACTACAATACCACCTCCAAGGACGACCAAAAGAACAATTTCTATAATCATTCTTGCCCCAGTTTAGATTGAGACAGTCCTACGGGACTCTTAGTCAATGCTCGCCAAGAGGTAATCATCAGGAAAAAACCAAGAAGGAACATTGTACAAGCAGTTCCACCCAATAAAGTTTGAACTCCATATTTTTGAACCATCAAGGCAAGGGCTGTCATCGGCATCACAATCATCACCACCGCTGGAACTAAAGCAAATCCATACCCGACTTTGGACGCTTTTAAAAAAACCACAAAAGTGAGTAAGGCTAAAGCGGCAAGCAATTGATTGGTGGCCCCGAAAAGTGGCCAGATCGCCTTCCACGCGGGTTGCAAGGTTCCATCCACTCCGGGGAATTCTTGAAATACTAATAGACATGGGACAACCAAGGCCAAGAGCGTTCCGAGGTATCGACTTGTTTCGTTTCGCCAATCGAATAATTCTTCGATCAAAAATCGAGTTAAACGGGTACAGGTATCTAAAGTGGTTAAGAGAAAA
>MEHZ011460471.1_pt1 | contig 10540 bp, 13 predicted proteins | sample 897221 | NCBI WGS metagenome assembly MEHZ01 (sample SAMN05514161, study PRJNA337945) | marine metagenome | isolation source: marine surface water | place: Arctic Ocean | collected 2007-12-13 | reverse complement strand
CCGGCCTTAGGTGGGAACAAAGCGCTTTTTCGGCGGCTTGATCGGGTTGGGTACACCGAGTTTTTTGTTGGTTTTCGCAACTTTCGACTTCGTTCGGGCGAGCGGCAGGGGCCCGGCGACGTTGAGGGATTCACCCTTGCGCATCCGCCGACGTGCGGCTGCCGAACCTCCAAAGGCCTCTGTGTCGGCCTCGCTGGTGGCGAACTGAATTTCGATCTTGTTGCCGTCCGGATCAAAGACATTGACCTGGATCATGTTGATCTCGGTCAGGGGCACCACGTTGTACGGCGTGTCGGTCTCGCGCATTTTCTTCTGGAAGGCCTTGATGGTGCCACTTGCGCGGAAGGCGAAATGCTCAACCTGGGCTTCCTCGGTTTTGAATTTTTTAATCGATTCCACGAGATGGACAACCGCCTGCTTGCCGCAATAGTGCCAGGCGCCACCAAACTCAAAGCTTGGCCGTTTGCCGCGGGGCAGTCCGAGAATCTCTTCATAGAACGCCGACATCTCATCGAGCTTTGTCGTGCGAATATTGACGTGATCGAGCCAGAACATTGCCATCGTGTTGTCCTCATCATCAGGGGATCGTGGATTTTGTTTATTCTGCGCCGGGAAGCCAGCGGTTTCAATGTGATTGCGGTTCGTAGGCCAACTACACGATTCGGGTGCGCCAGACTTCGCGCGTGTAAATGAGCAATGCCGCCCAAATGCATCCAAAGGCGATAACGTCTGCGGTCTCGAACGGCTCGTTGTAAATGGTCAGCGCCGTGACGAGATAGGCCGACGGCGCGATGTACTGCAGCAGGCCGATGGTCGCGAGCTTGATCCGGCGCGCACCAGCGGCAAACAGCACCAATGGGATACCCGTGACCAGCCCTGCCATGGCGATCAGCAAATCGAACCCAATGCCGTGGCGCCCAAACGCCCCCATCCCCTGGACTTCCAGCCAGATCAACCAACCCAGCGCAAACGGGCTCAGCAGCAGGCATTCGACGAACAGCCCGACCGGGGCGCCCGCATCCACGGTTTTGCGAAGCAACCCGTAAAGCCCGAACAGAATGGCGATGCTCAGGGCGATCCAGGGAAGTTCGCCAAATCCGACGATCTGGGTGCCCACGCCGATGACCGCGAGGAGGACAGCCACCCATTGCATGGGCGACAGGCGCTCGCGCAGGAAAAACAGGCCCAGCAGCACGTTGATGATTGGATTGAGGAAATAGCCCAAACTGGCGGCCAGCAGCTGATCAGAGACAACCGCATAGATATAGATGCCCCAGTTCAGGGAGTTCAGCACGGCTGTCGCGAACAGGATTAGAAGAACCTTGCGGTTCGTCAGGGCGCGCCAGACCGCCGGCCATTGCTGTGCCACCGTCAGTACAACGATCAGGAACAACACGCACCACACGATCCGGTGGGCGACGATTTCCGCAACTGAAAGCCGGTCCATGGCGTTGAAATAGAAAGGCGAAAATCCCCAGAGCAGAAATGCCGAGGTGCCGTAAATCAGGCCGCGGGATTCCTCGCGACTGAACTTGCGTTGGGGGCCGGGATTTGTGGGTGTCTCGCTCAGGCGTCTGTCCTCAGGCTGACAGTTCTGCAAACGAAAACGGGCCGCGAAATTCGCAGCCCGTTTGGAATTTCAGTTTGCGTCGCGTTAGGCCGCTTCGCGTGCGACGCCCTTTTCGTCGAACATCTGCTCGAGTTCACCAGCTTCGAACATCTCGCGGATAATATCGCAACCGCCGACAAACTCGCCCTTCACGTAAAGCTGGGGCACGGTCGGCCAATTGGTGAAGGCCTTGATGCCGTCACGGATTTCCGGGTCGACGAGCACATCGGCGCTGCCAAACTTCACGCCCACATGGTTGAGAATCTGCACCACGGCGGCGGAGAACCCACATTGCGGGAACACGGGCGTGCCCTTCATGAAGAGCATCACGTCGTTCTGCTCGATATCGGTCTTGATACGGTTGTTGACGGGATTATCGCTCATTCTGGACTCCAGTTGCTGCGGTTAGCCCGCGGTCGGGACGGCGGTCTGTAGGGCGAGTGCGTGTAGCTCGCCCCCCATCCGACCCTGCAGGGCTTCATAAACCATTTGGTGTTGCTGGACGCGTGATTTGCCTTCAAAGGCCGAAGACACGACATGGGCCAGATAGTGATCCCCATCGCCGCGCAGATCATCGATCCGCACTTCGGCATCGGGCATGGCGTCTTTGATCAGACGTTCAATATCGTTGGCGGCCATCGGCATGTCATTAACTCCCCGGTGTGATCTTGGCGTTCGCCTGACGCGACGCCATGTACTCCGGAAACCAGCGTAAATGTGCATCACGCAAGTCCTCAACGGATATAGGCTCGACTTCCGGGAGTGTCAACGCAGCCCCGCTCACGGCGCCGATGCGGGTTACCGTGACCCCTGCGGAATTGGCTGCCGCCGCGAAGCTATCCGGGTCGGCGGTGGTGACCACATAACGCGCCTGATCTTCGCCAAAGGCCCAGGCGTGTGCCGGAATGTCGGGCGCGTGATCGATCGTGGCGCCATGGTCGCCGGCAATGGCCATTTCGGCCAGCGCGACAGCCAATCCGCCATCGCTGACATCGTGGCAGGCGGTGAGATTTCCGGCGAGAATTTGTGTTCGGACGAAATCCCCGTTGCGGCGTTCGAGGTCCAGATCGACAGGCGGGGGTGCCCCGGTGCTGCCGCCAGCCAGATCGCGTTGGTAGATCGAACAGCCAAGCCAGCCCGCGGTATCGCCGACCACCAGGATCGTGTCGCCTTTGGCCACGAAGCCAGCGCCGATATGTTTGGTGACGTCGTCGAGCAGACCGACACAGCCGATCACCGGGGTGGGCAGGATCGCCACGCCGTTGGTCTCGTTGTAGAGCGAGACATTGCCGGAGACGACGGGGCTGTCCAGCGCGATACAGGCTGCCCCCATGCCCTGCACGGCGCCGACGAGCTGGCCCATGATTTCAGGCCGCTCCGGGTTGCCGAAATTGAGGTTGTTGGTCACCGCGAGCGGGGTCGCGCCGACGGACGTGACGTTGCGCCAGGCTTCTGCAACGGCCTGCTTGCCACCTTCGACCGGATTGGCCTCCACATAGCGCGGGGTGCAATCCGTGGCGATAGCAAGCGCCTTCTGGGTGCCGTGGACTCGCACCAGCGCGGCATCTCCGCCCGGCCGGGCCACCGTGTCACCCATCACCATGTGATCGTACTGTTCCCAGATCCAGCGCCGCGAACACAAGTCGGGGCTGGCAATGAGGGTCAGCAGGGCCTCCCCGATATTTTCGGGTGCGGGGATATTTTCAGGCGCGAGAACTTCCCGCGGCGGCGTCACGGTCCAGGGACGTTTGTATTCCGGTGCGGCGGCCACCAGCGGTGGCACGGGAATGTCGGCGACGACCTCACCCCCGGAAGTCAGAACCAGGCGCTCGCTGTCATTCGTGGTGCCGATCACCGACAGATCGAGCTCCCATTTGTCGAAGATCGCTCTGGCCTCGTCTTCGCGACCCGGCTTAAGCACCATGAGCATCCGCTCCTGGCTTTCCGACAGCATCAGCTCGAAGGGTTCCATTTCGGTCTCGCGCTGGGGCACGTCATCGAGGTTGAGGGTAATCCCCACATTGCCTTTGCTGGCCATCTCCACCGAAGAAGATGTCAGGCCGGCGGCCCCCATATCCTGGATGGCGACGATCGCATCGGTCGCCATCAGTTCGAGGCAGGCTTCGAGGAGAAGTTTTTCCGTGAACGGATCACCGACCTGGACCGTGGGGCGCTTGTCGGCGGAATCATCATCGAATTCGGCCGAGGCCATGGTCGCGCCATGGATGCCGTCACGGCCGGTTTTCGAGCCGACATAGACGACCGGCAGGCCCAGACCTGCAGCGGCGGAATAGAAAATCTTGTCGGTGCTTGCGATCCCGACCGTCATCGCATTGACCAGAATGTTGCCGTTATAGCCCGGGTCGAAATTGACCTCGCCGCCCACTGTCGGCACGCCGATGCAATTGCCATAGCCACCAATTCCGGCGACCACGCCATTGATTAAATGCCGGGTCTTGGGGTGATCGGGGCTGCCGAAACGCAGCGCGTTGAGGTTTGCGATCGGGCGCGCGCCCATGGTGAAGACGTCGCGCATGATGCCGCCCACGCCCGTGGCTGCGCCCTGATAGGGCTCGATGAAGCTGGGGTGGTTGTGGCTTTCGATCTTGAAGATCGCGGCCAGCCCATCGCCGATATCAATGACGCCGGCATTTTCGCCGGGGCCCTGGATCACTTGCGGGCCTTCGGTGGGCAGGGTTTTGAGCCAGAATTTCGATGATTTGTAGGAGCAATGCTCGGACCACATTACCGAGAAGATGCTCAGCTCTGTGAAGTTTGGTGTCCGGCCCATGATGTCGAGGATGGTGTCGTATTCATCCTCGCTCAGGCCCATCAGGTCATCGGGACGTTGTGCGGTGGCGCTCATGCGGCAATCGCCTCTGCGAGGGCGGAAAACATGGGGGCCCCGTCGAGGCCACCCAGCAGGGGATCGGCGAGGCGCTCGGGATGCGGCATCATGCCGAGAACATTGCCCGCCGCGTTCAGGATGCCGGCAATATTGGCGAGTGACCCGTTGGGGTTGGCGTCTTCGGTGATTGCCCCATCCGGCGCGCAGTAGCGGAACGCCACCTGACCGTTGTCTTCCAGCGCTTTGTGGGTGTCCGGGTCGGTGAAATAATTGCCGTCATGATGGGCAACAGGAATGCGAATGACCTGGCCGGAACCGTACTGGCTGGTGAATACTGTGTTGGCGCGTTCGACCCGCAGATCGACATCCCGGCAAACGAACTTAAGGCTCGCATTGCGCATCAGAACGCCAGGCAATAATCCACATTCGGTGAGCACCTGGAAACCGTTGCAGATGCCCAGCACCGGTGTCCCGCCATTGGCCCGGGCGATGACCTCGCGCATGATTGGGCTGTTGGCCGCCATGGCGCCTGAACGCAGGTAATCGCCATAAGAAAACCCGCCGGGAACAACAATCATATCGACGTCAGGAAGGGTGCTGTCCCCGTGCCACGCCATGATCGGCGCGTGGCCGAGCGCGGCTTCCAACGATACCGCGACATCACGGTCACAGTTTGATCCGGGGAAGACAATCACGGCTGCGGTCATAGGCACGAAATCCAATCAATTCCTGCGATGGACAGGCGTTCAGTCGTCAATTTCGACCGAATAGTTTTCGATCACGGTGTTGGCGAGGAGCTGCTCGCACATCTCGGCGACCTTGTCTCGTGCGGCCTCGATATCCCCGTCGGCGAGTTCAAGTTCGATGAACTTGCCCTGACGGACATCGTTGACGCCATCGAAGCCGAGGCCTTCAAGCGAATGGTGGATCGCCTTGCCCTGAGGATCGAGGACGCCGTTCTTGAGAGTTATGTGGATGCGTGCTTTCAACGGACCTGCCCGAAAATCTGGAGTTACTGAATTGTCTCAGGACCTTTTATGTCCTGTTGCTCTGACTCGGGAAGGATGCCGAGTCGTCGTGCGACTTCCTGATAGGCTTCCTCAACCCCGCCCAGGTCGCGCCGGAAGCGATCCTTGTCCATCTTCTCGTTGGTTTTGACGTCCCAGAGGCGGCAGCCATCGGGTGAGATTTCGTCTGCCAAGACAAGACGCATCTGTTCGTTTTCGTCAAAAAGTCGCCCGTATTCGAGCTTGAAATCGACCAGTTTCAGCCCGATGCCGAGGAACAACCCGGACAGGTAGTCGTTGATCCGCAGGCTGAGGGTCAGCATGTCGTCGATCTCGGGCGGGGTGGCCCAGCCGAAGGCGGTAATGTGCTCTTCAGAGATCAGCGGATCGCCGAGTTCATCATTCTTGTAATAATACTCAACGATCGAGCGGGGCAGCTTTGTGCCTTCCTCGATATTGAAGCGCTTGCAGATCGAGCCGGCCGCGATATTGCGTACCACGACTTCGACCGGAATGATTTCGACTTCACGCACCAGTTGCTCGCGCATGTTGAGGCGGCGCACAAAGTGAGTGGGAATTCCTGCATCGGCCAGGCGCAGCATCAGGTATTCGGAAATCCGGTTGTTGAGGACCCCCTTCCCGGTGATGGTGCCTTTTTTCTCGTTGTTGAACGCGGTGGCGTCGTCTTTGAAATACTGGACGATCGTTCCGGGCTCGGGGCCTTCGAAGAGGACCTTGGCCTTGCCTTCATAGATTTTTCTGCGTCGCGACATGGTCTTGGTTTTCCGCGGTTTGGCGCACGCCAGAAGGGAATCGAGTCGGCGTTGCTGCGCCTGCGAGGTATAGCAAGCGGAAGGCAGGCTCACAATCGAATCACGCCGCCTAACAGGCGTGAATCGCGAAAATCCGGTGCTGGGAAAGGAAATTACCCACAGCAGCGGTACGCCCGCACGCGAACGAACGGCTAGAAGTCTGCCCGACCGCCAGAGATGTCAAACACGGCGCCGGTGGTGAACGAGCAGTCTTCTGAAGCAGCCCAGGCCACGATCGCGGCGACTTCCTCGGGTTCGACCAGCCGTCCCAGGGCCATGCCGTCCTCGATCTGGGAGCGATACTCCTTGTCCAGATCGTCGAACAGTTCTGTGTTCGCGCCGCCTGGCGCGACGGCGTTGACCAGCACGCCGGTTTTTGCGGCTTCCTTCGCCATTGTCTTGGTCAGGCTGATCACTCCGGCCTTCGCCGCCGCATAGGGGGAGTTGCCGGGCACTCCCATCTTGCCGGCGTTCGAGGCGATATTGACGATCCGCCCATAGCCGTTGCCGATCATGTGCGGGGCGATGGCCCGGCAGCACTGAAACGTGGCGGTGAGGTTGAGGGTCAGCATGCGCTGCCAGTTCTCGAGGGGCTGCTCCCAGACATTGCCGATGGTGCCGACGGCCCCGGCATTGTTGACCAGGATGTCGATTTTGCCGAAGGCCGCAATCGCGGCGGCCCGCCCGCGCTCGATGGCGTCGGCATCGGTGACATCAACTGTATCGCCCCGGGCATCAGCGCCTCCGCCAAGGGTTTCTAGCGCCAGCGCCATGCGCGGCCCGTCGATATCCCAGAGGCTGACCTTTGCGCCGGAGGCCAGGAGCCGATCCGCGATCGCGTAGCCGATGCCCTTGGCGCCGCCAGTGACGATGGCCCTGCGGCCATTCAGATCGATCTTGTTCATTTCGAGTCTCCATGTATCGCCGATTGTGCTGGCGAGGCTACCGGGTCAGACTTCCATTAGAAAATAATAACCTAAGGGGGATGCCATGACCGAACACGAAAAAGTCTGGGAGGAAGTTACCTTTTACAGCGACGGGATTGAGATCGCTGCCCATCTCTATACGCCCAAGGACTGGAAAAAGGGCGATCCAATGCGCCCGGCCATTGTGTGCCTGCACGGCTATAGCGGCATGAAGGAAGTCTACGGCATGGATGTGCCGCGCCGGCTTTGGGAAGAAGGCTACTTCGTTCTGGCGCCCGACCACCGTGGCTTTGGAGAGAGCGGCGGCGAACGCGGCCGGCACCGGCCTCTGGAGCAGGCGCAGGATGTGCACGATGCTTTCAGCTATTTCGAGACCATCGAGGGCGTCGATATTGAGCGCATGGGCTGCTACGGGACCAGTTGGGGTGGGGCGACCGTAATCTGGTGCGCGGCCTTTGACGAACGCATCAAGGTGATCGTTAATTCGGTCGGCGTTTCGGATGGCGAGCGCTGGATGAAGCAGGCCCGTCGGCCCCATGAATGGCTCGATTTCAAGAAAACCCTCTCCGAAGCCGCGCACAAGCGCGTGACCACCGGGAAGCACACCTACTGGCCGCTGCTCGACATCATGCTGACTGATCCGCACACGCTCGACCTGATCCAGCGGCACCACCAGAAGCACGGTCATTATGTGTCGGATTATGATCTGGAAAGTGCGGAAACCTGTTTGCGCTTCAAGCCTGAGAAGGTGGCGCATATGATTTCACCGCGCCCGGTTCTGGTGGTCTATGCCGAGGATGACTGCACCGTGCCGCCGGAAGAGCAGTTCGGTTGTTTCGAGCAGCTGGGCGAGCCCAAAAAGCTGGTGAAACTGCCCAACGCGCAGCACTACGAATCTTATTATTTCTGCAGTCCCGAGATGCACGAGATCGGCATGTCGGAAGCCTTGGCGTGGTTCGACAAATACCTATGACCGGAGAACAGAATATGACGCATGAATATGGAACATTTCACATCGAGCGTCGTGACCAGGTCGCGACCGTTCACATGTACAATCTGACCGACAGCATTGTCGCCGGCCGGACGCTCGATTTTCACTGGGAAATCGGTCAGGCACTCGGTCACCTGCGTGACGATCAGGATGTGCGGGTCGTCGTCCTGACCGGCGCAAAGGACGGCGAGTTCATGGTGTCGCCGCGCACGGACCATTACGAAGATCCCGGCGCACTGGGGGGACACAATGACCCCAAGGGCGCGTGGAAGATTTTCAACGGGATCATCCGCACCCATCAGGCCCTGACCGAGATGGAGAAACCGGTTATCGCGCGGGTCAACGGTGATGCCGCCGGTTTTGGGCAAAGCATCATGTTCGGGTGCGACATGATCATCGCGCGGGAAGATGCCCGGATTGCCGATATCCATATGGGGATGGGCGATGTCGATCCCTACGGCCCACCCTTTGCGCTGGTGCCCGGAGACGGCGGCGCATCGCTGATTCCGCTTTATATGACGCCGCCTCTGGCGAAGGAGTATCTGATGCTCGCCAAGGAATATACGGCGCGCATGCTGGCGGATATGCACATGATCAACTACGCGGTTCCGATGGCCGATCTTGACACCGAGGTCGACCGTATCGTTGGCAAATTGTTGGAGAAGCCCGCCCATGCACTGGCCTGGACCAAGCGTTCGGTGAACCGCTACATCGCGGCCCAACACAACCAGACTCTCGACGCCGCAGCGGCCTATGAGATGGTCAACTTCCTGCAGTGGGAACGGGCCGGGTACAAGCAGGATATGGACTTCGAATAGAGGGGAAGGCGGGCAAGCTTTCGCGCGTCAATCTTTCGGTGCGGTCGGGAACTCGTCCGGCCAGTTATCAAGCAGGTGCTGGAGATATTGCTTCAGGGCGTCCGGGTTGACCTGCGACCCGGCGCCGACCGCGTCCGCTCCTGCTGGCGGATCGGGGTCGAGATGCAGTGAATCATGCATGCGGTTTCGCATGTTGCGGAACGCGCACATGGTCGTCAGTTCGACGATCTCGGCCTCGCTGAAGACGGCGGCGACCGTGTTGAAAACATCGTCCCGGTTCTTCGCCGTGTTCAGCGTGACATGCTCCGTCCAAAGCAATGTCGCCTTCTCGCGTTCGGTCAGCAGATCGGACTTCATATAGTCGTTCGACTGGATGACCTCGAGTTCTGCTTCTGTTACCCCCGCCACCCGACCGAGCGACACGTTGTGATGGGTTCAGTAAAAGCAGTCGTTGATGGTGCTCGTCTTGCAGTCGATGAGGGTCTTGATCTTCGCGGGCAGGATGCTGCCGGCGCCATTGCGCTGCATCGCGGCGATCAGCGGCGCGAGCCAGCGCGCGACGAGCGGAATATGCGAAATGAGCTTCAGTGAGTTGATCGTCGAAGCGCGCGCGCCAAATAGGATGTCGTTTGCGTCGTAGTTGGTCTCGATATCTTCTTTCAGATGATCGGGCGCATTGGTCGCGTCAATCAGGCTAACCCGTGCCATGTCGCCTCCTGTTCAGGTTTGGGAACGCGGTCCGTCTGGAGTTCCGGACGGTTCCTCATGATGTTTAACCCTTGGGCCAGACCCGGCAAAAGGGGATTTTGCGGCTCAAGTTGGCTTAGGTCATCACCTCACCACCGCACACCGCGATGGTTTGGCCGGAGATGAACGAGCTGGCCGGGGACGCGAGGAAAAGCGCAGTCCCGATCAAATCCTCGGGTGTGCCTTCGCGTTTAACGAGGCGTTTGTTCTGAATGAACTCATGCAAATCGTCATTCATGCTCGCATGATCGACTTCGGTGGTCGTGTAACCGGGCATGAGGGTGTTCACGTTGACATTGTGGTCGCTCAGCTCGCGCGCCAGCACACGAGTCATGCCGATGATGGCGGATTTGGATGTCACGTAGTGCATGAAGCCGGGTGCGCCCTGGGGCACGGTGCCCGATGAAACATTGATGATCCGTCCCCGACCCGCCGCGCGCATGGCCGGCGCCACCGCGCTGGCACAAAGGTAGGAGCCAGTGATGTTGACCTGCATGACCAGGTTCCACTCTTCGAACGGAATCTCATCGAAGGGGCGCTGGGGGAGCGAGGCAAAGACTGCAGCATTGTTGATCAGAACATCGATGCGCCCGAACGCTTCGATCGTCTTTGCTGCCATCGATTTGGTCGAGTCCGGATCGCCTACATCGGTCTGAATGGCCAGGCATTTGCCTCCTGCCGCTTCAATCTCGCCTGCGACCTTGTTGAGGTTAGCTTCGTTGAGCTCGGCCAATACGGGAATGGCGCCTTCTGCGGCGAAAGCAAGCGCGTACTCGCGACCC
>MEHZ011453529.1_pt1 | contig 10540 bp, 9 predicted proteins | sample 897221 | NCBI WGS metagenome assembly MEHZ01 (sample SAMN05514161, study PRJNA337945) | marine metagenome | isolation source: marine surface water | place: Arctic Ocean | collected 2007-12-13 | reverse complement strand
GCCATCTGAAGATAGAAACCACGGCCCAAGCCTTCCTCGCCACCGATTAGGTTGGCGGCCGGTACGAACCAGTCGGTGAAGCTGACCTCGAAGCTGTGCATGCCCCGGTAGCCAAGCGTCGCGATGGCTCGACCCTCGAGGGTGCCGCCGTTGACTTCATGGCGGAAGTCGTGGCCGTCGTCGCTTGGTTTGTCGACAACGAACAGGCTGAGTCCGCGGTGCTTGGCCTCGGGATCAGGGTTCGTGCGAGCGAGCACCATGAGCGCATTGGCCCGACCAGCAAACGTGCACCAGGTCTTGACGCCATTGATGCGCCAGCCACCCTCTTCGGGCGATGCGCTAACTTTGAGATTGGCAACGTCTGAGCCGAAGTCGGGCTCGGTAACTGCAACAGCGCACAAGGTCTCGCCGCTGGCGATGGCCGGCAACCATTGTTGCTTCTGTTCGTCGGTGCCGCCGGCTTCGATCGCACGAGCAAGGATCTCGGGCCGCGTGATCAGCGAACCGCCAGCACCGAGGGACGCTGTGCTGAGTTCTTCGGTGGCAATAACCATGGCCATGTAGTCGTCTTCGGAGCCCGATGCAGAGCCGCCGTACTCCTCGGGAATAGACAAGCCGAAGCAGCCAAGCTCGGCCACGCCATCGATGATCTCTTGCGGGATGTCCAGATCATGACGGTGAATCGCCTCGGCATGGGGGGCGACCCGCTCGTTGGCGAACTGGCGGAATGTTGTCGCCACCATCGCCAAGTCGTCGGGCAGGTTCGCGGAGCCAGGTGCTGCGGCCGCTAGGCCCACGAACGCTGGCGCCGTGACCTGAGCGGCATAGGCGCGAGTCGCATCGAGCGCCGACGGCTCGACGCCCCAGTCGCTTGACCGAGCCCACAACATCGAAGCCAGGTCAGTGAGCTGTCGGCCGATGAACACATGAGCCAGGCGAGCTTCGTCGTCGCCGGTTTGGGCATAGGTAAGAGCAGACTCAGCCATGGCCGCAGCACTGGCAGCATGGGCCAGCGAATAGACCAGCTGCTGATCCTGGTCGGCGGTGCCTGACTCCTTAGCCGTCGCGATGCCGGTGTGGATCACGCCCTGGGCTGTCTCGACGGCGGAGCGGGCCTGAGTTAGCAGATCGGTATCAATTATCGTTGCGGTCACGCCCTATTGATAGCCGATGACACGGGTCGAGCGGCAAGCCATTGGCACGTTTCGTTTGATGCAATCAACGCGATCATGGCCGACACCGTCGCAATCCATACATCGGACTGCTCGAGCCAGTATCGATCGACATCGCTGGCGGCTCTATCGAGACCAGGTCCGACATAGTGTCGGCTGGAAACATCAGGGCACTCGCTACGGCATGAAGCGGGTGTATTTCGAAGCATTTGCGAGTGGCGATAAACGATTCGGAGCAGTGCTCGTCAAACCCGACTAGGCAAGCGACGCCTGACCAGCACCTGAGCACCGCTATGGTGCTCGGCCATGGAAGACACCAGTGTGAAGCCGATCATCGAAGTCCCCGCAGGCGACCCGCCAGCTGAGCTCATGATCGAAGACCTTGTTGTTGGCGACGGCGCCGAAGCAGCCGCTGGCGCAATTGTGAACGTCCACTATGTCGGCGTGTCCTGGTCAACCGGTAAAGAGTTCGATGCCTCGTGGAACCGGGGCGACGTGTTCTCGTTCGCACTCGGCGGCGGCCAGGTCATCCAAGGCTGGGACGCTGGTGTTGCTGGCATGAAGATCGGCGGCCGACGCCGGCTCACGATTCCACCGGCAATGGGTTACGGCGCACAAGGTGCTGGCGGCGTGATCGGCCCGAACGAGACGCTGATCTTCACCGTCGACCTTCACGGCCTGGGTTAACCACTAGCTCCTAACGAGTAACGCCTAAGACCCGATCGACGTAGTCATTGCTGAACATGTTGGTCGGGTCATATTGGGCGCGCACGGTCTGGAATATGTCCCACTCGGGATAACGGCCAGCGAGTGTTGCCGCGGTCTGGAAATGCACCTTGCCCCAGTGAGGGCGGCCGTCGAACTCGTCCATGATTGCTTCGACTAGCTCGAAGTACGGCTGGTAGTCAATGCCCTTGACGCGATGCACCGCGATATAACCCGACGCTCGCCCAAAGGCTGTCGACAACGGAATATCATCGCCAGCAGTAGCGCGGACCTCGACAGGAAAGAGTAGGTCCAGGCCCGCATCTCGTACAGCCTCATCGATGCGCCGCAGGATCTCCGGTACGTCTTCTAAGGCGACGCTGTATTCCATCTCCACGAACTTGACCCACCGCGGGCTAGCGAACACCCGATGCGATTGGTCGGTGAAGTCCGCCGCGCCTACCGAGTCAATCAACACCTTGCGGAACTTCGGAATCAGTGATGGCCACAGACTGGCCAGCTTCGCCATCGCTCCAAAGCCAATGTTCTCGGCCAGGATCTTGTTGACAAAATGTTTGACCTTGGGCTGCGGGTTGGCAGCGTCGCTGGTGCGGTGGTTGCGCTTAGTCATTGCCGCGTCGCTACCTGGGATCCAGAAGAACTCGTAGTGATCGTTGTCAGCCACATCATCGAGCCAGTTGTCCAACACTTCGTTGAGGGGATGAGGACCTTCGACGGCATGCAAGTTGAACGCCGGCTCAACTGCCAGCGTGATCTCGCTGATGATCCCGAACACCCCCAACCCGACTCGGGCGACCCGGAACAGTTCCGCATTTTCGTCGGCGCTGCAGTCGACGATCTCACCGGTTGCGGTCACGAGACGCAAACCACGTATCTGACCAGCAATACCCGTGAAGTCAACGCCGGTGCCATGGGTACCAGTGCTGACTGCCCCGGCCAATGACTGATACGCAATGTCGCCCAGGTTCGTCATGGCCAACCCGGCCTTGGCCAGGCGGTTGTTCAAATGGCCAAGCTCGATGCCGGCCTGCACGGTGATCAGACTGTTCTTTGTATCGATATAGCGCACCATGTTCAGGTGCTCCAACGAAACCAGGATCTCATCGCTGCATGCAATGGCTGTGAAACTGTGGCCCGAGCCAACAGCTCTGATTTTATGGCCGCCAGACGCGGCCTTTTTCACGATGCTTTGGAGATGCGCCTCGGTAAGCGGGCGCTCGATTACGAGCGGTGAACAACGCTGGTTGCCCGCCCAATTTTTCCATGAAATCCCGCCCTGTCCCGGCAACCGCAGCTTCGCCATCCCCGCCATTACCAGTGCCTGAGATCGACGGGCCATTCGGTTACAGAAACGCCAGAGGGGTCATTTTCGATGAACCACATACGTTCGTGTTTCGCAATCGTGGGATCGATATGTGCTGGCTCTAAACGTACTCGGTCGCCGACTGACCAGCGGTCCATGTCGGTCGGCGCCATGGTCACGTGTTCGTCAGAACAGAACCAGACCTTGCCGTGGGCCCACGTTGGATCGCCATGGTCCATACCCATCGACTTCAGACCGCTATCGGCGACCACATACCCATGTTGGTCACCACTCCCGGGGTTCATACTGATGATCGTGGCCTCGACCCAGATGGCTTGGACGAAGGGCGAGTCAAGCGTGGCGTACTGGGTATCCATCAGGGCGTACGAACCGGCCTGAATCTCGGTGCCGACCGTATTCGTTTCAAAGGTGCCGGTACCGCCAGCGGAAATGAAGTCGGTACCCACATCGGCTGCCGCCTGGGCCAGCAACGCCATCGCGTCGCTGACCTTCTCGTTCTTCTCGGCCTGATCCTGGACCATCATCAAATGTCCCTCGTAGCCCATGACACCACGGACCGTCAGGCCAGCCGCACGAGCGACCTCAGCCAAAGCACCTGCCTGATCAGGAGCGCAGCCGCATCGGGCAAGCCCGACGTTCACGTCGATTAGGACCTCATCCACACCAGCAGCCAATGCCGCCGCAATCGTCTCCGCTGAGTCAACCGCAATCGTCACCCGCCCGGGCAAGGCAACCACTTCGCGGAGCTGCTCGACGTTGAGCGTTTCGTTCGCCAGCAGCAGATCATCGCCAAGGCCAGCATTAATCATGCCGGCGACCTCCGCCAGCGTCGCGCAGGTGAAGGCAGTATGGCCCTTCGCTGCTAGCCGTCGCGCCAGTTCGGTGCATTTGAACGCTTTCACATGCGGACGCAGCTGCAACCCGGGATGGACCTTGGCCATGGCATCGACGTTGGCGGCGAAGGCCTGAGCGTCGATCACCAGGCAGGGTGTCTTCTTCTGCGTTGTCTGATCTTCGAATGCAGTCACAACGTTGACCGTAGTCCCACCTACCGGCCCACACATCGCGTGCGGTAAAACTACAAACATGACCGAAAAAGTCACGACTTCCCTGCATGCTGGTGTTTATACGATCACGCTGGCTGACCCGGACAACCGCAATGCTTTGAGCCGGCAACTCACTCGTGAGCTGATGGCAGCCATGGATCGGGTTGATACCGACGATGAGATCCGCGTTGTTGTGTTGACCAACGAAGGCACAGTGTTCTGCGCTGGCGCTGATCTGTCAGAGCGTTCCGACGATGACAGACCAGATGCCAGCGTTGACGAGAGCAGCGAGGCCGCGGACCCGCTTGGTTTCTTTGGGCGTATCCGGCGTTCGTCCAAACCGTGGGTTGGCAAGATCAACGGCCATGCCGTGGCTGGCGGTCTAGGACTTGCCGCCGCCACTGACATTTCGGTAGCCCTCGACACCGCCAAGATGGGTTTCAGCGAGGTGCGCATCGGCGTGGCCCCGGCAATCATCTCGGTGATCTGCCTGCCCAAGATGCGTGCATCGGAAGCGTCCGAAGCGTTCCTACGAGGCAATCGATTCCCGGCGACCGAAGCGGCTCGACTTGGCCTAATCAACTACGCAGTGCCAGCCGACCAGGTCAATGCCAAAGTCGACGAGATCGTTGCCGACCTTGTACTCGGTGGCCCGCTTGCGCTGGCCGCCTCCAAGGAGCTGGTGAACGACGTGCCCCACATGGCGTTTGATCAAGCAATGGCTTTTACGACCACGCTGTCGGGCAGCCTGTTCGAGTCAGACGAAGGCCAGGAAGGCATGAAGTCGTACCTCGAGAAACGGACTCCATCATGGGTTCCCGAAGGCTGAACAGACGAGGCCGGGACGTTCTCATCGGCGTTGCGTCTGATGACAATGCATAGTGCGCTGACGTGTTCGAGCCTCCCGCTGGCGGGCTCGGCTTCTAGCAGTTCCGATCAGTTCGCGAGGATCAAGGCGGGTGGACCCCTCTCGGGGGGTGCCGCACTGACGCGCCACGAATCTGCGGCCGATGCCATCAGCGCGGCCCGAGATGGAATTGCGTGGCTGACCGGAGTTCAATCAGAGCAGCTCGATCAGATCAAGTGAGTCGATCAACCGAGTGCGACAACCTCGAACTCCTCGGACGTCCACATAGGCGAGTTGGGAAGATCGATGAAGTTCGCTTCATCAGCGAGTAGCTCAGCCTGGGCCTGACGGACAGCAGGATTATCGCCGCCCATCACCTCGAGGCTGTCGAACCACAATTCAGCTACACCATCAAACGGCTCTGGTGCAGCGCCGTTTCGCTTTTGGAACGCCTGGTGCAGGCCAGCAAGATCGGCGGTGTGCGCCTGCACATATCGTCGGATCTGCAGGACTTCGGCCCGTTCCGCGACCAATGGTGCATGCACCGTGCGCCAATAGGTTTGGAACTCTTCGAGCGAGAGTTCTGGTTTACGCCGTAATGCGAATACGAGTTTGATCATGACGTTGCTGGTTCAGCAGCGAATGCTTGGTCCGGTGACCCGTCGCTCTGGTCGTTGGCCTGCCAATCGCCGTAGACACGATCGAAATCAGCCTGCATCTGGTCGAGTGGAAGATCGTCAAAGCTGCCTCGCTGGTTGACGTATTCCATATGGCGATTGCCGCCTTCGTCGAACGGGTGCATCAAAGCATCGCTGGTGCCGTCGAAGTCCAATACCTTCACGCCAAAGCGGTCACACATTTCGATGTTGAAGGCCGAGCTCGCCTTGCGCCAGTGACCGTCCAGCAGGAACTCGGTATAGCCGTGCCAGATGAACAGGTCGGTCCCCATTTTTGCCGAAAGCTTTTCGGTGGTGAGATGGTTGCGGACATCGGCGAATCCGAGACGGGCCGGGATGCCGCACTGACGGGCAGCGGCAGTCAGCAACACGGACTTGGGTGTGCACCAGTTGGCGCTTGTCGCAGCCACCGAGCTTGCCTTGTAGCCCTGGGGGCCTTCGCCGCGGACATAGGGGTCGTAGCGAAAACCGTCGCGCACCGCGTGAAACAAGGCGACAGCGACGGCGGTGTCATCGGCGTCGTCAGGCAGATCTGCTCGAGCAGCAGCAGCGAATCCGACGACAGCGTCACTGTCGCTATCGATAAACCAGGTTGGCGTGAGCCATGCGGGGTCAACTGAATCAACTGGGTCAGTGGGTTCGGTCATGTGCCAGTGTTAGCAGCTATGAATATCGCAATTACAACCGGCGCCGGAACAGGCATTGGACGATCGGCCGCACAACATCTCGCCCGGGGCGGCTGGACGGTCGTTGCGGCTGGCCGGCGACTTGAGCCATTACAGGAGACCATCGCTTCGTTAGAGGGCGACGGACATATCGCTGTACGCACCGACGTGGCGAACCCAGACGACGTCGAGGCACTGTTCGCTGCAACCGTCGCAGCATTCGGTCGCGTCGACCTGCTGTTCAACAATGCTGGTGTTGGCGCTCCCCCCGTGCCGTTCGACGAACTTTCCGTCGACGACTGGAAGCGAGTCGTCGACATCAACCTGACCGGCTCATTCCTATGCGCCCGTGCCGCATTTGGCCAGATGAAGAAGCAAGACCCAATAGGGGGGCGCATCATCAATAATGGTTCGATCTCGGCGCAGACACCACGGCCAAACAGTGCGCCCTACACCGCCACCAAACATGCGATCACTGGACTGACGAAGTCCATCTCGCTTGATGGCCGCAACCTTGACATTGCCTGTGGTCAGATCGACATCGGCAATGCCGCAACCGACATGGTCGAGGTGATGAAGCGGGGCGTGCCTCAAGCCGACGGCTCGGTCAGACCGGAGGCCACCATGCACGTCGACGAGACAGGGCGCGCCGTGGCGTACATGGCTTCGCTTCCGCTGGACGCGAATGTGCTGACCATGACCGTCATGGCCAACAAGATGCCCCTCGTCGGCCGCGGCTGATCGTTGTGGCGGCGAAGGTTCAGCGCAGAAGCGGAAGAAGCTCCCGAGATGTGTACTCGCCATCGCCCAGTGCATCTTCAGGGTTCGGGAAGAACGCCACTGCGTCAGCCCCGGCAGCGACGAGCGATTCAACGTAACCAGCTGCCTGATCCGGTGTGCCAAACGCTGCGATCTGAGTGAGCCACTCGTCGGGCATCGAGACGGCAGCCTCGAACCACGATGAAGCTGCAGCCTCGGCAGCAAGTTCGCAGAAGAACGGCGCCATCTTGAGAGAGATCGGGATGTCCTCGGCTCCGTCGCCAGCCACCTTGGCGAGGTGTCCGGCCGTACCCGCGCGGATGTCTGCGTGGGCTTCGGTCGGCCCCATGGCCAACGCGGCAAAAACAGTGACGCGATGATCGTCGCCCACGATGTTGCGCACCCAGCGGACATAGTCAGCATTGACGAAGTCAGCCAGAATCGTGCCGTCGGCAACTCGCCGCGACACGGCCAGGGACTTCGGGCCACGGACGCCTGCGGACAGCAGTGGTTTCCGTGCAGGTGGTTGGTCGAGCGTGACATCGTTGAGAGTTACGTAGCGCCCTTCGACCGTCACCGTCTCGCCAGCGAGCAATCTCTGCACGACATCAAATGTCTCCTCGAGCACCGTCAGGGGGCTGGCGACGGCGGCGTCCATCTGTCGCATCCAGTCTTGGACGCCATGGCCGAGCCCTGCATGAAAACGACCTGGCGCTATCTGGGCCAGCGTCGCTATCTCCATCGCAGTCACCGCTGCGTTGCGAGCCACAACCGGCATGATTCCGACACCCACGGTGATGGTCGATGTCACCGCGAGCGCCGTAGCCGCCAGACTGATGCCTGCGGTGTAGAAGCAGTCTTCGATCAGCCAGAACTCGTCGAATCCAGCGGCCTCGGCAGCCTGTGCGCGCTCGATCACCGTGGCAGCTGGTTCGTCGCGATGGAAACAAAGCCCATAGGAAGTACTCGACATGGCGCAACGGTAGGCCAGATCGCGCCAAGGACCGAGGGCCCGCCATTGACGCACACACGCTGCACATGATGGGGATCGGCCATCCGCTCATCTCGGCCCTGCGGCTGCGCTCCGAAAAGCCGATCGTCGATATTGCGTCCCGATTGGTTCACCACGCCGAACCCGACACCATCGCCGCTACCGCAAACATCGCACGCCCATAAGCCCGCTTCGTGCCCATTGGAGCGAGCTAATGTGTGTGACTTCAGCCAGCCGGTCAAACTGTTCAGCTTCTCTAACCAGGCTGGTTGAGCACATGCAAAATAGCAGCTGCCCCAATGGGAGTAGTCCAGCGAACTAACGTGATTTTGATCGTTCGGCCCCGCCGACTGGAGTTCATGATGAATCAACGATTGCAAGGGCCCAAGCTCGTCCTGGCACTTCTCATTTCGGCAGCCATGATCGGAGCAGCAGGCTTCCTGGCCTACGGAGCCCTGTCTGATGACGACCAGGCGATAGCGACAGGCGACGATGCAGCAGCAACCGCGCCGACCGCTACCTCCTTGCCTGCAACGCAACCAGCTGGTCCCATAACCGCGCCCGGTCCAACACCTCTAACGCTCCCGACGCCGTTGACGCTGCCCACCGCGCCCCCGGCAACAGCCGCCACGGCTGTACCTGCCACCACGGCGGCTTCGGCGAACACGCCGCCTGCTTCCCAGCCAACGGCCGGGCCCGCTCCAGTTGTAACACCAGATCCCAGCGCCGTGACGGTGTCGTGCAGCGGCAATATACCGGCGACTGCTGACATAGGTCAGGCCTTTGGGCCTCTCACAGCTGTGACAGTCCCCGCCGAAGCCGCAGCTGGGTATGCATTCACCTGGACCCTTGGTGACAACACGGTGCTGACCTCGCCTGCACCCGGCAACCTGAGTTATCCCGAAGCCGGCACCTTCACGATCACCTTGGCAGCAAGCAATGCCACCACAGGCGCCTCACTGTCGGCCACATGCGGCACGGTCACCGTCAGCGAACCAGCCATAGACTTGCAGGTCACATGCACGGTGTCTTCAGTAAACAGCGACGTCGAACTTGCTGCAGCTAGGGCCGGCGATGTCATGCGGGTCACGACGACATGGTCGACAACCGACGTCCAACTCTCACTTCAGTACGAGTTCGAGACATCTGACGCCCTGATCATCGTCAACCCGGCGACAACTGGCGACTCCCAGACCAACGCGTTTAGTAGCGACGACGCCGCCTTCTCTGTCTTCTGGCGCTACGACGAAACCGGCGAAACTGGGCGGTTGGCGTGTCCGGCTTACCCCCGCGACGAAGTTACCGCAACACCCACAGCAACAGCCACCGGTGACGCTGACAGCGACGGCATCAACGACAGTTCGGACAACTGCCCCAGCGTTGAGAACACCAACCAGGCCGATCTTGACAGCGACACCGCGGGCGATGTTTGCGACGACGACGACGATGGCGATGGCGTCAACGACGAAGATGACAACTGTCCGCGACTGTTCGACCAGGCCCAGTTCGATACCGACGGTGATGGCCTTGGAAACTCGTGTGACCCCGACGATGACGACGACGGCGTCAACGATATCGATGACAACTGCGACTTGGTAGCCAACCCGGACCAGGTGGACGACGACGACGATGGCATTGGGAACCTGTGCCAGGACAACGTCTAGCAGTTTGCGTGCCCGTTCCGGACAGCAGGGTTTGAGCAAGTAGCGTTCGTGGCGGAGGCTGCCATGACCGATCTTGTCAGTTCAAACGAAGCCGAAACGCCTGTTGGTATTTCCCGAGATAAGGCGCCTGAGCCAAAGCTGAGCAACAACCCGATCACCGGTGACCGTTACTGGTCCCAAGCATTCGCTGACAACGAGTGGTCCTCGTTATGGCCACGTGTATGGCAAGTGGCGGGTCGTTGCGATCAGATTCCGAACGAAGGCGACTATGTCACCTATGGGATCGGGCGAGATTCCGTCATCGCTGTGCGGGGCACAGACACCCAGGTCCGTGTCTTTTACAACGTGTGCCAGCACCGCGGAAACCGCCTAGTTACCGCCGAAGTCGGCTCACTTGCTGGGCGAGACTTTGCCTGTGCGTACCACGGCTGGCAGTTCGGGGTCGATGGGCGCCTGAACGTCGTGCCCGACGAAGACGACTTCCCGCAAGGCAGTCCCTGTGGTGTCCGTAACCTGGTCGAGATTCAGTCCGACACCTGGGGTGGCTTTATCTGGTTCAACATGGACGACGATGCGACGCCGCTGCGCGAATGGCTCAACCCGGTCGCTGACCAGCTCGATGCCTACCGCATGCAGGATATGAAGCGCACCCACTGGGTCACGATCGTT
>MEHZ011519845.1_pt1 | contig 10545 bp, 11 predicted proteins | sample 897221 | NCBI WGS metagenome assembly MEHZ01 (sample SAMN05514161, study PRJNA337945) | marine metagenome | isolation source: marine surface water | place: Arctic Ocean | collected 2007-12-13 | reverse complement strand
CGATGCGGCGGCACCTACCGGAGCTCGCGTTCAGGTGACGGCGGGACTGATTTTGGTAGTCGTGCCCGATGATGACGTCCTGACCGTCCGACTCGATGCCATCGACGAACTAGGGCTGCTGAACCAGGACCCAGACAGTTGCGTAACTGTCGGCTACGGCGCACACTTGGTGCAGGAGCTAGGTCTGCAACGGCTGGCTCGTATCGCTGAGCGGGCTGCGTTGCTCGACATGATCGTGCGTATACACCGAGAAGAGACGCAGTCCGAGCCTGGCGATGTAATGGCAACACACGGACCATCGGCTACCGAGCTGCTTGCTCGCGGCACAAGTCACGACCTGGGCGCCATGACCGCCTCGCAGGCTTTCGCCATGCTTGGCAATGATGGCACCCACTTAGATAGGTGCTTGACGGGCGGCCAGGACGCAGAACTCGTTGCCCTCGGGGTCGGCCAAGACCACCCAGGGGGCATCGCCTTGCCCAACGTCAACGCGCGAGGCTCCTACCCGGATTAGCCGCTGCACCTCGGCGTCCTGGTCGTCCGGACGCAGATCGATATGGAGACGGTTCTGCCCTGGCTTGGCCTTGTCTTCTGCCAAGAACAGTATCCCTGGCAACCGATCCATCTCTGGCTGAATCTCAAACACGACCGGGTCGTCATTGACGATCACCCATTGGAGCGCCTCACTCCACCAGCGGCCAAGCGCACCAGGGTCACGGGTAGCGACAACGATCTGCTCCCACTCAAGACTCATGGCCGGACCATAGCGGCCCGGCCACAACGCTGCCCTGAATTTCTGGCGGCGCCGAAGGAGGCTTCAGTACCGCTGCGCGGAGAACACCGATCGTGGTGCCATCCACAGTCTTCATCGTCTTCACTCCCAACGATCACAACGGGAAAGAAGCAGCCATATTGGTGGGGGGACCAGTGCTGCACTTCGGGCATTGCAGTACTGCACCGCTGATGGAGGTAGGGGCATCTCGGGCTGAAGCGACAACCGAATGGCGGGTCAACTGGGTCTGGCGGCGAGCCAGCAATGGACAGCAGCCGGGTGTGTTGGGGTTGGTCGACCAGCGGCGTTGAAGCAAACAAGGCCGGGGTGTAAGGGTGATCCATGTGCGAGAAAAGTGCTTCGGCGGAGGCTCGTTCCATCGCCCTGCCGCAGGAGAGAACCATCAGGTGATCCGCGCCACCACGGGCGAAACCGAGATCATGGGTTATCAAGATGATGGACATTGCCAGCTGTGCCTGCAGGTCTGCGAGCAGGTCGAAAATGTGCTTCTTTACGGTCACATCTAACGCTGTGGTCCGCTCACCGGCACTAAGGGCATCGGGTTCGCCGGCGAGAGTGACAGCGATCATCACCCGGTGACGCAGACCCCCAGATAGCTCGTGTAGGAACTGGGCGAGCCGGCGTTCAGCCTCGGCTACGGCGACCATTTCGAACAGTTCGATGGCCCGGACCTTGCTGGCAGAACGTGTCATTCCGAGGTGCTGGCGCAGCGGCTCAGCGATCTGGCGCCCAACCCTCTACCGAGGATTCAGTGACGTCATTAGATCGTCAAAAATGCTGCCCATACGCTTACCCCAGAGTGACTGGCGATCGGTGCCGACCATTTCGGTACCGTCAAAGAGCACTCAGCCTTGCTCGACCTGCAGGCTCGTTGTTGGGAGCTCAATGACGGAGCGGCAGAGAGCCGACTTGCCTGAACCGGACTCCGCCACGCTGCCCGGTGTTAGTCCCCCTCGTGAGTGAAGAAACGTTGTCGAAGGCCTGGGCTAATCCACGCTCTGTCTGGAAGCCAAACAAAGAGTTACGAACGTCGAGCAACGTAGTCATGGCGGTGCGCGAAAGTCGAGTGAGCGGACGACATGCGTGTGTGCCGTGACCATGAGAGGTTCATCCTCTCAGGGACCTGACCGAGCAGGCGCGTTGAATGGTTGGCTATATGCCAGGGTCTTGGGTATGAGCGGTACCACTCCCCCGTCGTCAGCTGATACAGAGCCATGGCAATGTCGCCACATACGCCTTTCGAACCCGGCCGGGCCGGGTGTCCCCGACGTGCCCCGCCTTCTGCGGGCCGCTGCGGATCTTCTGGAACGCATCGGTGACGACATCGAGGTTCTGGACCTGGGTTTTCGACAAGATGAGCACCGGGACGGGCCATGGACGGCGATGAACATCTACTACCGGCGAGGTGCACCCCGCCGGCCCCGCCCCACGTATGGCGCGTAAAGAGTGCGGCGCTGCGGCCTAGCTAACGAGGCAGCCAAGCCTGGCACCGAAGTCGGCGATTGCCGCCGTGGTGGTGCCAACAATCGTCAACTCCCTGTTCGGCTCTTTGCTGATGGGTTGAATCGAGTGATCGGTCCATGTCGACTGCACGAGATAGCTGCAGTTCTCCGCGATCAGCGTTCCCTTTGTCCGCATGATGGAACGTGGTTGGCTGGCGAACGTCTGCCGCAGATCCGCCAGCGATATTTCTCGCGTCTGGCGGGCTGTGACCGTGATCAGCTGCCCGACAAAGGCTGCTCTATCGCCTGGCAGTCGCGCGCCTACGGCGGTGCTCTCCAGAAGGGCGTGCGATGCAGGCTGAGCGGTAGACGAGCAGACCACTGGCCGACCGGGCACTAATTCGCTTATCGACGCGATGACGAGTTCCTGTTCGCTGCTAGGAAGGCGGTCGGTCTTGGCAAGGATCACGACATGGGCTGCCACAAGTTGTTGTTCAGCAAGGGCAGCTGTGTATGGATCCTCGAGCAGGCGTTGAATAGCGACTGCATCCACCACCGAAACGATGCGATCGAGATGGACAGCCGGGCGAGCTTCGATGACCTGGGCGAGCGCATAGGGGTCCGCTACACCGCTAGCTTCGAGCACCACAAGATCGGCGTTCGCGGCGGCGTGGTCAAGTGACAAGGCAAGGTTCTCTGTGCTCTGGCAGCAAACACAGCCATTGGTGAGTTCAACCTGCAGTTCGGCGTTTGTGGCGATCAAAGAGGGATCGAACGGCAGCGACCCGACATCGTTGACTATTGCCCTAATCGTGACATTTGCCGGAGGTGAAGTGAGCAGGTCGACGAGCAGCGTTGTCTTACCCGCGCCAAGAAAGCCCGTGAGAAGCACAACTGGTGTCGTCATTTCGAGTGGCTTTGAAAGGTCGGCCATGTCTGGGCGATGGGCGTCGAGTTGCATCTGCAGCGACTCCCACTGCTGAGTGAGTGTTCCGGTCATGTTGGGATGCCACCAAGGATCGTGTCGACCACTTCGATGCTTCCCAGATCGGTGGGTGCTACCTGGTACGGATCATCGGCGAGCACCGTGAAGTCAGCCAGCTTGCCGACCTCGATGGATCCGAGCTGGTCGTCGCGGCGCAACACATGAGCAGCGTCGATCGTGATCGCTCGTAGGGCCCGGTCGACCGAAATCCGTTCGCCTGGGGCCAGCACGGTTTCCCCGTCAGCCCCGATGCGAGTCACCGCTATCTCGGCCACCAGCAGTGGCGACAGCGGCGTGACAACAAGGTTGAAGTCGGAGTGCAACGCGAACGCTGCGCCAGCGCGTTCCAGGCTGCCGAGACGAGCGGTGGCCTCGGAACGATCTGGACCGAACCCCATGTCGGCGTGCATCTGGGCTCGGAACTTCACGAAGTACGCGTTCACGCTGGCGCATCCACCAAGGGCGGCTAAGCGTCGGGCCTGCGAGGTACTGCTCAGGCAGTAATGCTCAATGACGAACCGATGATCAAATCGTGGATGGTTGACCAGCAGCTTTTCAAGCACGTCGAGTGTCATGTCGACGGTCTCGTCACCATTGGCATGCGAATGGATCTGAATGCCTGCTTTCCAGTAGGGAAGCATTGTTTCGTATACGTCTTCCCACGGCGTCTGGCCGGTCAGACCAACCTCGCCGTCGAGGTAACCGGGGAAACCGAGCCGCAGGGTCATCGAGGGATAGGAGCCGTCGTTCACGAACTTGACTCCGTGCGAAGCGAGGCGGTCGTCGCTGGCAGCGGTGCGTTCCGCAAGGAAGTCAAACGTGTCCTTGCCGAAGGAGCGCTGCAGCGCACCTTGCCACGGCACCATCAGCAACCGAAGCGGGAAGGTCCCCGCATCGATGGCTGCGCGGTGTTGATCCCATTCGCGCTCGAAGTCTTCGAGGCCCCAGATCATGTCGGCTGTCGTGGTGATGCCAGCCTCTTTAGCGACCGCTCCCATACGATCGATGGCCTCTCGCCCGAACCCAGGTCGGTACACGTCGGCGGCGACTGGCTTAAATGCGGCCGCGGTAGCAGCTGTTTCCACGAACCAGCCGTTGAGACGCCCATCGGGGTATCTGCCCAGACCATGCAAGGTCGTTGCCTCGTCGACACCGATCAGGTCGATCATGGGCGTATTCGCGTAGACGATGTGCGGTGCATAGGCGACTACCCACAGCGGCACTGTGTCACTGATCTGGTCGAGCATGTCGCGATCAAGGTGGCCTTGTTGGGTGGCGGGATCATAGCCCCACGCGGTAACTGGCTTGGGTCGCCCGTCGTCCCCGATCGTTGTTTCCGAGGCGAGGCTGCGCAGCTGATTGAGGACCGTATCTCGATCCGGCAAGCCGGCTCGGACTCCTGTAGGCGAAGCCGAATCAATTGGCCCCACATAGTTCAGGGCCATATAACTACCCGACATCCGCAAGTGGGTATGCGGATCGATGAAGCCAGGCATCAGGACACCGTCGGTATACGTCTCATCGATCGTGTGGTCATAACGCCGCAACCACGGCTGCATTGACTTGAGCGAACCGACGGACACGATCCGCCCGTCGGCCACCGCTACCGCATCAGCGTGTGGCCGACCCTGATCCATCGTGTGGATCTTTGCCGCGGTGAACACTCGAAGATCGTCCATGTCCCCACCATGTCATGTCGGCCGCGAGCGATCGGCATCTAGGTCACTGCTGAGCACTACGCGCCGCACGCCTGAACAGACATTCATGACCGCTACGGGTAGTCCGCTCCTGACCACGAACCCGCAAACACCGCGATTACTCAGCAGCGCCCAAGGTGCGTCGTGTTATCGAGTCAGGACGATCTTGCCGATATGGCCGCCGGCTTCGAGTTGCTGGTGGGCTTGTTCGGCCTGTTCCATAGGAAGGGCTGTATCGAGCACTGGGCGAATGGCGCCGGACGCGACGTCGCCCCAGAATTGTGACTGGACTGCGTCGCGTATGGCGCGCTTCTCGCCAGCGGTACGGGCTCGCAGAGTGGTTGCCGTGAGAATAAGGCGCTTCATCATCACGGGGCCGAAGTTTATGGTGGCTTCAAAGCCATCTTGGAAAGCGATATTGCAAATCCGCCCGTTCAGGTTCGCTGCATCGATGTTGCGCTGGATGTAGTCGCCGCCGACCATGTCCAAAATGACGTCGGCGCCGCCATTTGCCTGGACGACCTCGACGAAGTCGGCAGTGCGGTAATTGATTCCGTGTGTGGCGCCCAGGCCCGTGCTCACGGCTGCCTTCTCGTCCGATCCTGCGGTAGCGAAGATCGTGCTCGCCCCTATTGACCGTGCCATCTGTATAGCCATGACGCCAATGCCGCTGGTTCCGCCATGAACTAGGAACGAGTCGCCGGCTTGCAGAACGCCACGCATGAACACGTTCGCCCAAACAGTCATCATGGCTTCGGGCAGACATGCCGCGTCGGCGAAGTCCATGTCTATCGGGATGGGGAATATGGAGCCAGCTTCGGCCACAGCAAACTCTGCGTAACCTCCGCCGCCGAGCAACGCACAGACGCGGTCACCAACGGACCACTCGTCGACACCGGAGCCAACTGCAGCGACTACACCGGCTACTTCGAGGCCAAGCGTTTCCGACATGCCTGGAGGCGGGGGATACAAGCCAGCCCGTTGCATCAGGTCTGCACGATTCAGCCCGGCTGCCTTGACCTCGATCAGGACATCGGTATCACCAACATCTGGATCAGCAACATCACCGAGTGTCAATGGTGCATTCGCGTCGACGATGACTGCTTGCATTGTGTTCTCCTGTGGATTTGAGGTCGTGGCGTTTCGATGCCTCGGGTACCAAGCTACTTCCTGGATACTTCGTACTCTGCACTAGTTGACGACGCCAACACCTCAGCTTGGTGGTTGCCATCCGGGCGGGCCGAGCAGATAGCCGAAGCGGTCGCGCCAGTTCGTGGCACCGTTCACATCGCTTCTGAGCGACGCCCATTCGTGGAACGCAATCTTCATAGGATTAAACGTGTCGATATTCTTCGTCAGTCCGTACTGAATGCGTTCGCCTTCTGGCTCAAATGTGCCAAAGAGCCGATCCCATAGAATCAGGATGCCCGCATAATTACGATCGAGATACTGCTCGTTTGCTCCGTGGTGGACACGGTGGTGCGATGCAGTGTTCATGATCTGCTCGAGGGATCCTGGAAGACGGTTGAGGGTCTCGGTGTGAACCCAGTACTGGTAGAGCAGGTTCAACTCGCCAGCACGAGCGACTTGGCGCGTCGAGAAGCCCATCGCGTACATCGGCAGATAGACCCAATGCACGATGAAGCCAGTCCAAGACTGGCGCAGCGCTGTAGACAGGTTGTAACGCTGGCTCGAATGGTGATTCACGTGTGCGGCCCACAGCACTCGATGTTCATGACTAAGTCGATGGTTCCAGTAATAGGCGAAGTCCCAGACGACGACGGCGAGTGCGAACCCGCCTGCTCTCGACCCAAACTGGCCTAGCCGTCGTTGATAGATCACTTCGTCCAGTCGCCCCAACGCCTTTCCTGCGAACCCGTTCACGAACAAGCTGCCAAGGCCCATTGCAACACTGGCGGCCGCATCCCGGGGCTCATAGCCGACCGGCTCATCGACATTGCTGCTATCGATATCATCGCCAGGCTCAGCAGGTGACCGGTCCCGTAGCGATAGGTATTCAATGGCAATCGTGGCCAAGAACGCAGGTATTGCGGCGCGGGTGGCATTGGCACCCATCAGCTTTCCCATGGACCGCAGCAGCTTCATTTGCGCCATCCCTGGATCCCGATCACAACATCGAGCCTAGAGCGACACCACACCCGGTTGGTCAGTGTGCCGGGTCGCGGCGGGCACGCTCGATGCGCAGCTCGAACCCATCGCTGTTGCCTTGTGCAGAGAGCGGCGCGGACCAATGCTCGTCGACCTGCCACAGCACAACCTGCACCTCGTCGAGCCACTCGCCGATTGAAAGGGCGTCGTTCACTCGTTTTCGCACGAACTTCGCTTCCGACACCGAGGCAAGCTCGACGTCGATCACGGCTGCATTGTGTGTGGTAGCCACGGCGCTGGCAATCTGCAGCGCCGCTTGGATGGCGTCGCCTGTGATCGCATCGAGATTGCGGTGCGCCTGGCGCTCGCTCTGCTTGCGCTCCTTACGGCGTACCTTTTTGCGTTGCTGTTTGTTGAGCACGCTGTCGCCGTTGGTCACGGGCCAAATTCTAGAGCCGTGAGCGGTTCGCTCCCCCGCCGTACGATGACGGCGTGACGATTGCTTTTCCTGTGGACCTCGTGCGGGCCCTGCCCAAAGCCGAACTTCATGTACATCTTGAGGGCACAGTCGATGCAACGACATTGCTCATGTTGGCTGAGCGCCATGGTGTCGAACCGCCAGCGCCAGACGTTGAGAGCGTCGACGAGTGGTACAAGTTCGACGGTTTCCCCATGTTCCTCGAGCGTTATTTCGTAGTGTTGTCGCTGCTGCGCGATCCCGAGGACTTTGCCCTGATTGCCGAGCGATACATGCACACCGCACACGCACAAGGTGTCGTGCATCTTGAGTATCACGTGTCAGCCACGGGCCATATCGCGGAGAACGACAAGGCTTGGGCGCCTATTCACGATGGCATAGTGCAGGGCTGCAAGAGCGCCGCAGCAGCTACCGCTATGACGTGGGGCCTGATCCCTGACAACTCGCCGCACCTTCCTGCAGCTGCCTGTGCTCGGGCGATGGATGAAGTCTTCGCCCACGATCTTGACCACATCGTCGCTATTGGAATGGGTGGACCGGCCGAGAGCTGGTGGACCCATGACTTCGCTCCGATCTTTGCCAAGGCCCGGTCACTCGGTATACCAGGCGTATCTCATGCCGGCGAACACGGCGGCCCTGCCGAAGTCATTTTTGCCGTCGAGCAGTTCCAGGCTCAACGCATTCAGCATGGGATCGGTGTGATGTCGGATCCAATAGCTGTCGCGCTGCTGGTCGATAACGCTATCCCTTGCGATGTGTGCCCCGGTTCAAACTTGGCGCTGCACGCCGTCGAATCGGCGGAGGCACATCCGCTCCCCCAGATGCTCGATGCCGGCATCATCGTGACCATTGGGACCGACGACCCTCCGATGTTTCAGACGAACCTGCTCGACGATTACCAACGGGCCTGGGACTGGTGCGGTCTCGACGAGGCGGGTATTGGTCAGCTCGCACGCAACTCGATCCAGGCTTCCTTTGCGTTGGACGCGCACAAGCAACGGTGGCTGGCTGATCTCGGGTAACCCGTGACGAGCGCCATCGCACAAGTGTCACCCGAGCGGTCGTTGTGGTCTCTGGCGGAGGGCACGCTTTCGGGCCCAAGTGGGGAAGCCCTGCAATGGAAGCGCACCGTGTACCTCTCCACGACAAGTAGCCCAAATGGTCCGAGGAATCCGCACGCCGAACATACTGTTCCCGACTTCTCTCTGATAGGTAACGACAGTTTGTTGCCGCTCGACCACCTGCTTAACTCTCTCTCTCTCTCTCTCTCTCTCTCTCTCTCTCTTGGCCTCACGGAAGTAGCGGCGTGGCCGGACCCAGATAGGTAGCAGCGGTAGCCCTAGATCACTGTTTCTGGGTCCATCACCGGAGTATCTGCATGCTCTTGCTCGGCGCTGCATGCGTCGATGACTGTCTTGGTCGGGCCGTCGCTGTTGTGCAGCGTTGTACCCGTCTTGATCAGGTCGGTCGACAGGTCCACGACATGACCACCACCGGTGGCAAACGGGATCGTGGGCTGGTCTTGAAAGATACCGACATCGGCAGATGTGGTGCGCAGACCCATAGCGAGCCGCTCACCGTCAGAGCTGTTCATGTATCTACAGTGCAGCGTGTTACTGCTAAAGATCAGGCACTCGCCCGCCTTCATTGGATAATCGGTTGGTTGCGACGTGGCGTACATGTCGGGCACGAGTTCCAGCGACATGTCAAAACCAAGCTGAGCGGCGATGAAAAGATCACCAGAATACCGCACCGCAATCAAGGCTCGGCGACGCTTCTGGCGGTTATAGGACATGACGAAGCCGATGCGGTCGGCCAGAAACCGTCACAACATTGTGTCGAGTCGAGCGTCGACATGGGTTCCGGGGACCATCCGAAGAGATGAGTTGGCGTCATCGACATATTCGCGTGCTATCCAGCAATTGAGGTTGGCGAGTGCCGGAGGCATGCCCGCTGGTGGCGTCAGCGTCGGCAAGTCTCCATCTTCGACGAACGTGGTCGCCGAGTGCCAGAAGGTCCCTTTGGCGCCAGGTCGATGGAAAACACCTGGGTGCGCCACGCAACTACGTCATCGCCAAGGAGACTGGCAAGGCGTTCGCCGAGTATCGGCCGCTGGGCAATAGCCCGGATCTGATCGACGTTATGTTCCTGCCATAGAGAGCCGTGTTTGATGGACCAGATCCCTGCATCTTTCAAGCCGGCAACTATCTCGTTACCAATGACGTGGTCACCGTGCCAGTCAGCCTCATGGCGGTCGACCATCAGCTGACGGAGCAGAGTCGCCTCGTCAGGACTCAAGAAGGGCAAAGGTCCGATAACGCCGTCGCGCTCAAATGTCGCTACCTGATCGCGTGTGAGATAGCCAGCGCCGTGTGTCTCTTGTACGCGGGTGCCGACTGTGTGGCACGGGATGTCACTGAGCGCATCTAGACCGCGCGTGACATCGAATTGTTTTCCCATAAGGCGTCGGACGAACCAGTAGATGGGGCGAATTGACCCAATGAGCGTGACCAGAATAGCGAGCTCAACCCGCTGGTATCTGGTGAGAGGGATTCGAGAAATCGCATCGTCGGTCCGTACATGGCCTTGGTACCATCGATTGAGGCGGTCTTTGTCGGGCGTGGGCACTCATCAACAGTACACCGCGTAGACCTCTCCATACGTTGACCTCTGTATGCGCACGGACGCTAACGCACAGCGGTTTTTCGTGTCGTCATGACGACACAAAAATGTTTGGTGAGAGGCTCATGTGGGACCAAAGTGAGCAAACGTGAGGTCAAGTCACCATTCTTAGTGGGCAAGCGAATAGGTACAAAGCAGCTACGGTCCGCTCCCCCACCACGACCTGTTCTTCTGTTTCGACGCGCTCAGTGACCCGGGAGGCGCTGCCAACGCCGCACAAATCACCATGCGTTCCTTGACCTGGCGGTGGTATCGGCCATCTGCGCGGCGATCGCGGTTGAGGACGAGCGTCGTCTGTAAGCCTGCCAGATGTTGACTATGTCCGGGTCGTTTCAGAAGTCTTCGAGTTCAACGCCAAG
>MEHZ011498406.1_pt1 | contig 10553 bp, 12 predicted proteins | sample 897221 | NCBI WGS metagenome assembly MEHZ01 (sample SAMN05514161, study PRJNA337945) | marine metagenome | isolation source: marine surface water | place: Arctic Ocean | collected 2007-12-13 | reverse complement strand
ATCGCTGTCAACGCGGTGGCGCCGGGCATTATAGAGACGGGGAGGACCCTGGATTCCATCGGCAAGGAGCGCGTCGACGGGCTCGCGTCTGAAATCCCGATGGGCCGTATCGGGACGCTGGACGATATTTCCTGGGCAGTCGCCTGGCTTGCATCGGCCGAGGCGGACTACATGACAGGACAGGTGATCTCTCCGAATGGAGGGGCCACCATCGTCGGGATTTAGGTGCTAAATTTGGCTGTTCGCACAGGGCAGGTGACTAAGGTCCGGTTAGCAAAAGACGGATAACAAAAAAGGCGGGGCAAAATGCCCCGCCTTTCTCAGATCCGTCCGAAAATGATCCGGAGAATTATTTACACGGAAGCGGCGCGTGCGAGTCGAGCATGGACCATTTCTTGTCTTTCATGGTCAGGATGTAGCCCGGTAGCTGAGCGTCGCCGTGCTTGTCGAAGCAGATGCCGTCACCGATGACCAGGTTGTCGTAGGTCAGCGTGCCCAGTGTGTCGCGGATAGCGGCACGTTCGGCGACGACTTTCTCGGGGTTGCCAGTGGTTTTGGCTGCTTCCATAGCGGCTTTCAGGACATACATGGTGTCATAGGCACTGACGTCCACGTGATGCGGAAACGGCTTCGTGATGCCGAGCTTTGCAGCACCTTCGACGAACTTCTTCGTGAATTCGCGCGATTTGTCGTTGCGGTCATAGAAGAAGTAGCTGGCAAACACCGAGCCATCGCCGAGACCGGCAAAACCTTCGATGATTTCTGGATCGGCCCAGATCTGCGCGCCGATCAGCGGGGCGTTGATACCCTGACGACGGAGTTCCTTGAGCACGCGGATCGCGGGGCCCGTGATCGTAGCGACACCAATATAGTCGAGCTCCTTGCCCTTAAGCTGGGAGACCTGCGGTGCAACATCGAATGCCTTCAGCGAGAAGCCGAACGGTCCGGTGACCTTCACGCCTTCTTTTTCGAAGATTGGCTTCATGATGAACAACCCGACCGCCTTGGAGACGACGTCGTCGGTGCCGTACATGATCGCGATCGATTTTTTCAGCGCGTTACGCTTTTTGAGCGTTTTCACGACGCGCAGCATCTGGATGTATTCGCTTTCGGTCATCCGGAATGCGTAGGAGAACTTGTCGGCCAGCTTCGGCGCGGACGAAGCGTTCGGAATCTGGACGATCTTTTCCCGTTCACCGGCGGCAAAGGCAACACGGGCCTCGCTCGACGAAAACGGACCGACGACAGCAAGCGCGTTGTCGTCGCGGGCGAATTTGCGGACCGCAACCACGGCCTGCTTCGGATCGCCGGCGGTGTCGAATTTTACAATCCGGACCTGTTTGCCGTTGATGCCGCCTGCAGCGTTGATTTCCGCGGTCGCTATGTCGACGGCGACTTCGGTGGTCTTGTTGATGGTTGAATACAAACCCGTACGACCATAGCTAAGTCCGATAACGATTTCGTCTGCGGCCATGGCCGGCAGCGATGCGGTGAACAGACCGGCGGCAAGTGCGCCGGCGCCGAGTACCGATGATCTCAATATACGTTTCATTTTATTTACTCCTTGTTTTCCCTGTAGACATTATTGGCTGAAGTTAACGTGATATCAGCCCCCAAGATAGGCCTCTTCAAGGCGGCTATCATTGATCAGATCTGCCGATGCACCCGATAGGACGACCGCGCCAAGTTCAAGGACGTAGCCGCGCGCGGCTGTCGCCAGCGCCATGTTCGTGTTTTGCTCTACAAGGATCATCGTCAAACCATCCCGGTTCAGATCCTTGATCAGCTCGAATAACTGAGAAACGAGAATGGGGCTTAGCCCCAGTGACGGCTCGTCGAGCATCATCAGCTTGGGTTTGGCGAGCATTGCACGGCCGATGGCAAGCATCTGCTGCTCGCCGCCGGACAAGACCGACGCGGGCATGTTGCGCCGCTCGGCGAGGTTTGGAAACCGCTCGTAGATTGCTTCGATTTCAGCGGTCACATCGACGGTCCGGCAATAGGCGCCCATCAGCAGGTTTTCGTGGACCGTGAGACTGACGAAAATCTGGCGTCCTTCGGGAACCAGCACCAATCCGGCCTGAACACGGCGGGGGGCGGACCATCCGGCGATGTCTTTCCCGTCGAAAATGATACTGCCTTCTGCTTTTTCGGTTCCGGATAGGGCTTTCAGCAGCGAGCTTTTACCGGCGCCATTGGCGCCGAGGACTGTGATCACTTCTCCTTTTTCCAGGGACAAGTTGACATCCCGGACGGCGTGATTCCGACTGTAGTGGACGTTGATCCCGGTGGCATCAAGTAGCATCGGAAGTCTCTTTCACGGGCTGTGAGCCGGGCTGTGACCCAGGCTGTGAATCGCTTCGGCCCAGATAGGCCTCCAGAACGGCGGGGTTCTGGTGAACCTCGTCCGGCGTTCCTTCGAAGATTTTTTGTCCGAAGTTCAGCACGACAACGTGGTCGCACAGGTTGCGGACAAAGTGCATATCGTGCTCGACGACAAGGATTGTCACGCCGGAGGCGGACACCTTTTCGAGTAGTTCCTGGAGCTGGCGGGTCTCTATCTCATTCAGTCCCGCTGCCGGCTCGTCAAGCAGCAGCAATTTGGGCTTAGACACCATGGCGCGGACGACTTCGATACGTTTCTGGACGCCGTAAGGCAGGTTGGCGACAACTTCGCCCGGATAGGTGCCGATTCCGCCATTCTCGAGTGCCGCTTCGGCTTCTTCCCGCCATTTGTTTTTGGACAGCAGGCCAAGCGGGAACATCAGTTTGCCGAACGACCGCGCGCGGGCGTGCTGGCCAAGCATGACGTTTTCGATAGTCGACAGATGCGGCATCAGGCGGATGTTTTGGAAACTCCGCGACATGCCGTGGACGACCCGGTCCTGGGATGGCACATGCGAGATATTCATACCGTCAAGAACCACGGTGCCGTCATCGATCGGATAGACACCGGTGAGCAGGTTGAAAACGGTTGTCTTGCCTGCACCATTGGGACCGATAAGGGCGGTGCGGCTGCCGCGACGCACGTCTAGCGAGACATTGTCGATGACCTTAAGGCCGCCGAAGCTTTTGTGAAGGCCTGTAATTTTGAGAACATTATCGGTCATTTCCGCTTACTCCGCCTCGCCGGTATTTTTGCGCCGACCCCCGGTAAATATCGAAACGATACGGTCCTGCATGGTACGTGTCACAACACCTTCGGGGCGGATGACCATCATGACCACGATAAAACCGCCGAAGAATATGAACCGGCTATCCGCCAGCCAGGTCGATCCGATTTCGATTGCGAGATTTCGGATCAGTTCGGGGACGACGGTGAAGAAAATGGCGCCGATCAGCGGCCCCCAGGCAGTCTGAGTCCCGCCGAGCAGCACATACAGGAGAATGTAGATGCTGAGGAGTACGTTGAAGGCTTGGGCTTCAATGTAATTGTAATGATGACCGTAGAGCGCACCGCCGAGGCCCATGATCATGCCGCCAACCGTGAAGGCTGCGACCTTTGCCAACCGCACGTTGACACCGAACAGGACGGAGACGCTTTCGTCGTCATGGATGGACCTGAGCGCGAGGCCAAGCCGTGTCGACATGAAATAGAAGCAGAACAGGATGACCGCGATTGTGGCAACGACGAGGATCTCGAATGGCGCATGGTCATCCACGGGCATGCCGGCCGCAGCGCCCAGGAATTCCATATTAATCGTCAGGCCATAGACGATCTCCGCAAAGGCAAACGTGGCAAGCACCATATAGACGCCTCGGGTCCGAAGGATCGGGAAGGCGATTACGAAACTGACCGCGCCGACGAACAACATGGCGAGGATAATGCTCAAGATCATCGACAGGCCAAGGCCGTCCGACAGATTAAACCAGCCGCTGGCATAGGCGCCGAGCGTGATAAAACCGGCCGCACCAAGATTAAGCTGGCCGGAAGCCGCGGGCAGGAAAATCCCGTAGGCATAAATAATGCTCAGGCACAAGATAATGAGCTGTGACTCAAGATAGCCACTCATCTCAGAATTTCCCTTTGCCGATTGCCGAATGGCCAAACAGACCCGTCGGCTTGAAGATCAGGATGATCAGAAGCAGGCCCCAGATCGGCACCTTCACAAAGTCGGCGCCGACGATATAGATCGAGAATACCTCCAGGATGCCGACCATGAGGCCGCCAATAACCGCGCCCCAGACACTGCCGAGCCCGCCGAGCACCATGCCCGCGATGGCGACCGTGGCAACGGTGTCGCCGATATAGGCATCGACCGTGGTGTAATTGATCGTGAACAGAATGCCCGATATCGCGCAGAGCAGTCCGGTGATCACATAAACGATGGGAACGATCCGGAGAACGTCGACACCCATCAGGGTGGCCGTTTCTGGCCGTTCGGCGATGGACCGAAGCGCCCGTCCGAGCTTTGTGCGCCGGATGATGTAATGCAGTGTGAACACGATTCCAAGCGACAGGAAAAGGCTGATCACCTGGGGGTAGCTGAACAGCAGCGAACCTATTTCAAAGGTCGCGTTACCAAACGGGGACATGACGGTGAGCGGATCGGAACCGTAGGCGCTGATCACCATATGCTCGAACATGATCAGGAAACCGAGCGAGCTGACGAGGGGCAGGGCATGCTCCGTCGCGTCGCCGTATTTGGCTTTCATGTAGCGATATGTGAAGCGTTCGATGATCAACGAGGCGACCGTGACGACGACAATCGCAATAATGATCCCGGCGATCCACATATTGGGTTCGCCGAACAGGCCCAGCAGGGTTTCGTTACCGAAGGGCAGGCTCCCTGTCATGGTCGCCCACATCATTACGGCCGCGACCATGAACAACGCGGGTATCGTGAAGTTGAGGAAGTTGAGCATCCCGATGATCAACGTGAAGGCGACGGCCACCATCACGTAAAGGCCACCGAGCATCAGCCCGTTAATAAGTTGCTGCAATAAAAGCATTGTGGTTCTAGGCCGTTGAAATATTGAGGTTATAGGGGGACGGCACAGGCGGCAGTGTGTTTGCCGGGCTGGTCCGTGTCGACCTTACTCGCCATTTACTTCGGGCCGGCCAAATGCGCGCTTTTGTCGACGGTGTCAGCATCATCACTATCTATGTAGCTCCCTGTTGCGTTCAGATTGGACGTATAGATGACGCGACGCAATATGTTTTTGCGCTGCAAAAGGTCCGCCGGAAGGCATGCGGTAACCGGGTAAGTATCTCAGTTTGAAACCAACCGTCGGAATATTTTACACATTTGTGTGAGCGCAATCTTCGGCGTCTTCTAGCGCTCTGAAATATAACAATAATGCTAGCTGGCACGTTTTTTGCGCAGTGCGTTGGCAATATGAACATCAGCACCCGGTGGTGCTTACAGGAGCGTAAAGATTATGAATAAGTGGGTTTCAGGAATTCTCGTAGGGGTTGGCATGTTTGCGGGGCTTTCCGCGACAGCGCAAGCAACAACCGTTTACAACGTGCAGAGCACCAGTGTCGTTAACTGCGGCAGCGCGTCGCACGGTCTGTGGACGGGCCAGCAGAATTTTTCGGGCGGCAGCTGCGGGAATTATTATGATAATTCCGGAGTCTACACCGTCAATGATGACGATGCCGACACGAATAACTGGACTGGCACTTTCAACGCGTTCGCGATCAACCCGCACGGGACGACCGCCAATATTGCGCTAACTTTTTCGGACTTTGCGGAGACTGCGAAGTACAAGACCGAGGGTGGCGTAAGCTACGATGAGAACACCGACACCCCCGATATCGACTTTTCCAGGGCGTTGCCGGCACGATTGAGATCGATAGCGTTACTTACACCGTTGACGGATTTGCCGGTGGATATTCCTTCCAGTGGGGCCAGGGCGGCAACGCCAAGGATGCCAGCGAATTTGGCGGATCTGCCTGGATGTTTTTGAGCGGCCCGGCCGGCCCGCTGTCCGGTCACTGGGACCTCAACCTTGCCTTTGGTGCGCCCATCACGACCACCGAGGTGCCGGAGCCCGGCGTTGTCGCGCTGTTCGTCATGGGGTTTCTGGGATTTGGTCTTGCGCGCCGTCGGGTACGCAAAGCGAAATAGTCAGCTAAATAGCGACAAAAAAGGCTCCCCATCCGGGGAGCCTTTTTCTTTGTCCTGAGCTCCGGTTCAGGCTTTCTTTTTCCGGTTTGCCGGATTCTGGTTTTCCGGGGACTGGGTCCGGCCTTTGCGGCCCTCCTTGGTCGGAATATGGCTCTCGTGGTTCTTGAGGTACCACTTCGCGATTTCCTCCCGTGTGGTCCACCACACATCGGGGAACTGCTTGGCGTAATCCAGAAATTCTCTCACGCAGCGCACTCTGAAGGGCTGTCCGACAACATGCGGATGCAGGCCGAGATTCATCAATCTGCCACTGGTCGCGCCTTCTGCGTAAAGCGTATCGAACTGTTCCTTAAACAAATCGAATGCTTCGTCGGTCGTGTTTCCGCGGCGCATGAAGATCATGAAATCGTTCACTTCATTCGTATACGGGATTGAGACAATGGGTCCGCTATCGGTGTGGATCAGGTAAGGCTGATCGTCGTTCAGGTAGTCGGTGGTGTACAGCAGGCCCTGTTCTGCGAGGATCTCCACCGTCGACGGGTTTCCGCGCAGCGATGATGAGAGCCAGCCCGTGGCAGGCTTGCCAACAACATCGTTGTAGACCTTGAGTGTCTCCAGAACGAGTTCGCGCTCGCCCTCTTCGTCAAAATAGTAATTGGTTAGCAGGTCGGACTGCACGTAGTTGTGGGCAACCAGCTCCCAGCCTCGGTCGACGCAATGCTGGATCGCCTGCGGTCGCTCCAGCCCCATCTTGGCGTTCATGGTGCAGCTTACGGGGATACCGGCGCGCTCCGCGATGTCGAACAGGCGCCAGATACCGACACGCTGTCCATATTCTCGCCACGTGAAATTCGGGATATCTGCAACATTGCCGGGCAGGGGATCGGGCAGGATTGCCGGGCCACCGGCGTAATACGGACCGTCTGTATCTTTCGTCAGGTCCCAGTATTCCAAATTGAAGGTCACGATAACGGCGACGCGGGCGCCGTTCGGCCATTTCAGCGGTTGGCGTTCCGGCATCGGAACGAAGTCGTAATACATGCTTTCCCCATAAGGCGGTTTGTGAATCTACTGTATTTGTAGACGATCGTTGAGACGGTGAGAACGAAATTCGGCTATACTTGGAATTCACCGATAATGATGAGGCTTTTATGGCAACGCAGATGTCGACCCGCACCGAAATGCTCTCCGCCGCGGAAACGTTCATTGGCCGGGTGCGCGCTCTCTTTGCGCAAGGTCTGGATGACCAGGCGGTCTGGACGAAAGCGTGCGTTCATTTGCGCGATCTGCTGGCGGATGACGATCTGAAACGTCATGCCGATACCTGGCCTGACAGCCTTGCGCTAGAGGGCAAGCCGAGCAATCTACTGTTTTACGAAGACCCCGATTACGGCTTTGTGCTGAATGCCCTAATCAAGGCACCAAATCTCAAAACGTCGGTTCACGATCACGGTAAATCATGGACCCTCTATGGCGTGCTTGAGGGTGGTGAGAGCGTCACCCGGTTCACTCGCACCGATGATGGCCCGCAGGTGCCTGAGGCGGCCACGCTGGTAGAGGCGGCCACGCATGATGTCGTGCCGGGCTATATCGACTTTGTGCCGCCATGGGTGATCCACCAGGAAACCAACACCGACCAGCGCACGATTGGTTTTATCGTGCGTAGTCAGCGTTCGGGAACCTTTGTTCAGAACCGTTTCAATCCTGAAAAGGGTACGGTGGATCAATATGACGGGCCGGTGCAGATGCCGTATCAGCTAAGTTGGGCCGAGTAGAGAATGCAGTAAGCGGTTATCTCTGGAGCTGCTCCGGCCTGCAGGCAGGTTTGTCAGCTCGTGCGTTTGATCAGGTGATAGCCGAAATCGGTTGTCACGACGTCGCTGGTCGATCCGACTTCGAGACCAAAGGCGGATTCTTCGAATTCCGGAACCATCATGCCGCGGCCGAAGCTGCCGAGATCGCCGCCCTGTGAGGAGGACGGGCAGTCTGAGTTCTGGCGTGCGACGTCGGCGAATTTGCCACCACCGTCGATCTCAGCCTTCAGCTCTGTGATTTTTTGCTGGGCTTCTTCCTGTGAACGTGTGGCGGTCGAACGAAGCGAGCCATCGTACATAAGAAGAATATGTGCAGCCCCGATCTGATCAGACATTTTTTTCCTTTCGAAATCAGCCAGCCCGACCGGCGCGGCGTCTTCAGCCAGCCCGGGGTCGTTCTGTAATTGTTGTTTATCGTACAGTTGAGATTACGCGGATTGAATGTCTACGGCCACCCATTGACCCGCTCTAAATCGTCTTTTGTGTCAAGATCCAGGGCCAGACCCGGACGTTGAATTAGCTGTACCTGCAGTCCCAGATTTTTGGCAGATTCGAGATGGAGCCGCATGCTTTCCGGACCGAAACTGAACAGAAGGGAGCCGGGTTGGAGGACACTCAAGGCATTGGTGCCGATCTGTCGGCGATCCGGCGCAAGTCCGATACTCGGCGCATTCAGCAGCGGAGCAATGTCGTCACTCGTCAGGTTCGGCAGGTCGGCGGCTAGAAAAACCGTCCGATGGGCCGGAAGATATTCAACTGCTTCGAGCAGTCCGGCGTTTAGACCTTCTGTCGTTTGGCGAATAAACCGTGCAGAGCGTGAGTTGGCGATATCGGCGACGGCTTCGTCGGTGCTCAGAAGATAGACGGCAATGTCTGGGCCCATATTTCGCCCTGCTTCAAGCGCGGTTTCGAGAACGTGCTCCACAAGTCGGCGGTTAAGCGCCAGGCGTTCTGCCGGCGATAGCATCACGGCAAGTCGGGACTTGCCGGAAGCGAGGCCTTTAACTGGAATGACGATGCTCGCGTGCTGCATCATTCGGGTCTCGGCATCATTTGGGTTTCTGCGTCATTCGGGGGGGCTTCGTCGGTCACCGACGACCGGCAAAGGCGAGAATATCGTCTGCCAGACGGGCTTTGTCTGAGGCTGATTTCATAATAGTATCGGTCACGAGGACCTGCATGCCGAGCGCCTCAATCGATGCGGTGGAGGCGGCATCTGCGTTGTCGATAACGATCGCTGTTGCCAGGTCCTGATAATGGGTTGCGATCGTGTGTGCAGACGGCACTCCTCCCAGCTCCGACATCATTTTGGCGGCGGGGCCCTTAATTGCCTGCCCGCCGACGATTGGCGATACGACGATCACCGGGACGCCCGCGGTGGAGAGGAAATCGGATATTGCGGGGACCGCAAGGATCGGTGCGATGCTGACATAGGGATTGGACGGGCAGACAATCACCGCATCTATCGCGCCGCTTTTGAATGCTTCTGATATTTTTGGTGGCGGTACGGCCTGCCCGGCGCCGACAAAATCGAACCCCGTCACGACGGGCGAGCATTGGCGTCGGACGAAATATTCTTGGAATGGTAGATCGCCGTCGGTCGTCCGAACGATGGTGGGAACGGGATCGTCTGTCGCTGGAACGATCGGGTGGCAGATCCCAAGCTTAACCGCGAAGTCGGCGATGATCGCCGAGAGTGTCTCTTCATTCTTAAGGCGCCGCGTTCGCTCAACATGGGTCGCAAGGTCGCGGTCGCCGAGCTGAAACCATGTTTCGCCGCCAATACGGCCGAGCGATTCCATGAAGTTCCACGTTTCGTCTACCTGGCCCCAGCCGGTTTCCGGATTGGCGACACCGCCCAACGTGTAAAGAACTGTATCCAGGTCGGGACAGATGCGCAGCCCGAGATGGTCAAAATCGTCTCCGATATTCACCATGATCGTCAGATCTTCCGGGGGTAGAATCTGGGCCAGACCAAAAGCGAGTTTGGCACCGCCGACACCACCTGCTAGAGCGAGAAACATATATGTCTACCTGAACAAATCGAGTTCGGGGGGGCGAACAAGATCCGCTGCGTTCCCGGTGCCGGCCGCCCAGTCCAGGCCGCGAATGATTACAATCGGCAAACCTTCATCGCCCTGTCCCATAAGCAGCGATGCGGCCCCGGCAGCTTCATCGGCAATGGCGATCTCGCTTGACTGCAGAATGTCGCCTGCGCGGTCGGGCGCGCCGCGCCGGTCCTGTAGGGCCAGCAGTCCGAACGAACCGATTGCCGTCCCGGTCGTGCCCATACGCCAGGCCCTTCCCATGCTGTCATTAATGATAACGGCAACCCGGCTACCGGATTTTTCTAGAATATCTTCGGCAATTGTTTTTGCGGAGCGGTCGGCATCTTCTGGCAGGAGCACGGCGATCTCGTCGCCGCCCGCGTTTGAAATATCAATACAGGCGTTTGCGGCGACGCAACCATTGCGGTGGCGGGCGATGATAAGTCCCTCCCGCTTGCGCACAATTTCAGAAGACTCCGCAAGAATAAGTTCAACAACCCGCGGGTCTTTGCTCGTCTCCGTCGCCAATGCGCGTGCGCCAACGCCCGGTGAAATGGTATTCAGATCGACGGCCTGTCCTTCGGCCTTTGAGACGATTTTCTGCGCGAAGACAATGA
>MEHZ011312809.1_pt1 | contig 10563 bp, 9 predicted proteins | sample 897221 | NCBI WGS metagenome assembly MEHZ01 (sample SAMN05514161, study PRJNA337945) | marine metagenome | isolation source: marine surface water | place: Arctic Ocean | collected 2007-12-13 | reverse complement strand
GTAATTGTCGAGTTTCAAGACCGGTGCATTCGACCACTCTGCCACTCCTCCGACTAGCGCTGCATAGTGGTGCTAAATTGATTTATCAAGAGCAAGAATACAGGTAAGTTGCAAGAAATTGCCTTTATCGCATTAATTGCAACACTGGGCTTTTCTCTAGGTTATGATGTGGGTTAGGTTAGCTCAAGTAATGGTAATTATGGTGGCGCAGGTGCCGACGCGGAAACGTCACTTTCAATCAAACGTAAACTCGAACCTTTTATTTTTGTCATCTTTAATGTTAACGCGGCCACCACACACCAACATGGAGGGAGGGGGATTATGACAAGACACTCTAGCTTATTTACAGTTCTTGCTCTTACCACATTAATATTCGGCAACTCAGTTAGAGCCTTTGAAACCCGCGCGCAGGCTGCTTTTGTAATCGATCAAAATTCAGGGACCGTGCTTTTAGCAAAGCGAGCCGACATAGCATTGCCCCCAGCCTCTATGTCAAAACTGATGACGCTTTTTATGGCTTTTGAAGCCCTGCATAGTGGACGATTGCGCTGGAAGGAAAAGCTGCCAGTATCCAGCCATGCCATGAGCTATGGTGGCTCAACTATGTTCCTAGACACGACAGATCGGGTGACCGTTGAAGACTTAATTCGTGGGATCATAGTTTTGTCGGGAAATGATGCCTGTGCCGTAATCGCAGAAGCGCTTTCTATTGACGGGACAGAGGCCGGATTTGCTGTGATGATGACCAAACGGGCCAAGGCCCTAGGCATGACTAACTCTGTCTTCGCCAATTCCAATGGTTGGCCAGATATTAAACAACGCATGTCAATGAAGGATTTAGCGATCCTAGCGCAGCGTCTCATTTCAGACTTTCCAGACCAATACCCCATGTTTTCAGAAAAAGAGTTTGCATTTGATGGGCGCGCTCCGAGTAATAGCCGTAACCGCAATCCACTTTTGAGCCTAGGCATTGGTGCTGATGGTTTGAAGACGGGGCATACATCTGAGGCCGGATTTGGATTGGTCGGTTCCGCTAAGCAGGGAGAACGGCGGGTGATTTTTGTGCTGACCGGTTTAGAATCTGCCAAGGCTCGCTCCGATGAGGCAGAACGTATTGTGACATGGGCCTTTCGGCAATTCAGTTTAAAAACCCTTAAGAAGCCCGCAGACATTCTTGCTCAAGTGGAAGTTTGGAGGGGCAGCAGCAACACTGTTGGGCTATCACTAATAGGAAAACCAAAAATCTTAGTTCCAATGGATCTATCGAAAAATATCGTCTCAAAAGTTGTCTACCAAGGGCCGTTGCAGGCACCAATCACTAAAGGCGACAAAGTAGCCGAGTTGGTGATTTCGGTTCCCGGCTTACCTAGCTCACGTTTTCCGTTAATAGCAGCGGAGACGGTAGCGCGCGGTGGCTTTCTACCTAGGTTGCGCACAGCAGCCCTCGTATTGCTACGCAAAGTGAATGGAGCCATATCCGGAGAATAGATGGCTGACAGAAATTTTATATCCTTTGAGGGCATCGATGGCTGTGGAAAATCTACTCAAGCCAAGCTTCTGGCCGCGCATTTTTCCACTGAGGACCAAGAGATTGTACGCACACGCGAACCGGGCGGCAGTCCCGGGGCTGAGGCTATCCGCGAGCTTTTACTCACAGGTGCCACAGATAAGTGGAGTGCCGAGACAGAACTCTTGTTATTCACAGCTGCGCGTCGTGATCACCTCGAAAAGACTATCAATCCCGCACTTGCCACAGGTCAAATGGTGATTTGTGACCGTTTTGCTGACAGCACACGCGTGTATCAAGGCGCAACACGTGGCGACCTTCGAGCTAAAGTGGATCAGTTGCATGAGGCGATGATTGGCCGTGAACCTGATTTAACACTTATCATCGATGTAGATCCAAAGATTGCATTAGCCCGAGGCTTAGCACGCAATTCTGGCGAGGACCGATTCGAAGATTTTGGTTTGGAGTTTCAGGAAAAACTCCGTGCAGGATTTTTAAAATTAGTGCAAGAATATCCACTACGGTGCCATCTTGTAGATGGCAACCGTCCAGCCGAAGCCGTGTTCGCTGATGTTTTGGCTTTAGCACAGCCATGAGCGATTTTTCCCAAGCAGATCAAACCACGGGACTGCCACACCCGAATAATACCGAGCAAGTTTTTGGTCACGACGCACCAAGCGCACAGGTGCTAGAGGCAATCAATGGGGACCGGGTTCATCACGCTTGGATGCTGACCGGACCCAAGGGAATTGGTAAGGCTACCTTGGCCTATAAAATTGCAAGATTTCTTTTGGTGCAAGATCTACCGGGCGAAAGCTTACTTGGAACGCAGCCACCAGTCACCAGCCTTGCAGTTTCTCCAGATCATCCTATTTCCAGCCGCATTCGCGCCAGATCGGAACCCGGTCTTTACGTGCTTCGACGTCAAATAGATGAAAAAACTGGCAAATTAAAGACAATGATTACTGTCGACACAGTGCGCAAATTGCGCAAATTTTTTAGCCTATCCGCTGGTGGAAATGGTCGCCGTATCGTAATTGTAGATTGCGTCGATGATATGAACAACAATGCCGCGAATGCGCTGTTGAAAGTACTGGAAGAACCACCAGAGAATGCTGTTTTATTATTAGTCACACATCAGCCCAGCCGCATATTACCCACCATTCGCTCACGTTGCCGTACCCTGTCCTGTGGCCCCTTATCCCCAGCAGACTTACAACAAGCCTTTGAAGTCGTACTGCCGGATCATACTTTCGAGCCCAGTCTGATTGCATTGGCTGAGGGCTCGGTCGGACAGGCCGCAGAGTTAGCCCTCACGGAAGGGGTACTAGCCTATGGCACAATTGTGAATATGTGCCGTAACCTGCCCCACTTTGACCGTGTGAAGCTGTTAAAACTAGCCAATTCGGCCGGACGCAATACGGATGGAAAATTCGACCAGATTCTAAACCTATTAGATATTTTTATCGCGCGTCTAGCTCGTGCGGCCGTATCACCCGTCAGTGCATATGAAGCCGCTCCAGGAGAAAACGAAGTTTTTTCAAGACTTTGTCCCAATCAAAATGCTGCCCGTCTTTGGGCTGATACTCAACTTGAACTTAGCCAGCGCGCGCGTCGAGGTAAAATAGCCAACCTTGACCCCAGTTCACTGATCTTAGATATGGGACTTAGGATAGAAGAAACTGCATCGAAAATTTTACGCTAGAAAGGCCTCACTTGATCCACCCCCCCAGCATCACTGACAGCCATTGCCATCTCGATTTTCCTGATTTTGAGAATAAATTGGATGAAATCATCGCCCGTGCACAACAAGCTGGCGTGCAGCGGATGGTGACAATTTGCACGAGATTACGCCAAGAGCCTAATGTGCGCCAGATAGCCGAGACCTATGCGCCCGTTTTCTATGCCGCTGGCACCCACCCTATGAATGCCGATAAAGAGCCACTGGTTACAGTTGATGAACTGATTGTACTGGCAGCACATCCCAAATTTGTGGCTATTGGCGAAACTGGGCTAGATTACCATTACACCTTAGAAAGTGCCGAGTTGCAAAAACAATCTCTGCGCATCCACATCGAAGCGGCACAAGCCACCAAACTGCCACTGATCATTCACGCACGTGGCGCAGATGCCGATATGACTGAAATTTTGCAATCAGAGTACAAAAACGCACCGTATGCCTGCGTGATGCATTGCTTCAGCTCATCGCCTGAATTGGGCAAAGCAGCACTAGATCTGGGATTTTATTTGTCGATGTCGGGCATAGCAACCTTCCCAAAATCCCAAGAGGTGCGAGACATTTTTGCCAGCGCGCCCATAGACAGAATCTTGGTTGAAACTGATGCACCATATCTGGCCCCGCCGCCCTATCGCGGAAAACGCAATGAACCTGCATATTCAGCCTTTACCGCACAAGTTGGGGCGGATGTGTTTGGGGTCTCTCTTGAGGAGTTTGCTGCCCAAACTGAGGCTAATTTTGAGCGGTTATTTTGGAAAGCCACATGAACCGAACCGTCACTATATTGGGCTGTGGTTCCTCCGGCGGCGTGCCACGCTTGGGTGGCAAATGGGGCGCTTGCGACCCAAAAAATCCTAAAAATCGCCGGCAGCGCTGTTCTATCTTGATCGAGCAAACAGGCCCTGAAGGCATAACACGGGTTTTGATAGACACATCTCCAGACTTGCGGGCCCAACTGTTGAGTGCTGAAATCGGTGAGTTAGACGCAGTGGTGTATACTCACTCCCATGCAGATCACGTACACGGCTTGGATGATCTGCGAATGATAGTTATCAATATGCGCAGGCGCTTGCCAGTCTGGGCCGATGCGGCAACAAAAACAGATCTCTTGGCGCGTTTTGGCTATGTGTTTCAAACTCCCGAAGGCTCTAGCTACCCTCCGATCTTGGATATGAATAATATCACTGGCCCCTTTACCATTACTGGTGCAGGCGGTGAGATTGATTTCCAGCCCTTTGAGGTTGCTCATGGCAATGCAAAAGCACTGGGATTTCGAGTTGGCGACATGGCCTATCTTCCTGACGTCTCTGACATCCCAGATGAAGCTTGGGCACACCTGAAAAACCTTAAGCTGTGGATCGTCGACGCACTACGCTACGATCCACACCCTTCCCATACTCATGTTGAAAAAACGCTAGACTGGATCGTGCGGGTCAAACCAGAGCGGGCAATCATTACGAACATGCATGTCGACTTAGACTATGCAACTTTGCAATCCGAACTGCCCATAGGTGTTGAGCCAGCATTCGATATGTTAACGCATTCCATCTGATATGAGCATCTTACTCCAAGTCATTTTACCAGTTTTCCTCGTCATTGGATTTGGTTATCTGGCCGTTTGGCAAAAATGGTTTTCTGATAGCGGTGTCGAAGCCCTAATGAAATTCACCCAGACGTTCGCAATTCCATGTTTGCTGTTTCGGGCAGTTTCAACTTTAGACCTTAGCCAAACTTTTCATTTCGCATTACTTGGTGGGTTTTATTTTGGCGCAGTATGTGGCTTTTGCTTGGGTCTTTTCGGCGCAAGGTTTTTGTTCAAACGCACATGGGATGACAGCGTCGCCATTGGTTTTTGTTGCCTATTTTCCAACTCAGTCCTACTAGGCCTGCCAATAACAGAGCGCGCTTATGGGACGGCGGCACTCACTGCTAATTTTGCTATCATCGCTGTTCATGCCCCCATCTGCTATGGGATAGGCATCACTGTGATGGAGCTGGTACGCGGGCGTGGATCTAGTGCGCCAGAATTACTACGTAAGGTATTGCAGGCAATATTCAAAAACGCTTTAGTGATTGCCTTAGGTCTCGGATTTTTTGTAAATTTATTAGGTATAATTTTGCCTGTAATTCTGACTGATGGGCTTGACCTCTTGGCCAATGCAGCACTTCCTGCGGCTCTTTTTGGATTAGGCGGTGTCTTGGTGCGGTATCGGCCCGAGGGCGATTTACGGGTAATATTTTATATTTGTGCTATCTCCTTACTGGTGCATCCCAGCCTTGTTTGGATCACAGGTCGCTACTTTGATTTATCTGAAACAGACTTTCGCAGTGCAATTCTAACCGCCGCCATGGCTCCAGGAATCAATGCTTATATTTTTGCTAATATGTATGGTACTGCTCGCCGGGTTGCCGCATCAGCAGTTTTGATCAGCACCGCCCTTACAATCATCACAGCCAGCTTCTGGCTCTTTGCGCTTGGCTAGGCAAAGCGGACGGGGCGAAATAGCTTAAGAAGGGGGGACGCGTAGCCATCTAAAATTTCTGAGGCCAATAGCTGACCTACAAAGGGACCAAGGGTCACACCGCTATGCATAATGGCAGTGTAGGCGCCCACCAGGCCCGGGACGGCCCCAATAACAGGCATCCCATCCAAAGGCACAGGCCGTATGCCTATCTTGACTTCAGCAAGCCGGAGCTTGGGTACATTTCGCAATTTAGTTTGAATACGAGATATAATCTCACTCGCTAAGCCAATAGCACTCACATTTGGATTAATTTCGCCATTGAAAATTTCTCCAGCCACGAAACTACCATCCAGATTTTGTCGAAAATGAACGTCAGGGGTCATCAAAACATGTTGGATAACTTGCGGTAGAGGGTCCGTTTGTAAAATTATACCCTCGTTGTTCGCCATGGGCAGTGTCCAATCAAGACCTAATAACGCATTTTGTGCAGCGGCACCCGTTGCAAGAACGACTACATCACATAATAGTTCACCCACTTCAGTTTGCACTGAACAAACGCGCGCCGCCGCCTGCCCAACACCAGTGACTGGCACACAACCTCGCACTGTTCCGCCGTTACGCTTTACCTCGTCCAATATTGCGAGAGCTACACTTTTCGCTTGTGCAGCACCCTCTGTTGCAGTCAAGATCGCTTCGTTCGGAACCTCTCTCAAATGGGGTTCAAGTATTTCAATTTCCGAATATTTCAAAAGTTTGGACGGATAACCTCGTTTCGTTAGGACTTGGAATTGTTCAGCAAAATCACGCCCCACATCTTCCCACCAAAGCGTACCTTGCCAACGCATATGATTTTCCAAACTCAGCCTTTGGTCCAGAGCACGAAAACGCTCCAAAGCTTCATTACGGAGGTTGAAGTAGGCCTGATTTTCAGCAAAGCTCGCATTAATCCAGCCAAAAGAATTACCGCTGGCGATGCCTCCTAGAGGGCCTTTATCCAAAACAGTAACTTCAGCCCCAAGATCTTGGCAAGCCAAAGCAACACTGGCACCAATTATGCCCGAGCCAACAACTACAACTTGTTGGTTTACAACCACGTCGAACAGCCTAAGCCAATAATTGTATTTTGCATCAAAGCATGCCCAGAATAAAACCCATAAGAATATTCATACCCTTGCCGCCCAAGATGTAAATTGACTGCAGGGATATAGTTGATTGGGAGGTTTGGCACGTTTTCCCAACCTTGCCCCTTGTTTCCGCACGCGAGAAGACCAAATCTGTACTTAAGCAGGGAATCACACATGCACAACAATTCACCCAAACAGATGCCATTTTTGGAGAACCAAGCACCGAACGTGCGGGAGCGCGAGAAGATGGAAGGCGGAAGGGTGTTCCGCCTTGAAACCGAGTTCACCGCTGCAGGCGATCAGCCCACAGCAATTAAGGAATTAGTAGCTGGTGTGGAGGCTGGAGAGCAGAACCAAGTGCTTTTGGGCGCCACAGGAACTGGCAAGACCTTCACCATGGCTCGGATCATCCAAGACACTCAACGTCCAGCCATTATTTTAGCACCTAACAAAACCCTTGCGGCACAACTGTATGGCGAATTTAAGGGTTTCTTCCCCGACAACGCTGTTGAGTATTTCGTCAGCTATTATGACTACTATCAACCCGAGGCATATGTGGCGCGTTCGGATACGTATATTGAAAAAGAAAGTCAGATCAACGAACAAATTGATCGTATGCGCCACTCTGCCACGCGGTCACTCTTAGAGCGTGATGATGTTATTATTGTGGCCTCTGTTTCTTGTATCTATGGCATTGGATCTGTCGAAACCTACGGCGCTATGACCCAAGATTTGCATCAGGGAAAAACATACGACCAACGCAAAGTTATCGCTGATCTTATCGCCCAGCAATATCGCCGTAACGATCAAGCCTTTCAGCGAGGTACCTTTCGCGTCCGTGGCGACAGTCTGGAGGTTTGGCCGGCCCATCTTGATGATCGTGCTTGGAGGTTGAGCTTTTTTGGCGAAGAGTTGGAAAGCATAGTAGAGTTTGACCCACTCACTGGCGCACGCACGGATACATTTGAGCGCGTAAGAATATATGCCAATAGCCACTACGTAACTCCCCGCCCCACGATGCAACAAGCAGTTATCGGGATAAAAAAGGAGCTGCGCATGCGGCTTGACCAATTAGTAGGTGAGGGCAAGTTACTAGAAGCGCAAAGGTTAGAGCAACGCACTAACTTTGACCTTGAAATGCTGGAAGCCACGGGGGTGTGTGGTGGGGTTGAGAATTATTCGCGCTATCTCACAGGGCGTGCACCAGGCGAACCACCGCCCACTTTGTTTGAGTTCATACCCGATAACGCAATTGTTTTTGCTGATGAGAGCCACGTCAGCGTACCCCAGATTGGTGGTATGTATAAGGGAGACTACCGGCGCAAATTCACCCTTGCCGAGCATGGGTTTCGTCTGCCCTCATGCATGGATAACCGCCCACTCAAATTTGAGGAATGGGACGCAATGAGACCGCAATCAGTATTTGTCTCGGCCACACCTTCCGCTTGGGAATTAGACCAAGCCGGCGGTGTCTTCACAGAGCAAGTTATCCGCCCAACTGGCCTGCTGGACCCCCCCGTCGAAATTCGCCCTATTGAAACGCAGGTGGATGATCTTTTGGATGAAATTCGCAAGGTGACCGCTGCAGGGCAAAGAGTTTTAGCCACCACGTTGACCAAACGAATGGCTGAGGATTTGACTGAATATCTGCATGAGCAAGGTATCAGAGTGCGTTATATGCACAGTGACATTGATACGATTGAGCGTATTGAAATCCTGCGTGATCTTCGGCTTGGGGCCTTTGATGTATTGCTGGGTATCAACCTCTTGCGTGAGGGCTTAGACATTCCAGAATGTAGTTTGGTGGCCATTTTGGACGCTGATAAAGAGGGTTTTTTGCGCTCTGAGACTTCCTTGGTCCAAACCATTGGCAGGGCGGCACGCAACTCAGATGGCCGGGTGATCATGTATGCAGATCGCGTAACCGGATCAATGGAGCGCGCTATCGGAGAGACAAACCGCCGGCGTGAGAAACAACATGCCTATAATGTACTGCATGGTATAACTCCAGCCACAGTAAAAAAGAACGTCGAGGATGTACTGGCTGGCCTTTATAAAGGTGATACCGATATGTCACGTGTAACCGCCAAAATTGACCCAGCATTACAGGGAGGGAATATTCAGACAGTATTGGAAGGTCTTCGACTTGAAATGCGCAAGGCCGCAGAAAATCTAGAGTTTGAGGAGGCAGCGCGTTTGCGCGATGAGGTAAAACGATTAGAAACCGTGGAGTTGACCGTAGCTGATGATCCCCTCGCGCGGCAATATGCTGTGGAAAAAGCCGTGGCAGATGCACATAAATCATCTGGGCGATCAACCGGTGGCCGCTCGGGTCAGAGGGGCGGCGCCCGGAGGCGCAAATAGTGTCAATCGGCTCAAGGCAAGCGGTTAACAGAAGCTAAAGAATGCATAGTTTCAAAAATTCAGACGCCAGTTTCCTCAGAGGGCAAAAGCTGTACGCCATTGATTAGCCATTGCTCACTAACTAATATCATACGGTAAGCCATGATGTGATAGCGCCCCTGCTTATCGGCGATGCGCACTTTTTGCCAAAACTCATCACGGATCGTTTCAAGTTCCAGAAACTGAATATCGACCGGCCGATACACCATCGGATATCCTTGGCGCACCATCATGCCAAAACGCTCAGGCGACCCGAACAAACGCTTTATATTTGGACTGGCGAAGCTGAAAGCGGTTTCCAAGTCATCTTTCTTGAAAGCAGTAATTTGCGATTCAATCGTGATATGGATTTTAGCACTGTCCGCCCAAACTGGTACGAAGGTAGCTGCCCATAGGGCCGCAGAAAGAATTAAATATCGCATATGTCCACTCCTCAACTTGAAGAATAAATAGGGCGCAACCCGTCATGGTCAAATCATGCCTATGCTAAAGGAATTCGCCTGCGAGCCCTTTGTCGATCAATGCGATACTTTCCTCAATCCCAAGTAAAGCAATAAAGCCACCAAATCGTGGGCCTTGGGACGCACCGAGCAGCACTTCGTAAAGTGTTTTAAACCAATCACGCATTGGATCGAAGCGTTCTCGGCCACAAGAAAAAACCAGACTTTGCAAAGCGTCACCATCCAAACCTTGATCCCAAGCTTGCAGTCCGTCGCGTAATTCCGTCAAAGCTTCACGTTCTAAATCCGTTGGAGATCGGTAGGTTTTAGCTGGTTTGACAAAATCATTGTAATACCGAACCGCAAATCCCGCTGCCGCATCCAAATCCGCATGGGTTTCAGGCGACGCATCTGGAGCATAGCGTTTGATGAAGCCCCAAAGCTGGTCCTTGTCTTCCGCACCAGCCACAGATGCAAGGTTTAGTAACATTGAAAACGGTACAACCATTTTACTGATAGGCACATCACCACTGTGAATATGCCATACCGGATTATTCAACTGAGCCTTTGCATCTTGTCCTTCATAAGCGCGCAGTTGTTGGTGATATTCATCCACAGCTTTTGGGATTACGTCAAAATGCATCCTTTTGGCCGTTTTTGGCTTTAGGTACATGAAATATGACAGGCTTTCCGTACTGGCATAAGCTAACCATTGGTCAATAGACACGCCATTACCAGAGGTTTTAGAGATCTTCTGCCCCCCTTCGTCCAAAAACAACTCGTAGCTGAAATGCTCTGGTGCAGGCTGCCCTAAAATCCGACATATTTTGTCATAGATAGGCGTATTGGTCGAATGATCTTTGCCATACATCTCAAAATCAACCCC
>MEHZ011465162.1_pt1 | contig 10569 bp, 11 predicted proteins | sample 897221 | NCBI WGS metagenome assembly MEHZ01 (sample SAMN05514161, study PRJNA337945) | marine metagenome | isolation source: marine surface water | place: Arctic Ocean | collected 2007-12-13 | reverse complement strand
GCCGCAGCGAGCCGGCGTTGTTCGTCGAACCAGGCATCGGGACCGGGCGCATCGAAGGACAGATAGTCCCGAAACGCCTCTACCCGCGCCGCCGCGACACCAGGATCGAGAATAACCTCCAGAAACCGGAGGATTTTGTCATCCTGAACGACGATAGTGGCCATGGTGGGGTGCTCCGGTTGATGCTGTGGTATTTATTCCACGCCTGCCCGCACATAACAGCAAGAGGGCCAGAAATCCATGGCGCGCGTTCCCTTACTCAATCCTGAAGACGTCCCCGAACAGGCGACATTTGTCGACCGCGTCCTGAGCGGACGCCGAGGCAGGCTGATAAACGTATACCGCACGCTGCTGCACAGCCCGCCACTGGCCGAAAGCTGGTTCGAGCACATCAACAAAATCCGCTGGGGCACCGAGATCGACGGCCGCTTGCGGGAAATCGTCATCATCCGGTTAGGTCACCTCGTATCGTCCGCCTACGTGCTGCGCCAGCACGTGCCCAAACTTGCCATCGCAGAAGGCATGACCGAGGCAGAATGCGATGCGCTGGCGGATTGGACCGCTTCGGACATGTTCAGCGACGCTGAACGGGCCACACTTGGTTATGTCGACGCGATGACACGCGATATCGTCGTCCCGGATGGCGCGTTCGAGCCGCTGCGCACCCATTTTACTCACCGCCAGATTGTCGAACTGACATTGATGGTCGGCGCCTATATTTCACATTCACGGGTGTTGCAGGCGCTCGAAGTCGATCTGGAGCCGGATGGTCTCGGGGGCTGAAAGATTGCGAGGCTGATAGATTGTGGGGCTAACGGGGTGGCAAGCCGGGCGGCGTTCCCTCCGGTAGCTGTGCGTCGAACGCGATCAGGGACGCCGCAGTCATCGCATACATGCCCATCAGATTGACCAGATCGACCAGCATGCGCCGGTCGAACAGCACCGCCACCCGGGCATAAGTTTCGGGCGTTACCCGGTGATCACCGAACAGTTCACGGCCGAAGGTTATCAATGCTGCATCGGGTTCGGGCAGTCCGGTGGTCGGGCTACGATGGCGGACGATATTCACCACCTTATCGGATACACCTGCACTTTTCGCTTCGGCTTCATGCGCCGCCCATTCGAACTGGCAGTCATGTTCCCGCGCGGTGATCAGGATGGCGAGTTCGCGCGTCCGGGCATCGATGACATCGGGGTCGCGCAGGCGAATATTGGCCGGCCGCAGGCCCCGTGAAAGGGCCGGGCTGTGCAGACGGATACCGCCGGGACCACGCAGACCCGCAAGGGAGCCACCTCCCGGATTAGCGAGTGAATCATAGGTTTTCCGCGCCGCATCATCGAGTCCGGCGCGATCAGGCAGTGGCAGCCGGCACCGCGAATTCGGGTCTATATCGTTCGGTAATACGTCATCAGACATATAGCTCTCTCCCAGCCTTTATGGCGTCAGCCTAGCGGGAGGGAGACTTCAGGCAAGAGGCGATGCCGTTCGCGAGGTTCCGCATCAGCTGGAAATACTGGCCGGGACCGTTCACCAAGCCCGCGCCGAGCGGGTCGAGAACGGCGAGCTTCGCCGCCGTCCCCCGGATCACGGTTTTTACCAGAGCAGGCGGGAACTGTGGCTCGGCAAAAACACATCTTGCGCCGGTAGTCCGGATACGGTCGCGCGTTTCCACCAGGCGACGCGCGCCCGGTTTGCGTTCGGGACTAATCGCGATCGCACCGCCACCGTGCAGACCGAATTCTCGGTCGAAATACTGCCAGGCATCGTGAAATACGAAGTAAGGGCGTTCCCGCACGGGGCCGACAATACGGTCGATCTCCATCTTCAACGCACGCAACCGGATTGCCCCGCGGGCGGCGTTCCCCTGATAGACCCGGGTATTTTCCGGGTCGGCCTTCGACAATGCGGCAGAGATAGCCCGCAATATCCGGATAGCATTCCCGGTATGAAGCCACAGATGAGGATCGGTGCCCTGCCCGTGGTTTTGGTGATCATCGTGATGACCGTCACTGTCATGACCATCTGGGCGGCGGTTCGGATAGGTGACAAGGCCGGTAAGCGACTCCAGTTCCATAACCGTTGCGCGCCGGGCGAGCGACCGAAGCGGTTTTTTGAGAAACCCCTCAAACCCGTCACCAATGCGGATAATGATATCGGCCGAGGCCAGCATCCGGGAATGAGACGGGCGCAGGGCATAACTGTGCGGCGTTTCCCCGCCACTGAGCAACAGGTCGGGAAAACCGACCCCTTCCATCGCCATGGCCGCAAGCGAATGCAGCGGCGCGATTGTCGCCACTACCTTTGGCGCAACCGCCAACGCCGGCCCTGCCGCGACATGGCCGGCGGCAAGGACAGCGAGGGAAAATATCAAAAATCTGCGGAGCACGGGTTTGCCGATATATGTTACAATATGACAGATTAATGTGACATGAGCAGTGCTGTCCGTCAAACAATTTATGTTATGTTATTACATATTTAGACGATAACAATGCAGACAGGCTGACGCCCAATCCTGCGGAGAACCTCAGATGACAACAGATATTTCTGCGACGGCCTTTCCAGCGCACGAGCATAATCACGCGGCGTGTATCGCCGATGCGCTGGACGCGGCCGAGCAGCATTGTGGTCAGCACGGGCTGCGCTTCACGCCACTGCGCCGCCAGGTACTGGAAATCGTCTGGAGCCGCCACGCCCCGATCGGGGCCTATGAAATTCTGGAAGAACTCCGGAGCGAATCCCGCGCCGCCGCGCCACCGACGGTTTATCGGGCGCTGGAATTTCTGGTAGAGCACGGATTTGTTCATAAGATCGAATCGCTCAACGCTTTTGTCGGCTGTGACCGGCCGGGTGGCGACCATGTGGGTCAGTTTCTCATTTGCGGGTCATGTCAGCAGGTTGGCGAACTGGACGACCCCGACATTGCAAAACTGATCGTCAAGAAAGCAAAAACCATCGGTTTCGTCGTATCGCATCAAACAATCGAAGTGCGCGGTCTATGCTGCAATTGTGCCGGGCAAGCGCATGCCTGACGGCGGCGCCCCAATCGGCGATCTGCTGGTGCGCGGCAAGGGACTCAGCGTACGTCACGGACGGCGGACAGTTCTCGAGGATGTCGATATTCAGGTTTCCCGCGGCGAAATCGTCACCCTGATCGGCCCGAATGGATCAGGCAAAACGACCCTGGTCCGCGCGCTACTCGAACTGGAAAAGCCCGAGAGCGGTCAGGTTGACCGGGCTGCCGGCATTACCGTCGGATACACGCCGCAGCAATTGATCGTGGATCGCACGCTGCCACTGGATGTGCGGCGGTTTCTCGAAATGTCGGGTGAAACCGACCCTGAGATACTGGCAGATAATTTATCCGATGTCGGGGCCCGGGACGTGCTCAGACAGGAAATCCGCATGCTGTCGGGTGGCGAGATGAAACGCGTTCTTCTCGCCCGCGCGCTGTTGCGCGAACCGGACCTTTTGGTGCTGGACGAACCGACCGCTAATGTCGACATCCACGGGCAGGTAGAATTCTATAATCTTATCCGGCGCATTCGTGACGACCGGCAATGCGGGATCCTGCTGGTGTCGCATGACCTTCATCTTGTTATGTCGGCGACCGACCGCGTCGTCTGCCTGAACGGCCATGTCTGCTGTTCAGGTCTGCCGGGAGACGTCTCGACAGACCCGGCCTATCTCGAACTGTTCGGCGACGCGGCATCGGCAGTTGCCGTCTATGCCCATGACCACGATCACCATCATGCCTGACTTCGTTCTCTATGCGCTTGTCGCCGGTATCGGCGTTGCCATCGTCATGGGGGCGACCGGGGTGTTCGTCGTCTGGCGGCGCATGGCCTATTTTGGCGATACGCTTGCCCATTCGGCGCTGCTCGGGGTCGCGATAGGGTTTCTCGCCGGCATTAACGTCAATATCGGTATCGTCGGCGTCTGTCTTACCATCGCCATCGGGATGGTTTTTCTGCGCAGCCAGCGGCACCTGGCCGAAGATACCCTGCTTGGCATTCTGGCGCATTCGTCGCTCGCCCTCGGGCTGGTCTCGATCTCTTTCGTCTCGGCGCTGCGGATCGACCTGATGACATATCTGTTCGGCGATATTCTGTCCGTTACACCGACCGATATCGGCTGGGTGTATGGCGGCGGCACCATCGCGCTTGGCATGCTTGCGTGGCTCTGGAAGGATCTCATCGCCATCACCGTGCATGAAGACCTGGCGCGTACCGAAGGCGTCAACGTGCTGCGTACCCAGATCGCCTTTATGACCCTGTTTGCGCTGGTGATCGCGATGGCGATGAAAATCGTCGGGATTCTGCTGGTCACCGCCCTTCTCATCATCCCGGCCGCAACCGCGAGGCGGTTTTCCCGCACACCAGAACAGATGGCCGTTTTTGCCGCAATTGCGGGATCGCTGTCGGTTGCATTGGGGCTGCAGGGCTCCCTGCTGTGGGATCTGCCATCAGGACCGGCCATCGTCGTTGCCTCTGCGCTGATATATGTCGTGTCGATTGCCCTGCCCATCCGACGCGCCGCCTGACAGACCCGACCCTGCCGCGGCATAAATTCTCAGTTTCTACTCGAGTAATTCCGCCAAGCAATAAGCGTGGGTAGTCGCCGGTGCGAGGGCATCGCATCGGTTCAATAATCATAAGAGGTGGGCCGGATGAAAGAATTACGGATAGGCTTGGTGTTGTATGGCGGGGTCGCGCTTGCCGTCTATATCAATGGTGTCGTCACGGAAATCTGGCAGGCGCTGCGCGCATCGCGGGCCATGCAGGATGGCGAAGATGCAAACCTCGACAGTACGTCGGGGATCTACCGTGACCTGCTTGCAGACCTAAAGGCGCCTTCGGATGCCGACGAACTGCGTATCGTTGTGGATGCCGTGACAGGCACGTCTGCCGGCGGCGTGAACGGTGCTGCGATGTTCAAGGCGATCGTCGAGGGTGCCGATGCGTCGGTGCTGAATGATGTCTGGCTCAATAATAATGCGGATATCAAAAACCTGCAGGGCGACCCGGGCAGTATGCCCTGGTACCTCCGGGCCGCGGAGAACCTGCTGCGTATATTTCCGACCCTGAAGAACGCACGAAAGGGTCTTCGTGAACAAACGACGCTCGAATTAGACCTGGATACGCGACACCGTCTACACGCTCGTGACAACGAAAGATTCACAAAAATCGCCGCTGGAAGGCGACTTCTTGACGACGATCATTGCAGCGTCGCTGCGCCGGATGTCGGAGAACAAGCAGAACGAGTCGCGGCACGTTCGATCCGCTTCTGACCCGGACAGACCTGCACGGTTAGCCCCGCCACCTGCCGGTAAGCCGTCGCTATCATCCGACGGATCTGTACGAACGGACCCATGCCCATGTGATGACTTACCGCGTGCGCGCCGACAATCCGGACGCACACGGGGTGACCGATTTCGACCTCACCTATGGTGCCAGGACAACAGCCGGGTTTCCGCTCGCCTTTGCGTAGGTCACGTACAAGAAAATCCGCCAGAAATTTCTCGAAGCACAACCGGGCGCGACGGCGCAGTCGGGAGATAAATTCGCCGATACGCATTTGCGGGAACACCGCCTGAGCGGTTTCGATACCAAGAAAGCCCGCATAGTAGATGGCGGGGTGCTCAACAACCGTCCGTTCACCCATGTTACCCGCGCGATTGAGACCAAATCGGCGGACTTCGGAGTCCGTCGTATCATTGCCTATATCGAACCCGACCCCGAACGCGAGATCGATTCGGCGCCCGATAACGGCCCGCTGACCAAGGATATACTGGGGAACATGTTCCGCCTGTTCCGGAACGAGCCAATTCTCGGCGACCTGCGGGAACTTCAGAAACGGAATGAAATCGTCAGCCGTGTCCTTGAATTTCAAGCGACCAATGCCCCCGCGACCGATACCTTTGTCCCAAAAATCGCCGGTAATCTTGACGGAGAGATCACGGAAGATCGCCTGAACCACTGGCGACGCGAGGCCAATACCCACCTGCGAGCAGACCCGATGTCCGGCTATCTGGGCTATGTCGGCCTGAAACTACGCAGCGCGTCCAACGTCTATGCGGATATCGCCTGCCGGGCACTGAACCTACCATATGGGTCGCGCCACGCATTCGCCGTCCGTCGTATCGTCCGGTTATGGATGTCCAATCAGCCGGAGAGCACAGTGGCTCAATACGGAGAGATCGGCGGCAACCGCATCACGCCGCTTGAATCGTCTGGTTTCGGCGCTTTGAAGGGGTTCTAATCGCCTAAGATCAGGCGGACTGGCATTCCCTCAGAGATTGATCCGGAACAGGTCCATCGTATTGGTGCGGCCGATCTTGCGGCGGTCGGCTTCACTGATGCTGCAGGTATCGAACCAGTCTGCCGCGTGATCGACGTTTTCGAACGGCCAGTCCGCTGAGAACAGAACCCGGTCGGCGCCAATCTCTAACATCGCGTCGATCAGCGTCTGGGTACGGAAATTGCCCGACGTGGTGATGAAGAAATTGTTCTGGAAATACTCACCCAGCATTTTCTGCGCCGGATAACCGCGCTCTTCGCCGACCCATTTGTTACGGTTATCGATGCGCCACATGCTGTAAGGCAGGCCTTCACCCATATGACCGAGGACGATCTGCAGGTTGGGATGCTCGTCGAACAGGCCGGATGCCATCAGCCGCAGCGCATGCACGGCGGTTTCTTGACCGAACGCCCAGGTCGGGCCCAGTAGCCAGGGATGACCTTCATAGATCTGCGCCATGCTGGGCAGCGGGTTGCGCGGATGCAGGTAGAACGGCACATCGAGCTTAGCCACGACGTCCCAGAACGGGCGGTATTGCGGCAGATCGTAATAAAGTGCGGATTCCTCGACATCGACCTGCGAAAAGCCGTTGACCAATGCGCCGACGAAGCCGAGGTCATTTACACAACGTTCCATCTCGGCACAGGCCATATCGACATCCTGCAGGGGCAGCGCGGCGAAACCGCGAAACCGGCCCGGATTGCGCTGGACCCATTCGGCCAGCATGTCGTTGGATTTCTTCGCGACCTCATTCGCCTTTTCGCGGTCATGAATGGCCTGAACCGCGGGCGCGTTGAGCGACAGGATCATCATTTCGACGCCGTTCTGATCCATCTCGTCAATCCGCCGACCTTCTATATCCATCAATCGGCCGGAGAGTTCCTGCCAGGTCTCGGGCGGCAGATAGCCGTTCGAATCCTGTAGCGTATCCTCGATGGCGTAGTGTTCCTCGAGCGCGATCTTGCCTTGCATGACGATCTCCCCATTGGCATTGGTTTACCCACTCTTCCCGCGGGCTTTATTAGCTCTACTTTTAGACAGACCCTATAAAAATTTGATATGAAATTTTTTCATATTAAATTTATGAGATTGCGCAGGTTCGGAACCCGGCGAAAATATCCTGCCGCTGCGGCGGAAAATAATTCCGGTATTTCGAGTTGATATAGCGGCTGCGCGTTACCCAGGACCCGCCGCGCAATACCCTGGTAGCACCGAACAGCGGTTGTGAATATTCCTTGTAATCATCGGGTGCGAAGCCGTCGAACGGGTTGAACGTGTCGGCCGTCCATTCCCAGACATTGCCGATCAGCTGACGGCAGCCCCAGGCATTTTCGCCCGCCTCATAATCCGCTACATCGGCGCAACCCATCCCGAACCCATCCATGTTGGCACGGTCCGGCGTGATCGAATCGTTACCCCAGGGATAATCGGCCTTTGTCAGCCCACCGGCACCAGCCTCGGGACCTTCCCCGTCGTCATCCCCGTCGTCATCCGGGCGCATCGATGCTGCGAATTCCCATTCCGCCTCGCTCGGCAGACGGCGGCCCGCCCATAGGCAATAGGCGTTTGCTTCATGCCAGTTCACATGAACAACGGGCGCATCCGGTGTGAGGTCCCGCCATTTATCGAACAGTCGCACCTGCCAGCTGCCCAAATTGTCGCGCTTCCAGTAGACCGGATGCAACGCACCTGCTTCGCGGCGCCACACAAGACCGGGCTCGGACCAGAACGCGTCGGTCACATAGCCACCATCTTCAACAAACGCTGCATACTGGCCGCAGGTGACAGGTGCGCGTGCCATGCGGAAGGGTGACACGACCACATCATGCGCCCATTTCTCGTTGTCGAAGACAAAGCCATCGTCGGGCCGGGAGCCAAGCCGGAAAGTTCCACCCGGGATATCCGCATCGCCGTCGAGCGCGCCGGTCACGACAAGGCGCTGCGCCGCGGCGGCACCGTCCGGCTGAAAGACCGGTGTCGGATAGGCCAACGTCTGACGGGCCCAGGTGAAGGCCTCGTCATGCATGTCTTCGTGGAACGCAGTGAACTGATAGAGATAGCTGTCCCGCTCACTCGCAAGGCCACCATCGAGCCGCGCAATCAGCGTATCCAGCACCGTCGCCATGTACTCTTTCATCTCTCCCAGCGGATACACCGGTAGGTCCCAGCGCGTATCGTGAGCGATGGCGATGGAATCGTAGAGCGCGTCCCCCCGGTCAAGCAGCGGCTGATGACCGTTTTCCTGACGCAGGATAAAAAATTCGTAGAACCACGTCACATGCCCAATTTCCCAGATCGTCGGATTGACGATCAGCAATTTCGGACCGATCAGCTGTTCGTCGGTCAATCCCTCGAGCAGTTCCAGCGTGCGTTGCCGGGAACTTTGGAGCGTCGAAATCAGATAGTCGCTGGTTACTTGTGCGGTCATGATTCTTCGTTACGTTGGACCCATGAATATTAGCCTTGTCACCCCCGCAGGGAAACAGTCGCGCGCGGGAAATCGCACTACCGCCGTCCGATGGGCGCGGATCCTGCAGGATCTCGGGCACAGCGTGGACATATCGGAAGAGAGCGACAGCAAAGGCGCCGACATGATGATCGCCGTCCATGCCTGGCGGTCGGCGACATCGATCCGGGCGTTCTCCAAACACTCTCCGGATAAACCGTTGGTGGTGCTGCTGGCCGGCACCGACATCTACCGCTTTCAGCACAGTCATCCGGACGACACCCTAGAATCGATGGACCGGGCGACCCGGCTGGTCTGCCTCCACGACCTGGTACACCGTGCCATTCCTCAGAAATTCGGCAAGAAGCTGCGTGTCATTCACCAGTCGTCGCCACCCCTGACAACCCCGCGTCGGCCATCACAGCGCTGGTTCGAGGTGTGTGTCGCGGGACACCTGCGCGCAGAAAAGGATTCGCTGCGCACCGCCTATGCCGCGCAGCTCGCACCAACGGACTCACACCTGCGGGTGGTTCATCTGGGCAAGGCGCATGACGAAACCTGGGCGCGCGATGTCCGCGCCGAAGTCGCCGGCAACCCGCGTTTTATCTGGCGCGGCGAGGTGCCGGGCTGGCAGGTCCGTCGCCAGTTCGCCCGCAGCCACGCGATGGTGATTTCCTCGGTCATGGAAGGCGGCGCGAATATTGTGTCCGAAGCCATTGTCTGCGGCGTGCCGGTGATCGCGTCGCATATTGATGGCAATATCGGGCTGCTGGGTACGGATTACGAAGGCTACTACCCGGCGCAGGACGAAACCGCGCTGGCGGCGCTTCTGCAACGGGCTGAAAATGAACCGGCTTTCCTCAAATCGCTGGCGCGCCAGTGCCGGGCGAAAAAACCGCTCTTCACGGAGGCGAAGGAAAAAACCGCGTGGAAAGCCTTGTTAAAAGATATGGGAGCCTGACCATGCGGATCGCAATGATGGGCAGCGGCGGCATCGGCGGTTACTTCGGCGGCCGGATGGCGGCAGCGGGAGCCGATGTCACGTTTATCGCCCGGGGCCGGCATCTGGCGGCGATGCACGAAAACGGCTTGCGGCTCGACAGCCGGGACATGGGTGATGTCACCATCAACCCAGTCAGTGCCGCTGACGACCCTGCAAACATCGGACCCGTCGATTACGTGATTATCGGCGTGAAGCTGTGGGATACCGAAGACGTGGGCCGATCGATCCTGCCGATGCTGGGGCCGGATACCACGATCCTGTCATTGCAGAACGGCGTCGACTGCGACGATATTCTGGCCCCGATCGTCGGCCGCGAAAGGCTGATCAGCGGCGTCGCCTTTATTGCCAGTTCCATCGCGAAACCGGGCGTTATCCGTCATATTGGCACCATGCAACGCGTCGTGATGGGCGAACCCGACGGCAGCATATCTCCCCGACTGGCCGCATTGCAGGATGTGATGTCCAAGGGCGGAATCACCGCCGAGATCAGCGACGACATCCAACGTACCCTGTGGGAAAAATTCGTGTTTCTCGTCGGCCTGAGCTCAACCACCACGTTGATGCGCACGACGCTCGGCCCGATCCGAGACTACCCGGAAAGCCGGGAATTTTTGTCTGGCGTGATGTCTGAGGCGACAGCTGTCGGCCGGGCCATCGGCGTCGACCTGCCGGAAGATTTCGCCAATACCCGTCTGGATTTCGCCGACGGACTGCCGGTCGACATGACGTCATCGATGCACCACGATTTCGAGGCCGGCAACAAGCTGGAACTGCCCTGGCTGGCGGGAACAATCGTGCGGCTTGGGCGCGAGGCCGGCATAG
>MEHZ011638689.1_pt1 | contig 10582 bp, 10 predicted proteins | sample 897221 | NCBI WGS metagenome assembly MEHZ01 (sample SAMN05514161, study PRJNA337945) | marine metagenome | isolation source: marine surface water | place: Arctic Ocean | collected 2007-12-13 | reverse complement strand
TTCCTAAACAAGCCGCAACTGCGGACTTGGTTGAATGGACCGTTGATGGTCTTCGTGATGCAGTAGCCGATAACGCTGTTGCTGAAGGTCAAGACGTAGATGGCTCATCTGGCAACACGTTTGAAGGTCAGTTCGGAAAACTAGCTCGCTTGGGCAATCGTCTTCAGCACTTCCGCGATACATTCAATGTATCCAAGAAGCAAGAAATCATGGACTCCGTTACTCCAGTCCGCATCCAAGAAGCCGAAGAAAAAGCCGCTTCTCAAGTCCTTCGCGACATCGAGAAGTCAATTTGCTCGGATAATGTTGCTGTTCTCGGCAACGGAACTATTGCAAATGAGTTCCGCGGACTAGGTGAGTGGATCAACAACAGCCCAACAGCTGATGCTGTAGCCGCTGTTCCTGCTGACTTCAAGACTCCATCTGCATCCATTATTGGTGATGAAGCTGGTGATGACACAAAGGAACTAACTGAAGCCCGTTTCAACGATATGCTTACAAGCATCTTCGAGCAAACTGGTGAGCAAGGCGATCACGTTCTTGTTGCTGGCACATCCGTTCGTAACGCTGTCATTGATGGCTTCACTCGCGTCCAGCCCGCAAACAACGCTACGGTCTTCAATCAAGGTGATGGCACAGAGGTCAACTACAATGTTGAAATCTTCCAAGGTCCTTATGGCATTGTAAAGATCATCTCTGGCAATCCAAAGTGCCTCGGTGCTAAGCGTGCATATCTCCTCGACCCAAGCCTACTTGGATTCGCAGAAGCAATGAGCATGGGTTCCACAATGTTGGAAGACCAAGGTGGCGGTCCTCGTGGTTACATCGACGCAATGGGAACTCTTCTTTGCAAGGGTCCTAATGGTCTCGGTAAGATTACAGACTTCGCTGTCTAATAATTGACAATTCTGGGCTTGGGGGGTCTAATCCCCCCATCCCTTTTTGTTATGTCAATACTACCATCAGAAGACGAACTCTTCGAGAATCAATTTAAGATTCTTAACGCGAAAGCCGAAGAAATATTTAGCCACAAAGCTCAAGAGCAACGGGTTAATTTAGCTCGGAAATCCGCAAACATTTTCAAGGGTAAAGATCACCCTATTTTTGGCAAACACATCGGTAGCGTGCCGATGAACGAATACTACGCTATGAATCAAAAGTATGGAGTGGGCTTTTCTAATGATGATGAGTTTATGAAGTATCTAAACAATAAAGTATTAGCCCCCAACGGAATGGCGGCAAACAAACTATAATGTCACTAAAGAATTCAACATTGCAGGAGCTAACGGATTTGACCTTTGCTTTAATTGGAAGAGAATATACTACCACTTCGGCTAGCTATAAAAGACTCACCTCGCTTTGGAATTATGCGGCTAAAAAAGCCTACATGGCTACTAACTATTGGGAACGATATTTAGTTGTTGGCGAAAAAAGAACTGTATCAAATCAAAACATTGTTCCTAGAAGCCAAACTGGACTGGACACAATTGATACTTTTTTAAAAATTTTAAAAGATGATCCACACAAAAAAAGGGGTGTGGATTACAAATTTGTTTCAAAAAATAACGGTGCAATGCTAACTGGATTAGCTGGAAGGGCAAACTCAGATCTTTATGAAGACCCAGATAATACTGGATTTTATATTCAACCAGATTCCAGCGACGACGACGCAAGTGTTTTTGTTGTATACAAGAAGAATTTAGATGTAAATCTATCTACTACCGATGCCCCCAGCACAACAACAGTGCCAGCTGAACTTATGCCCTACATGGCTCACTTAGCGGCTTACACTTGGCAAAGAAGCGTTAATCAAAATTCAGACGAAAACAATTTTACAATTTCAATGAGTTTAGTTAACTCTATATTAGAAGATGAGCTAGCTAAGATCGATGACCAAGGAATTTTTAACTCGTATATTGCAAAAAATATACTCACTAACTACAACCAACTAATCATATAATTATGTCAACACCCGCATTCACAGAACAAAGTCTAGGCAAACGCGGTAGCGTAGTAATTAACCTTGCCTCAGGGACAGTCAATGGTAATTTCGCAATTATCGTAGCTGGTCCAACAGGAGTTAAGTTTACCGCCCTTACCTGCGGAAACAAAACTAATTCCAGTGCGCTAGCAGGAGTAAACATTCCTGCTGGATATACTAGCTACGGAAACTTTACATCGCTAGATGTAGAGACTGGATCCGTCGAAGCATACAACGCTTAGTCCCATGCAAATGTCACTAGCACTAGGTATGTCCGTTGGTGATACTACCGTTGTGGTATCTCAGAACGTAACTCCAACCCCATAAGTAATTAGCTATGTCAAATATTAAAGTATCCTCGGACATTGATACATTTCTAAAAAAATCCACCAAGGAAGAGGCGGCTTCATTTTTGGGCTTAGAGAATAGTGGTCAAGTAGAAACTAACAAAACAAACATAGCTACCAATACGGCTAACATAGCTACCAATACATCCAACATAGCTACCAATACAGCTAAGGTTGGAATTACTCCAGCACAAGCAAGTGCTATTGCCGCTAATACACTTAAGGATGGAATTACAACCGCCCAAGCTACTGCCATAGCTACTAATACATCTAACATAACAAGTCACTCGGCTCAACTTATATTAAACAGGGATTATTCTGACGCTTTGCAAGTTGAGGTCGACGCAAATTACAATTCAATTGGACTTCTGGGATCTACTTTACCTAATAGTATTACCCAAAACTCAAACAACATAGCTACTAACGCCGCTGATATAGTTACTTTACAAAACGATAAAGCACCACTTGCATCGCCTATATTAACTGGCAACCCAACTGCACCAACTCAAAGTGCAAATGATGATTCTACAAAAATTGCTACAACTGCCTATGTTGATGCGGTAACTTCACCAAATAATAAAGGATTTTTTGCAACAGAATCAGCATTGACCACAACCTACAGCTCGGGTTCAAACGGATGGTTTGCTATTGTTGGGGCGACTGACACTTTTTGGGTGTGGGATTCGGGCACAAGTAGCTGGGTAAATACTGATTCAAATTCTCAAGGAACTGTTACATCAATTAATATAACAGATGGAACAGGTATTACTTCTACTGGTGGTGCAGTAACAACATCTGGAAGCATTACCGTAGGACTAGATTCAGCAACGCAGGCAACCCTAGTTAAGGTTGATACAAACGAATCTAACATTTCAACGAATACAGCTAGTATTGCAACAAATGCAAGTGCTATTCAAACGAACACTGCTAATATAACTACTAACACTGCGGGCATAGCTAGCTTAGCTACAGCAGTTAATGCAAATACAAATTATATCTCTGCCGTTGCCCCTACAATTACTGGACATACAACTGCTATTTCTGCACATACAGCTAGTATATCAGCTAACACTAATGATATATCAGGCAATACTAATGATATATCAGCTAACACTAATGATATTGGTACGAATGAAGATAACATAGCTATAAATACTGGAAACATTGCTACCAATACTGCAAGCATAGCTACTAACTCTAGCGCAATTCTAGCTAACACTGCTGATATAACAACTAACGCAACGAACATATCAACGACTGCTTCCTCTGTTGCGATGAACGTAGCAAACATTGCTACTAATGTAACTGATATAGTTACTTTACAAAACGATAAAGCACCAAAAAATGCACCCACATTTACTGGCATTGTTAAAGCAGATACATTGTATTACGATGTCCACGAAGTCCTAAATTTACAAGATCATACGCTACACTCCAATGATGGAACTGAGATTTTTAATTTCATTGATAAGGAGGAACTAATTTTTAACCCAACCACAAGACTTGGAGTGGGTGGAACTGCAGATAGCACAACAAAGCTTCATGTAGTTGGAACAACTAGAGTTGATGGTGCTTTCAAAGTAAACGCTAATTATGCTGGTAGTTTTTACGATACAATTCTTGAAGTAGACCCCAGTGCTAATAAATTGGTAACCATGAAGAATGCCAAGGTTGATGGAGATTTACAAGTAGATGATGATCTTAACGTCGATGGTAATGTTACAATTGATGGAAACACTACGTGCGCAAATGATTTTATTTCAACAAAAGTCGATGGCGGAAAAATTGAACTAACTGGAAATGTTAATGGCGTAAGTGGTGGTTCGGCTCAACTTGTTCTCAATGAAACCTCTCTTACTGGTAGTACAGGTCGGGTAACGCAACAGTTAGATATGCTGACTTTTCAGTCCGCAGGGGGACCAACGGATTCTGATTTTGGAGGATTTAAATTTGATTCTCTTAATGGCGGTGGTTCTGATGGTTCTGATGGATATTGTGTAGCCACACTAACTCCCTTGGGTTTAGATATTCCAGTCGGCAAATTGTCAGTTGGGAAATTAATAACCTCAACATCAGAAACTTTAGATGTAGACGGAAACATCAAAGGCAATAAATTAATTACCAGCGAAATACAGTGCCTTGGAGATTCATCCGCTACAGCACAACCAATAAATTATGATGCCAAAGAGCATCGTTTTAGGGACGTTGATGCCGAGCCCGACACCTTAATGGTTGTCAGGAAAGTTGATGGCTTTACTGGTCCAAGAATTAGCATGGGTAAGGATAGTGCGGATGCTACGCTTCACATTGTAGCAGGTAAAAATAATTCAACTAACGTAAAAGACGAAGCGTTGAGAGTTGTGGGTAGAGCTTTCTTTGATGACTCCATCAGGGTAGGTCACTATTTGGACGCTGATAGACCTACTTCATCAAGCACACCATCCGCTCAAGATGGAATGATTATTTATAACAGCACTCACGATGAATTTCAGGGTTACGTGGGTGGTGCAGGTTGGCAACGATTTATCATGGCTCCAGTAAGCCTTTAACAAACACATTTAAATGAATGATATTATATACAGATCAACAGTCGGAACAGGAGGCTTTATCGCTACCATTGAACTAGCCCCAATTAACGAACTACTTGGTTTCTGCGTGGGTCTCGCAACCTTTATCTATATGACTGTTTCTGCGGTTAAAGTAATCAAAGAACTCCTAAAAAAATAATGACACCAGAACTATTAGCAATGCTCGGAGGAGGAATCAGTGGCTTTGTAATGAAGCTCATTGGTACGCAGATGGAAAGTCAGGCTCGTCAATTTGAGCGCATGATTACCTACCAGCAAGAAGCAGACGACTCAGCGGATGCCGCGGCTAAACGCGATGGCGGTGTTTTAGTTCGCAGGTTCCTTGTAGTATCAACCGTCTTTGCCATTGTAATAGCCCCCTTTGTCTTTGCGTGGACTGACGTAGGGGTAAGCGTAGCTAGAGAGACCAACGGCTTTCTAGGGCTATTTAAGACCCTCAAATGGGACACCATTCAGGGCTTTGTTATTTTACCAGAAATTAGGCAAACTGCCTTAGCTATCGTAGGATTCTACTTTGGTTCATCCCAAATAAAATGAATGAATTTCTACAAGTCATATCCTCTATTACACCAGTTTTAATTGGAGTTATTACTTTAATTATTGTTTTGGCTAGAATGCACTACAATTTAGAAGCTCTAACAGAAAAAGTAAAAGTCCTGTTTGATTTTCATAATAAAAGAAAGAAATAATTATGAGTTTAGGAAACGGAAACATACATCAAAAAGGTGAAATACCAGAAATTACAAAACTACCTAATGGTCGCATTAGGGTAATTCGTCGTTTTCAAAAGTTTACTAGGGAAGATGTAGATAACTCAAGCTTGGGATCCCTCATGGGAGACTTTGGTGCTCAAGATACAGCCGATGAACAAATAGCTGGACAGGGTTATACGAACTGCCGACTAATAGAGGTGGAAGTTGATAGTCGTTTCAACGCTCTTTCTAACGCGGAGAATCCTATTCTTGTTAAAACCTACGAAACTCTCACCGAATATTTTGTTGAAACAACTGACCCCACTGTAACTTTTTCGGAAAGTGGTTTAAAAGAAATAACTAAAATTTATCGTGCTGTTTCTGGCACAACTAATTCTAACAGCATTGGAACAACTACCTTAGCTAGCGGAGAGATTTTAGCTACATCTTCAATAAAGGACAATACGGCATTTGCGGAGCTAACCGAAGTATACAGGCAGTCTGGTATACTAAACGTAACCGTAGAAAGAGATTCTGACTCACAAATTGTCAGTGTTGAATGCGTGGAGTTAACTTCCACGGAGGTTTCCACTGCCCTTGATTCCCTAATTGGAAATCACGAATTAACTTCGGACAAGACTCAAAACAAGGATGGCTTTGAAGTTAATATATATGTCTATAAGATTGACCAACTAACTACTCTTGAAACTACTAGTGATGATTTAAACTTTGTCAGAAAAATTGAGCTATCTGCAAGCGACTTTGAGTTTGGTACAATTAACAGCACCAACTTAACTTTTGATTCAGACACTTACACGTTAAGAAAAGAAGAGGTAAATAATACTGGACTCATAAAAAAGAGAACTAGAATCTTTGCCCTATATGATAGCGATTCTTTTCCAGCAAATACATTATTTGAAATAGACAAGACATATGGTATAGCTATACCTGTAGCTAGGCAGATTGTCCCCTCGTCTACAGCGACTGGAACAATATCGGCAACTGAAGCCATACAGATTGAGCCCGTGGATTCCTTTAGATCCCTTAGCTACAAGATCCTAGCTAGCGATGTTAGTTCCACATACCTACCAGAACAGGTTTGGTATGAAAAAAGAAATGTATCTATATTTCCCGACGAGCTTATAAGTGCAGAAATAGTGGGAACTGAATCCCCTGTCTTTGTAGCTAACTACAAGGAAGCACCCAGAGTTGGACTAAAGGCAAAGATTACTAGAAAGTTTAGTTGGGGTGCTCCAGACAATTCCTTGACGGTTGTTTCTAATAACTATCAGCCACAACCATTTAACAAAGCAATTGAAGTTAGCGTAACTAGGAATTCAACAAGCGAGACGGGATCTAGCTCTATTAATAGTTCAGAAGGAACTTCTGTTTCTGATTCAGTTTCTAAAAATAATACTCAATCGGACTCAACTGGAGATTCAACTTCTAGTTCTTTTTCTACCTCGGATGGAACAACTTCGGGGACAAGCACAAACACTACTCAATCAAGCGGAACAAACACGGGTACGTCTACGAATGCCTCTAGTACAAGTGGGACAAATAACTCTAATACAAGTGGGACTTCTAGTTCAAATTCCAATACTACTTCAAATTCTACTACAAATTCCAATAACAGTAACAACACTAGTTCAAATACCAATACTAGTAGTAACGTAAGTAGTAACGTAAATTCCAATAGTGGTTCTAATACTAGTTCTAACGGAACCATTAGTTCAGACGGAAACAGTAGTTCAACCCGAGATATTTCGTCCGACATGGTTCAAGATATAGGCATGATGGGGACGGACACGGTGGACGAGGGAACTTCAGAAAGAGTTACTCGATCTAAGATGGATGCTGTTCCTAGTCCATCTGATCCCGCAAGAAATGTTAAAGTAGAGGCAATAAAAAGCGTTACTAAATTTTCAAAAACAAACGAAGGCAATAACAAAACGTCTGGCACTTCTACTACTAGTAATCAAACTCAGAGTCAATCAAATACTAATTCAAGTTCTAATAATAGTGGAAGTTCTAACAATAGTTCAAATTCAAATTCAAATGGAAATTCAAGTTCAAATGGAAATAATAGTTCTAACGGGACTTCTACTGTAGGTTCAAGTAGTAATGTAGGTTCAAATGGTTCTTCTTCTGGAACTTCTAATTCAACTTCAAATGGAACAAGTAATTCTTCTGTAAATTCTAGCTCTAGTTCTTCTGGAACAAATAATTCTACGGGGTCAAGTAGCAACGCAAGCCAATCGAGTTCAAATAATTCTTCTAGTGGAAGTTCTACTAGTTCAACAAACACGATTAGCTCAACTGTAAGTGACTCGAATTCAAGATCCCAGAGCACATCCAACAATAGAAGCGATTCGGATTCAACCTCCAAGAGCACATCTAAATCTATTATTTCTATAAATGTAAAGTCCTCACTGAGGGAGGAAAAAACTGTTTCGTTTGGCTCAACTACCGTAACCATACCCGCAACTACACCAGCTACCATAGCTAGAGGTAGCTACATAGAAATTGAAAGATCTTCATCTCATTGGAAATACAATATATGGGTTGAACAAATCGTTGAGGTTCTATTACCTAGCTAACCATGAGTGTTAAGCCCATACAGGAAGATGTCCAAGTTTCCGAAGTAGGACAGATCCCAAGTTCCAATAAGGTAAACATTGATTCTCAAATGTTACCCCTTCCGCCCATGACGATAGGTGAGTTTGAGGATCTAGTGGGAAACATTGTTCAGGATTCAAATCAAATTTCTGGTCCTAAATCTATTAACATTGATAATAAAATTGATCCCCTAACAGGAAGTTCAGGGGTTCCAGACAGCAATGAATCCAGTTATAATATTCAAGAAGCCATATCCGCAGTAAGCGGATTAGAATCTAGGGTTCTTGATATGTTAGCTCAAATGGAATCCAAGGTCGCGGGTTCTTCTTCTTCTGCGGATGATTCGAGCTTAACAACTAGGGATTATGTAGATAAAGTCCTAGGTGGAGAAAGAAACTTAGAAGGACAGGGTCTTGTTGATGCTGGAAATCATTTAGGTAAAGAAGAAGGAATAACTTTCAAACATGACTCTTCGGACAACACATTTGATATGATGCAAGGAGGAGAAATAATCCAGCAGGACATGACTCCAAGAGAAGCAAACGATTGGATAGCCGCATCCGAGAGAGCCGAGGCTTCTAAAAACGATGAAGCCTCTACCGCGATTGCCGCAGAAAAAGGAGACGCTAATCAACCCGAAACATTAGTATCAATAATTAGCGATGAAGATATAGCTACTGCTTCTGCAAAACCATTTTCTTTTGATGGACGTTCATTCTTATTTATAAACGACAATACCCAAACAGTGAAATTAGATTTGTTTCAAGACATACAAGACAATCCTAAAAAAGATTATTATTGTTATAAATTTACTGTAGATTCAGATGGAAAATTAGATAGTTCTCCTGAACTTGTTCACAATGACGCGAACGGAGACACAACAATCCCCACTAGTATTTCAGATTTAGTTACTTTTACAAGTAATAAACAAACTGAATTATTCTTTCCCTTTGCCCTTTCTTGGGATGGAGAACTTCAAATGCTAGTTACTGGAGGTGTATATAAACTATTTGAGTATTGCGTAGAAATAGACGGTAAAAACAAAAAAACTCTTTTCCCACAAAAACTAATATAACCATGTTAAAATAAATAAACTATGTCCCTAACAATATCATCAACAAAAACATTTTCTGGAACTTCTGGAAATTATAGTCTATCACAAATATTTGAAGCTTCCGCTAAATCCGCGGCTAGTGAAACTGTTGCCGCTTCTAGCAGTGCAACTGTAGATGTATTTGCAAATAATCAATCAACAGAACTTGTATTTCTGGCAGTTAAATCAAATGCGGCAGGATCATTTCAATTAAAAAATTCAAATGGAATAGCCCTAGGGGATTCTCAAGCATTAACAGCTAATATATCTAGAGTTCTAGTTGGTGCTGAATTATCTGGATCAGATTTTTACGGAGACGGAGACATTGTTTCTATAGAATTTACTAATTCTGATGCCATCGAAGCCGCTATAAATGTAGATATACTTTACGACGCTACTTCTTAATAAACTAAAATCATGGCATTTGAAGCAACAGAAAGCTTTGGCAGTTGTGACTCTTCGTCTTGCTCTGGCACAATTATCGATTCTCCAGATCCAGCAGACACAAAAAAAGTAGTCGTAACTGCGCTTGAAGTTATATCCCTCGTAGATGGGTCCAGCAAAGAAGTCCAAGGAACCAGCTCAAATCCAGAAGACGGAACAAAGTTTGGCTGGGGTTCTGATATTTATTTAAACATAAGTGTTAGTGATGCTGGCACAGTTACAAGTGCCAAAGTAGCCTCGAGTAGTTCTGGTGATACTTTTCTTAAAGTAGGAACAGTTGGTAGCGAAAGTGGTTTTATTACTCAACAACTAAATGGTTGCGGGGGAGTTTTGGTCGCTAAGTGCGGAAACGTAGTTCTCTATAGTTAATTTTTCAAATGGCTTACTTAAATGTAGATAACGATTTACCCGATGCGATGATGGTTAGTGGTATAGGATTTCGCCAGTGTGAAAAATGTCCTACAACTAATCCCGATAATCCCGATATCACCTACGCGGACTACGACCCCGTAGAAAACTTTTCATTAATTGAAAGTGGACGAGTATCAACAGCTAACAATTATAGACAGTCAAGGGCGTGCGCCGCATATATCCAAGTTCAAACAGGAGTCGAATACTGGTCGAGTGGTGGCTGTGGTACGTATAGAGTAGAGATAGTTGAAGAAAGTTCAGACGAAGATGACGAAGCAGATTCAGGGGATGACGAAGAAGGATCGGGGGGCACTGGACAGTTTAAACCTACTATATACAATCAAGGCGATGATTTTAAAATTGTAGGATACACAAAAACCTCTCCTTGTAGTGTTTCCTCTAGGCTG
>MEHZ011209015.1_pt1 | contig 10588 bp, 9 predicted proteins | sample 897221 | NCBI WGS metagenome assembly MEHZ01 (sample SAMN05514161, study PRJNA337945) | marine metagenome | isolation source: marine surface water | place: Arctic Ocean | collected 2007-12-13 | reverse complement strand
GACCAAGTGCCCTAACAACAAATGGGGCTAGCTGCGGCTAGCCCCTTCTTGCTTTGCGATGGCTCACAGCCCGATACCTGCTGGCGAAAGCCTGTTTAACTTGATACTTTGATCCCAACGCCGATTTGAGCACCAGCTTGCGGGCGTTTAACAAATGCAGCTAAAGCGCATGGGAACCGCCCAGCGTCATGGCTGCGGCGGTTTTTCATTGGACTGATCCACCTAAGGGTCAACGACATTTGATTTTCAGCTTGTGCGCCGTGGCATTCCGCCAAAAGCATTAAAGAGACGAATGATCGCTCACGTCGGCGACCATGAAGATGCTCGCAGGACCAGAATGGCCAATCCCGAAGCCCTTAAATCCAAAACCCCAACGCCGCCGCACCTTCACAATCTGGATGCAGTGCTGGCGGCCACTTGGGATATCCTTGCCGATGGTGCCATGAATCGTCACGCGCCTGCTCACACGCCGACATTCGCCACAAGTGGCCCGGACGGCCACCCACGCCTGCGAACAATTGTTCTGCGCGGCTTCGAGGCACTAACAATGCAGCTTTGGTTCCACACGGACCGACGATCTGGCAAGATCACCGAACTACAGACAAACCCGTCCGCCGCGCTGCATATCTATGATCGGGACCAAAAGGTTCAGTTACAGATCAGCGGTCGCGCCGCGCTGCATGTGGATGACGATGTGACGGGGGCGGCGTGGATGAAATCTCAGCCGATGAGCCGTATCAACTATCAGGTGATACAAGCGCCGGGCAGCGTGATCGAAAATCCACACCACGCTGTGCAAGACCCCTCCCTGAATGCCGATGGGTCAGAGAATTTTATGGTGGTCGTCCTGCACATCGAGGCGCTGGAATGGCTGTTCCTTGATGCACGCGGCCACCGCCGCGCGCGTTTCACACGCGACGGGAAAGTCTGGTCCGGTAAGTGGCTGGTGCCGTGATCCCGCCTAGCTCTTGCTCTCTGACAGAATCGTCGTCCAACGCCCTCAAAGCAGCATGAAGGAGAAATTAAAATGAGAGTTCTAAAGGTATTGGAGAACGCCGAGGTCATCATCGCAGACCTCGAGGTTAACCTTGGAGATGAAACGCAATCCTCACCGACACTCTGTGTTCGATATGAGGGAAACATCATTCCCCTTAGTACACCTGATGCACGTCCGATCCTCATGAAATCAGAAAATGCGATTAAGACCTCATAAACGAGTGTCCAAAAAAGGGGGTCTGAAATGACCCAAAAAGACACCCAGAAATCCTCGCTTTTTTGACCCAGATTTTTGTCCAACAGATGGTCGTTTGATGGTCACCACAAAACCCCTTTAATCTCAGGAATATGTGCTTACTTACCCAGTGGAATAAACTAGTTGGTGCGCTTATGCCTGAAACTCAAAAGAATGTTCTTGGCACAGATTTGGAAGTTTGCGGAACAGACCCCGTTACAGGGTTTTTTCGAGACGGATGCTGCAACACGGGCGCGGGTGACGTTGGGACCCATACCGTCTGCACGATTGTGGATGATCAGTTCCTTAAGTTCTCCAAGAGCAAAGGGAATGATCTGGTTACACCCAGACCAGAGTATGGGTTCAAAGGTTTGAAGAATGGAGACCGCTGGTGCCTTTGTGCCATGCGTTGGGAAGAAGCACGCCAGGCAGGTTGCGCCCCTCGGGTCAAAATTACATCAACCAATATAAAAACATTGGAATATGTACGCTTAGAACACCTGAAAGAACATCAGGTCGATCTGCACTAGTTTCCCTGCGCGAAATATGACCCCCGCCCGTGGAGCGGGTGGTCAAGGCTTGCGCTTAAAGAAGTAAGGCCGATCGCGACCCTTAGAGGGTTTATTGCCAAGCTTGCTTAGCGTGCGCTGTGAACGCCTATGGCAATGCGGTTGCGCGGGCAAGTTGCTCCTCGATGGCGCTCGGCTGACCATAACGTTTCATCGCGCGCTTCAGAAACTGAAGAGCAGCCCTGCGATCCCGGCGTTTCGTCGCGAAAACTTCCACCACCTCGCCCTCGTGATCGACCGCTCGCCACAGGCAGTGCGTCTCGCCGTTGATACGAACGAACAATTCGTCCAGGTGCCAGCGCCAATTCGAATACGAGTGATGTTGAACCCTGCGCTTCCGGATCTCCGCGGCGAACATCGGCCCAAACCGGTTCCACCAGAAACGTGCCGTCTCATGACAGATGTCGACGCCGCGTTCGAGCAGCAGATCCTCGACCTGACGCAATGACAGACGATAGCGAATATACATCATCACTGTCAGGCGGATGACTTCGGGCGATGAGTTGAAACAACGGAACGGATTTTTCATCCGGCGAAGCTACGGATCAGCGTCGCGCCGGCTCAAGCTGGATTAGTCTGACAATGCCAGCCGGATTGCTCTGACAGTGCCCAAACCCTGAGCCAATAGTAACTTTCGAAGTCCACCTGCATCCGGAGGAGAGACAGCAGTGAAACCGAGTGCAGCAAACAAAACGGCCTACGCGATCCTCGTGCTTGCGGCAGGGCTCAAGTTCACGCTCCTGGCCTTCGTAATACCGCCGCTCATGCAGCCCGACAGTATCGGTTACATCACATTTGCCAACCAGTTCATGACGGGCTGGGAATGGTTCTGGGAACGCAACAGCACTTCGGGCGAAGACACCTACCGCACCATCGGGTACCCCGCTGTTATCGCCGCAGGAATGTGGATTTTCGGCGACGGCTGGGAACAGGGTGTGATCGGATTCCAGATCGTGCTCGGTCTTGCCGCATCGATCCTGCTCTACCGCTTCGCCAGCCTCGCGCTGGACCGCTGGTGGCTCGGACTTTTAGTCGCCGTGGGGTACACATTCTCGCTCGCGCTGGTGTACGAGTTTCATATTCTTACCGATGCGCTTTACGGACATCTGATTGTGATCACAATCGCAACCCTCGGCCTGATAGCAATGCGCCCAAACGAGCGGGCGACACACATTCTCATTCCTGCCGTCGCGTTGGGCTTAGCGTTCCTAATCCGCGATTTCACGCTCTACATGCTACCGGTGTTCGTCGTGCTTGTATTCGTTGCCGTTGTGCGACGCCGAAACAGTCTCGCGGCCAAGACCGCCATGTTTGTAACGGTTCTAGTGCCCGTCATCCTACTGTCCGGCGCCTACGCCAGCTGGAACGAGCACCGCACCGGCGAACGCTTCATTACCACAGGGGCCCGCACCGCAGCCCTGCTGCCGCTTGTGCAGTTTGCTGGCCAGGGCGTGCCGATCTTCGACCAAGACACGCCGCTCGACGAGGCTGCGCGCGCGTCGCTCTCCACCTACTTCTACGCCGACGTCCTGAACATTAATCGTTACCTCGAACAAAAAGGATTACAAGGGCTCGAAATGAGCCGCCTGGCCAGAGACCGCTTTATGCAGACACTGGCAGAACATCCGCTCATCGTCGCCCGACATGTGCTCAGGGAATTGCGGTTCCTCTCTCTGTCCCAGAAACTCATAAATCCCCTAAACGCCTATAGTGACATCGCTGCGTTCCGGGAAAATCGTAACCCTGAAGCCTTTCGCGACCGTATGCTTGGCGCCCTTGCCTCTTCGGACCTCGCCCGCACAGCTTTCGCCCTCGCCGAATTGGCCGTGGTCTCCATGATACTGTTGATCGGTCTGACGGCCTATATCGTTTTCCCGCTCGTTTATTTGACGATGCTCGCAACCCGACGCAATATCGAGTTCGTCTGGCATGTGCTCGCCTCAACTTGGATCTGCTTTATCGGCGCTGCGGTCTGTTACGGAATAATTCGGCTCGAAGCACGCTATCTGATCGGATTTGCGCCATTCATGGTGATTCTCCCGTTAAAAATGACATTGTCGGCAATGTTCAATCGTCGGCCATCACGTTCCAACGCTGCCGCTTCCTGAAAACTGCTAGGATGAACGTGCGCCGGTTTGCCATCTTGCTCCGCGAATGGCAGCAGATCGAGCGCTCGCCGAATTTTCAACCCTAGGTTTGTTACGATTGTGACCAAATCACCGAAAACCGCATCCACCACCACACTCAGCTCAGATGCGGCGCGGCAGCGCGCGCACTACGATCGGGTTGCGGCGGACTATCTAGACAATCTCACCTACCCGCACACGCAACGGTCAAGCAGTGGCTCGAGCGTAATCAGATTATCGTCCCGGAAACCAAGGCCATGGAAATTCTGTTGTCGGTCAAGGACTGGGCACTGATCCACAAGCGCCTGATGACCGAAGACGAGTTCAAGGCGCTCGCCGAGAGCCTCCTCGACGACTGAAGCCTGCCTATCTCAACGTAAGTTGCGGAACCCCTCCCCTCGCGGGAGGGGTTTTCGTTTGCGGGTCGATTACTTCGCGTCGAGGTCATAGACTCCGTCCCAATTCTCGGGGGGCTGTTGATCGAGGCGCTGCGCCCGCGCCGCCATCGCAGCGGAGGCCGGGTCCACCGATGCGAGTTGGAGCCAGCGTGCGGCCGCTGCCATGAACCGGCCGGCCCGATAGTCGGCAAGCGCCGCTTCATAACCGTCGACCTGGACAGCCGTCGGCTGTCCATCAAGCGGCGAATACAGACCGACCGGTTCCGCCCGGCCGACGACGCGCACCCGATCCAGCTCGCGAAACCCGATCCGCTGCGCACAGCGCGCGACAGTTGAATCCGAGACCAGAACAGTCGAGCCATAAACCTTGTTCGCGCCCTCGAGACGCGCCGCGAGATTCGCCGCATCCCCCATGACCGTATAGTTGAAGCGGCGGGCGGACCCGATATTCCCCACGAGAATACGGCCGGTGTTTATCCCCACGCGCTGCCGCAGCTCGATGCCAAGCGCGGCGGCCAGTTCATGGTTGAGTTCTTCGAGACGGTTCTGGCACTCTAGCGCGGCGGCAACAGCATTCACGGCATGGCCGGGATCGTGATGCGGCGCGCCAAACATGGCAACAACGGCATCGCCGATATACTTGTCGACGAAGCCACCATGGCGCTCGATGACATCTGTCATCGCCGAAAGATATGCATTCAGAAGGCGGACCAGCTCTTCGGGGCTGAGACCTTCCGACAGGGAGGTAAACCCTTCGAGGTCCGAGAAAAACACGGTCAGCTCGCGCGTTTCGCCGCCCAGTGCGGGCATTTCATTGCGGTCCACCATCTGCTTGATGACCGACGGGGCGAGATAAAGCCCGAACATCTGGCGCAAGAGGCGTTTATCGCGATCGGCAACCGTAAAGCGATAGGCCCCCATAAGGGCGAACACGATCGCCATCGCGATCGGCGGATCGAACAACGGAAACACCATGCCGTTCTGAAACATCACCACCGCAGCGACCGCCCATAGCCCGGAGACGATCAGGACCAATGCGCTGGCAAACCAGGCACTGACCCAGATCGCCGCGACGGCAATCGCCGCGGCCAGGGACAGCGTGAGGGCGGATGTGCACGCGCTTCCGGCGCGCGCCAGAAGATTTCCCCGCACGAGGTTGTTTACCGCAAAAGCATGCATATACACGCCCGGCACGCTGTTGCGGACGAGGTCGCTTTCGAGGACACCGGGGAGCATGTCGAGCGCGCAACGTTCGCCAAACGCCGCCGCGTCGGGTGCGGTGGCAAAGCGAAGCGACGACAGCTTGCGATCCTCGACGTCGAGCACGCCGCCAAACAGGACAACCTTGCCGGCAAAATTCTGTTCGAAAAACTCGCGGTTTCCGGCCTGAGAACAGGCGTGAAGGTCGGCAAAGGAATAGGTCGGAATACCCCGTTGATCGTCATCGAAGTTGATCAGCAGGTTGTTGCCCGCCACGGTCGGCAGCGCCGCGCTATCAAGGCTTGCATGCCCGGCCGGATCGAATGTCAGCCTGCCGCCGAGCGCCCGCGCGGAGAGTTCGAGGGCCAGCGACGGCTCAAAAGTTGAATCCTGTCCCTCGCCAGCGCGCTCAAGGCTGACCGGCACACCGCGCACAATCCCGTCCGCGCCCGAATAGAGATTTGCGGCCCGGATGTTTCCACCGTGCCCAACGGCAAAGCGCTGGCCCACATTCGGCAATATCGGGTGGGTGGAATGCTGAACCTTGCTGAGGACCATCTTGCCTTCGCGCCCGTGCCGACGAAGACTTTGCAGAAAGTCGCGATCAAATCCGCGAATCTGCGATGCCACACTCGTCGGCAGGATGATGTCCATGCCGATGACCGTGGCGCCACCGTCGATGACTGCATCGAAGACCTGGGCAATCTCCGGTGTCCACATGACCTTCGGAACATTGCTGAACGGTTCGCGCCGGTACGTCTCTTCATCGATCGCGATCACGACGGCCGGGGATTCTGCCCGTTCATACTGCGGACCGAACACGGCCTGGCGCAGCCAGACCAGACTGTCCGCAGACAATCCATCCAGCGTGTTCGACCAGGGCCCCGACACGGCGACCGTCGCGACCAAAGCCGCAACTGCCGAGGCGGCGAGGGTTTTCAGATGGGACAACTCAGAACCGGATCAGGCGCGAAAGCTTGGGCTGGTCGCCGGCCTCCGCGAACGCATCTACATCGAAGATCAGCTCGCGTCGCTCAGACCCGGCGCTTAGCCGGGCGCGGTAAACACCCCCGGCGACCAGTGCAATATCACGCTTGGCCATATCGTTCGCGCCGCGTCGAATGTCGATCTCAACGGGCGTATCAGGCTGATCGACGCGTTCGATCACCAGCGTGCCCGCAAGCGTGCTGCGGAAGAGCGGGCTCCGACCATACAACGTCACTTCGGGACGCAGCGCGGCGGCGGATTTGTCCGTCCCGCCGCGAAAGGCCACGACCCCGCTGTTGTTGGCCTGCCCCTTGCCGAGCTCGACCTGGCCACCGTCACACGCGACCCTCTCGCGTTGCACCTGGCCGCCCGTTACGTCGCTTTCGGCCAGACCGATGGTGATTGTCCCGCCGATGATCGTTTCCTGCATGCAGCTCGAAAAATACCCCAGCACGAGGCGCTCGCCGGCGGACAACCGGACCACATCCCCCTGCTCGACATAATCCATGAAGGCGAACCGGGATCCTGCCGCGTCGATATCCTCGACAATCGCACGCGGTTCGGCATGCGCCGCAGTCGCGAACAGCCCCGCTATCAGAACAATGCCAGCGGCTGTCCATCGGTGCGTCATTTTTGAATTCTGCGTCACGGTGATTCTCCTGCACTCTGTCCGTTCCCACCCTCACCGATCAGGCTGAACGGCGCCCAGAAGATCGGATGGGCATAGGAAAATGCCGCTGTGTTGGAATCCGGGTCGATAAAGCCCGCGCCGTCGATCAGCGCAATCTGCGCCCGCTGAAGCGCTTCCGCCCGTGACAGGGCCGGGTTGGCCTGCTGCCGGGTAAACACATCGCTCGTCAGGATACGCGCCGACGTCGTCTCGACCGGCCAGTTCGATACCAGCAAGGCGCGGGCACCCGCGTAGAAGAAGGCCCGCCCCAGACCCGACACGGCCTCGGCACCGGCGCCGGCGGCTGTGCCGGTATTGCAGGCCGACAGCACCACCCAGTCGGCGTTCATCTCAAGCTCGAAGATCTCACCCATGGTCAGCAGCCCGTCACCGTTGGGATCTCCGGCGATGTGCGGCGCGGTCATGGCCAGAGCCGGCTCCAGCAGGCCGTTGATGTCGCCCGGGACGAGCCCGTGGGTCGCAAACGCGACCACCCGGTAGTCCTTGAGCGACGTTTGCCGCACGGCCGTCTCGTTCGCCGCCTTGCCGAGGAACACATCACGCGCCGGGTCGGCATGCATCGCCGCCGCCATGGCGCGGATCTCGTCCGCGGTGTCCGGCAATCGCGGCAGCATCCCGAACTCTGCTGAATCGATATCGCGCATCTTCGGCAAACTGCGCAAACGCACCGGGACGTTGCGCATCCGCAGACCGCCTCGGCTGACGAAGGCATCGCCCTCAGTTCCGGCCACCGAGGCGAACTGGGTGTTGCTGAACACCGGGTCGCCAAATCCCACGAAGGCCTGCGCCGCACCCGGCGTGTCGACCAGGGCCCGCAGGGCGATCAAGGAGGCGACCGATGGCATCACCGTGACCGAATGGGTGCGCGTGAGCCACGGCACGTCGCGGTAGCGATCGAAGATGATTTCTTTGTCCGCGCCCAGTTCCACATTTCCTGTCGGCAACAGGGAAAAGGGAATCTGACCCAGGGGCCCGTCCGCGACAACGACGAGATGGGATGCTTCTTTCCAGGATTCCGCCACCGGCTGCAACAGGGCCGCATACAGACGATGCGCCAGCGCTATATTGAAATCAGGGATGTCGGCCAGTGTGACGGCATCCGGGTCAACTGCACGGCGCAATTGTGTCGCAGCGGCAGAGAGACGCGCCTTGCCGAGAGGCGCCGTGGCAAACCCAACCGGCCCGGACTTCCCGAAAGACCAGACGTAGGTCTTGTCAGCCGTCACGTAACTGACGAATGCCGCCTCATCGTCGGCGAGGGCCGCACGTGCGTCTTCCAAAGTCGCCGGGCGCGGATCGATCAGGCGCACATAGTCGGGGAATTTTTCCTCGAGTTTCTGACGAATCTCCGCCCGTTCACCTCGCAGATCGTCGATCTCATCGCGCAGGTCCTGCGCCACGTCGTTATCGCGCTGATCCTCCGGCGCAGACAAAAGGCTGGTCAACAAGCCGAATAGCGCTCTGGTTTCACGCAGTAAATCCTGCTCCTTGCGCACCAGTTCCGCCAATTTGGGGTCGCGCGCCGCAGCCCGCGCGCTGGACTGAGCGACGGCGCGCTGCACCGTGCTGCCACGACCGGCATCGGAAATGCGGAAGGCCTCCGCCGCCGGATCGAACCCCGGCACCGAGAGGGCGGCGTTCTGATACACCTGCGCCAGAATAGCGATATATCCGTCGATTACCTCACGTCGGCGCAGCTCGCGTGCCGTTACAAGCGTTTCCTCCTGATCGACCTGACGCGAGCGGGAAAGAAGAATCGGAATCGACGCGCGGAAATCATCCAGCGCGGCGGCTTGCTCCCCATTGAGGAATTTTCCCAACGCCAAGAACCCCCGCGCTTCGGCTGTCAGATAATGCTTTTCCCCAAAACGCGCCATGCGGGCGCCATGAACTTTCTGAATCAGAGCCAGACCCCCATCAATTTCACCGACCCGGTAATAGATCATGACCGGATCGACGGTCACGGAGACCACCCGTTCGAACAGAAGAGGATCCGCGGAAACCAGATTCTCGATATCGCGAACAATTTCTGCCGCCTCCGCCCACTTTCCCTGCCCACTCAGTGCACGGGCAATGCGCATACGAACAAGCAGAACGCTCGTGCTGCGCAGCGGGGCGCCAATGGTCGCGAGGATGTCATCTGCCGCATGACCAAGGGCTTCAGCCTCCGCGAAGCGCCCTTGCGAAAGCACCGAGCCGGAGAGCAACGTTATCGCGCGCGCGGTACGCGGTGCATATTTTCCGTTGCGGCGCAGATTAAGCAGAAGAAGATCACGCGCCACAACCTCGGACTCGACCCCTCGTCCAATCCGTAGCAAGGCAATGGCGCGATGCCTCTGTAAAGCCGAAAGCCTGGCCATAAGACCTTCCGGCGCGCTCTCGTACCCTCCACGTACTTCAACAAAGTCCTGCACAGACACGACAGACTGGGCGAAAAGCTCCGCCGCTTCACGAGTTTTGCCTGTCTTCATCAGAAACTGAGCTTCTGCACTCATCACTTGGCCGGCCAGAAATCGGCGATATGGCTCCCACATACCTTCGGGCAACCGCCTAATGAGGCGATGCATGACTTCGAGCTTCTCCTCGGCACCCTTGATCCTGCCATTGGCGACGAGAGCCCGCGTGAGCATGGTTATCGCGGAGATCTTCGTCCCGGCCCGGGCACCTTCTTCCGCCTTCATGCGCTCACGCGCCACCTCGAGTCCGGAACGAAGATTGCCGACAGTCATTTCCACTGAATACAGGGAGCGCGCAATGTTGCCTGTTCGCCCGCCATGTTGTTTGCTCAGATCCAGCGCCCGACGCAAATCCTGCTGCGCCTGTTCGATTCGACCCAGGGCGCCTGCCGCAACACCGCGTTTGTGGAAGAAATCAACGCGCTCCTGGTTGGACATACTGACCCCGACCACGGCATCCGCCTTCTCCCGATTTTTCTGAATCCGTTCCAAGTCCGGCTGTTCCCGGTCGAGAATCTCGGTGATATCGCTGCTCGTGCGCGGCGGAGGCGACGGGAGAGGCCGGGATTCGGGTTCCTGGGGGTACGCTTGTGAGGTTCCCAGGGTGAGCCCAGCAACAACCACCCCAAAGGCAATAACAGAGACCATCCGGACCTGTATTTTGCGGAGATGAACAACCATCATTACGCCTATTCCCTAGACATACATGCTGAATTTTCGCCCTGTGCAAGGCCATCTACTCGATGTTTTTCATCATTGAAGATAACGGCGAAAAAGACAACTTGAATTGACCGCGGCCACATTGGTGTTCAAGGCATAGGGAACTGATCCGATTGCCTGATCCGGGGAGAGTAATTCAAAGGGTCCACTGGCTGACTGGGCAAACCAGATGCGTAGGTGAGCATCATTATGATCCTTAAAGATCAAATC
>MEHZ011463645.1_pt1 | contig 10599 bp, 7 predicted proteins | sample 897221 | NCBI WGS metagenome assembly MEHZ01 (sample SAMN05514161, study PRJNA337945) | marine metagenome | isolation source: marine surface water | place: Arctic Ocean | collected 2007-12-13 | reverse complement strand
GATGCTGTGACGGTCGCCGTGCGTCAGACCACGGTAATGTTAACGACGCCAGACCACATGCGTGGTCGCGCGTTTGCGTTAATGATTCTTGCTGCCCAGACAGCCAATAATATAGGGACAATCTGGGTGGGCACTTGGGCTGGATTAATCGGCGCATCCAATACCATGATGATGGGCGGCGTGATCTCTATCGTGGCTACCGCATTGATTTGGTGGTTTTGGAAACCCATCAGAAAATTCAGATCTAATGATTCTTAAGTCCCTTAATAGCCATAAAATTAACCATGGATATTGAACTAAATACAGAATCTTTATCTCGCGCCGTTGAGTTTTCGCGTGCAAATCATTCTGCTCAGCTTGTCGTCATGCAGGCCGGGGATGCAATCGTAAGCAAATCGTTCGATCCCTCACCGGTTGACGTTTTTGCTGTGCAAAAAGGCCTACTATCAATTCTTATCGGTATTGCTGAAGAGAGATACCTCTTAGAACCCTGCGACGCCATCAACCACCACTTGGCGCCGAAATGGACAAACCTTTCGCCCTGGGCTGAAGCGAGCCTGACGATTGAAACACTGTTGGCGATGACGACGGGTATGGATGACGAACTAAATGAACTTGGCACAGTCGGACAATCCTGGCGCTATAACAATACTGCCTATAACTACTTGAAAAAAATTCTTTGTCTGCATACTGACATGACACTAAATGAACTCAGCGTCGAGTGGTTGTTTGGGCCCCTAGACATGAACGAAACTAGGTGGATAGATCGACCACAGCTATTGCCCGACGGCACTCCGGTCAGCGGGATTACTTCAACCGCGGCGGATCTTGCAAAAATCGGCCAGCTAATCTTGAACAACGGAAACCACAACGGTAATAGCATTGTTCCTAGCCACTACCTAAAGCAGATGACCGCGCCAGGTTCTAAAGAAAACCCTGCCTGGGGCTACTGTTGGTGGAACAACAACCAGTCCCACCACCGACAGCCGTTCAAAGAACACAAAATTATAAAGGGAACGATTCTGCCAACTGCCCCAGCCGACCTTGTCGCCGCTCGAGGACTGCTGGAAAATGGACTGTATATTATTCCCAGCCTCCAACTCGTCGTTGCAAGGACAGCCCTGCCCAGAGCAGAAAAAAAACATCGTGAAAGGTTCGAACAATCCTTCTGGAGAGACATATTAAAACTCAATAAAAACTATTAGGCACTAATTGAGTAATAGAAAGACTACTGAATTTAACCAATGTCCACGATGATCTCACGCAGGGTCTCTAGTGGAATTTTTGGGGTTCGATCAAAATACAACAAACCGTTTACCTCCTGCTGGACATCAGTGAACTGGGTCCAGACGAACCCCTGAAGCCTTGGAGCAGCGTGAATCATTTGTGCAATTTCTTGAATGGCAGCCCGAAGCGCGGTTTCAGTCTCTGGCAAGCCGCCATAACTAAAATCTGAGTCACTGAATCGCCCATAACCCACACCACCACATTCGGTGAGTAATATGGGCAAACCTTCAACATTCGCACCTACTAACGCGCCAGGGCGTGAACCCATACCATTGCCTTCGATCACGGACGATTGGGGGCTTTCTATTAACTCGTTTAAGCGTTGCGTCAGATTTTTTTGTTCAACATAAAGGTGAATAGTCCAAAAATCACCGGAAGAAAACTCCCACCCATCGTTACCAATGACAGGCCTGCTCGTGTCCATCGCGCGCGTAAGACCAACGACACCATCAACAAAGGCTCGTTGCTGCGGTCTGGATGACTGATGCCACACTCCCCAGGATTCATTGAACGGGACCCAGGCCATGACACAGGGATGAGGCCTGTCTCGCTTAACCAGGTCAGTCCATTCGAAAGTCAAGGATTGCACCAACTCAGTTGAAAATATCCTGCCCGACGGCATTTCTGACCAAACCAGTAATCCAAGTTTATCTGCCCAGTAGAGATAGCGGGGGTCCTCTGCCTTCTGATGCTTACGTGCGCAGTTGAACCCAAGCTGCAAGGTCAGCTCTACATCGCGACGGATGTCATCATCACTTAACGCTGTATACCAACCACCAGGGAAGTAACCTTGATCAAGAACACCCCGAACAAATAATTTTTCTCCGTTAAGCAGCAGCCATCCTTCACGAACTTCTATTTCCCTCAGACCTGTGTAGCTGGAAACTTCATCAACATCGCCCGTGCGAGTGTCCGAAAGCGTCAGTTTCAAATCGTAAAGGGTTGGCGTCTCCGGCGACCAGAGTAAAGGGTCATCCAACTGAAACGACACACGGGCCTCAGAACGCAAACCTGTATTCACCTGATTCCGACCTACAACGACACCAGAAAGCAGCAACTCAACCGTCAACTCCCCTTCCACCTGCTTCGAAAAAAAAGCTGTGAATACCAGCTCTCCAGCGTCCATATCAAAGACGGAATGGGTGCTTTCGATCGAAACCGAGGGAAGATGTTCAAGCCAGACTGTTTGCCATATACCTGTGACACTGTCGTAGTCAATCGGCCAACGAGTAGTACCAGCCTGTTTTCCTCTCGGCTGAGTCCACGACAAGGAGTCCTCAACTCTGATCACGACCGTATTGACACCAGGTCGTACAACGTGGTCGATATCGAAAGAAAAAGGTGCGTAACCACCTCGGTGCTGCCCTACTTCTTGCCCGTTTACAAAAACACGAGCCCAGTAATCACAGGCACCAAACCGCAGACACACCCTCTTATCCCAGTCCACTGACAGATCGAACTCCCTGTGGTACCAGACAACCGAGGCAGGCTGAATATTATTAATAGTAGAAGCTTCAGATTCCACTGAAAAAGGAACCTGGATGGTCGTGGCGCTCTCTGGCAGACCATTCCTAAACCAGCCCTTGATCAACCCGGTGTCATCTCCATCTTCGATGAAGCGCCAGCTACCATTTAGATTTTCCCACTCAGGTCTAACAAGAATGGGGCGTGGATATTCTGGCCGCGGCGTTAACATGTTCCTGACCCACATTTGACCAAGCTCAAGGCTTTGCCAGAGGGGCTCGACAGCATTTTTAGTACATTAAAACCTGATAGTTGTTTGGTTTGCATGAACATATTGTACGACGGGCTTCTAACTAATCGACCAACTGACCCTTCAGGCAATCTCACCTTAAAAAATTCCTTAATATTGGTCTCTATCATACAAGTTCAAGTACACTGGATGCATACTAGAAAATCAGTTACGAGGCGTAATAATGCATTTTAATATTCCCGGTGATGACAACGAACTACGCACAGCGCTAAGTGACGTAAACCTGCCAACTCTTTTAATGGTCATGACCCAATTCTCAGGCGATGATCGCTGGCTGACAGATCGGTTTCGGCCGGATCCTATTCAGATCCCTGAGGGCGGTATTTTTCCGGACGATACTGGCAACTACAACAGCGATATCGCGACTGAGATCAGGAACGAGGCTTTTGAACTCATCAGGACTTTGCGTGATCAAGGTGGAACCATGCCGCCGACTCCTGACGTCAAAAAAATGCGGCACCTGATGGAGTTTTCCACCGCTGAACCGTTGGAGGAAGAGTTTTGCGCAATGCTGCTGGAAGAAACCAATTTCGTGAACCGGGACAACACCTGGAAACCTAAGCTAGAACAACTGACCAGTAGCGCGGCGGGCGAAAACTTCAGTGTCATTGTGGTTGGAGCAGGTATGTCCGGGATATGCACCGGGATCAAACTCAGCGAAGCAGGTATCGATTACACCATCCTGGAGAAAAACGCAGCAGTCGGCGGCACATGGTACGAGAACTCTTACCCGGACTGTGGTGTTGATACACCAAACCATTTTTATTCCTACTCATTCGAACGCAACGCCAACTGGTCTGGGTACTTTTCCAAACGTGACGAGCTACGCGATTACTTTGAACGGTGTACAGACCAGTTCGGTATCCGAGATCGCATCCAACTAAATTCGGAAGTCCAGAAGATGCAGTTCGATGCAGACTCTCAAACCTGGCGTGTGACAGTGAAGAGAAAGGATGGGTCTATCGATACTCTGACAGCAAATGCTGTCATCAGCGCAGTGGGCCAGCTTAACCGACCCGTGATTCCTGATTTCGATGGCTTGGAAACATTCAAGGGCGAGAGCTTCCACTCAGCTCGCTGGCAACATGATGTATCCCTTAAGGGAAAGCGGGTAGCCGTCATCGGGACAGGATGCAGCGCAGTTCAGCTGGTGCCCAAAACGGCCGACATAGCTTCTCATCTGACTGTTTTCCAACGATCGCCTCACTGGATTTCGCCAAACAAAGATTACTATCGCGCCGTTGAGCCAGGCCTGAAGTGGGCCCTTAACCATATCCCGCTTTACGCCGAGTTTCACCGTGCCCGAATGATTTTCGGCTTCATGGACCGCAGTTGGCCAGCAGTGCCTAGCGACCCGGCCTGGGATCATAAAGATCGAGCAATGAGCGAGGTCAACGATACGTTACGAGAGTCATTAACGGGGTACATCAGCGAGCAACTCGGTGATCAACAGGAACTGATGGAAAAATGCGTGCCCAAATTCCCAGTTTTTGGCAAACGACTCATCATCGACAACAACTGGTACCAGCATATGACACGTGAGGATGTTAGTCTCGTAGACGAACCCATTGCGCGGTTTCACCCGAAGGGTATCGAGACCACCGATGGAAAGATCCATGAGTTCGACGTGATTGTTTTTGCTACTGGCTTTAACAGCAACCGATTTTTATGGCCGATGGATGTGGTCGGGAAATCCAATGTCAGCCTCGATGGCCGTTGGGGGGAATACCCCCAAGCATATAAAGGAATGTTGATTCCTGACTTTCCAAATTTGTTCTGCCTTTATGGCCCGAACACTAACATCGTCCACGGTGGCAGCATTATTTATAACACTGAATGCCAAGTTCACTACGTTATGCAGTGTCTGCTGCTTATGATGGAGCAAAGGGGCAAGCTTTTGGAAATCCCCCAGGTGGCGACCGACGAATACAATGAGGAGGTTCAGACTCTCAGCAAGAATCTTGCCTGGGGTCACCCTGGAGTGGAAAGTTGGTACAAGAACTCGGATGGGAAGGTGGTCAATAATTCACCCTTCAGCAACTTAGAATACTGGTCTCGCACCCATGATGCTGAACCCGACACCTATCGAATGGATTAGACCTAAGGGCTTCTAGTCAGGATTTCCAGTCAGGACAAGAGGTCTGAACAGGACATGGATTCAAGCGCGGTGAGTGCTCGCTCGAGCATTGTTGTTCCAAGCTCCACACCTCGCTCGTTACCCTGGTCAAGGGTGCCACAGATTGCGATCGGTGTGATCATGGTCACCAGCATGTTGTAACGGTACTGCTCGATACACTCATCAAAACTGTAGCCCTCAACCCCTCTGTCTTTGAGTATGTCGTGATAGTGTTTTAAAGCCTTCTGCTCAGATTCACCCCGCAGCGCAGCGTCGCAACCGCCAGCACTGAAATAGGCAATGTCGTGCGTGCCATTTCCGCCCATTGTGTTTTGCCAGTCAAAGGCAATAATATCGGGATCATCCGACGACCCTGTCAGGAAGACGTTATCCACACGGTAATCCCCATGAATAATAGTCGGCTCACCTCCCATCGCATGAAGGAAAAGATCTATATACTGGTCACCTATTTTGCGAACGATATCTGCACGGTCACCACTAAAATAGTCCGGAAATCGTTCTATCGTCGGCTCAATACCCGGCCGAAGTATTCTATCGCGCCTGAATAGAATCGTTTTCATGTCTACCTGGTAATTCAACCAGTCAAATTCAGCAGCCCGACCCCAGAAAGTTGCATGAAGCTCCGCCGCCCTACTAAAGGCAACTAAGCGCTCTTTTTCAGTACAACCCTGCAATTGATCACCAGCTTTCTCGTCGCCAAGGTCTTCCAATATCAGCAGAAAATCCTGGGTAATCGGATCAACCGATGCGTACAAACAACGCGGAATCCTGATCGGGGTTTCCTGTGCAAGATGCAGATAAAAATTAATCTCGTTTTTGTAAAAGTTAAGCCCTTTAGACAACACGCTGTTTTCGCTTCGAGCAACGCATTTGACGATAACAGTCTCTTTCCGGCCAGACTCAAGCGTAAGGTGGCCTCGCGCAATCGAGGACATCAACCCAACGCCTTCGCCCAAACCGTGTATCTCAACATTCGTTATCTTTTCAGGATAGAAGTGACCGATAGTTTCATTCGCTACCCCTTCGGTAAATTCTTCGTAACGCTCAATCACTAAGGGCATATCTTTACCTATAAAATAATTGAAAAACCTTATCCTGTTCTGCCTATTTTTCACCCATCTAAAAAATCGTTAGCGCCCTAGCTTAATGAACTTCCTTACCAAAAATTATTACGGCAGATGCTAATAAGCTATTTTACATTACGCCTACCCGTCAACTCTCAACCATCTAAGCTCCAGGATCAACCTCTAAGATGGATTCACCTTGGCAAATCCGTCTATCATCTGTTTAATGAGTGCGGAGGTGAACTATCAACGAATATGATTACATTATTGTAGGGGCAGGATCTGCTGGCTGTGTACTGGCTAATCGACTCTCTGAAAACCCCAACAACCGGGTACTTCTATTGGAGGCAGGCGGTAATGACCTGCATCCTTATATAGGAATGCCCAAGGGCATTGCAAAACTCGTTCAACATCCCCGTTTCACGTGGACGTTCCCCATCAAGCAACCTAAAAAAGCTGGCCTTCCTGCAACCGAGGTCTGGATTCGAGGTAAATCTCTGGGTGGTTCCAGCTCGATCAACGGAATGATCTATTCTCGCGGGCATCCACAAGACTATGAAGAATGGAACACCTTGGGCGGTCCGGGTTGGGGCTGGCAAGATATTAAGGCAGCGTACCGCCAAATTGAGTCACATGAACTTGGGGAAGCTGATCACAGAGGAGGATCCGGCCCGCTTCCGGTCTCAACGGGGAAATTCAGGTACCCAATCGCCGAACAGCTGATTGAAGCCGGTGTCCAATTCGGTCTTGAGCGCAAAGAAGACCTAAACGACGAAACCCTTGAAGGTGTCGGTTACTACAATCACAACATCAAAAATGGTCGCCGAATGAGTGCTTCACGCGTTTTCCTGAAGCCTGCAATGAAGCGCCCCAATCTCACCGTCATAACCCACGCCCACGCCAACAAAGTTAACTTTGTGGATGGCAGAGCTGTCAGTATCGATTGTGAAGTTGACGGTTCACCAACGACATTTCAGTCTCGAGGTGAGATTATTCTCAGTGCGGGCGCCTTGCTTTCACCAAAACTATTGCAGCTATCCGGCATCGGCCCAGGAGCTCTGCTTAACTCACTTGGCATCGACATCATTCATGACAGCCCGCACGTCGGGCGAAAGCTAAGGGAGCACCTTGGCTTTTCAATGCCTCATCGATTAAAAAAAGGCAAGGGCATCAACCACCTTCTCCGTGGGCCAGGCCTTGTAGCCAGCGTGTTGCAATACTACTTGACACATACCGGGCCAATGTCAACTGGGCCTTTTGAAATAGGCGCATTTGTTCGCTCCATGCCTGGCGCCAATAGACCAGACACGCAGCTTTATTTGGGCGCCTTTACCTATGCCCGATCGGACGATAATTTTCCGGTGCAACTAAGCAAGCCGGACAGCCAGCCTGGCATTACTATTTATGGACAGCTACTTAATCTAACGAGCGAAGGCGAAATTAGTATTGAAAGCATTGACCCAAAGAAACCACCAGCAATCAAGCCTAATTGGCTGAGTACAGACTATGACCGTAAAGCCGTTGTCGCGATGGTTCGCACCATGCGCAAGTATGCGCAACAGCCCGCCGCTGCGGACTATTTTGGTGAGGAACTGATCCCTGGCGAAGATTGTCAAAGCGATGAACAGATACTGGAGGCGGTACACAACTTGTCGACCAGCGGGCTTCATGCCACGGGCTCCTGCCGAATGGGGACGGATGAAAGGTCAGTGGTCGACAACCAGCTCCGAGTTAGGGGAGTGACCGGGCTTAGAGTCGCAGATTGCTCCATCATGCCCGCATTACCCAGCGGTAATACCAACGCGCCCGCTATGGCAGTTGGTTGGCGAGCCAGCGATATCATCCTGACCGGGGGAATTTAGCCCTTCCTGCAACACCATATAAGGACAACCAGACTATTAACTCTAAACACCTTCTGCGGCAGCGATTTATCTTCATGACCGCGCTGATATTCGCTGGAGAAGCCGTTTATGCAATACCATTTCATGTCACTCGCTTTTTCCGGCCAACAGTACTCGAAGTCTTCGACCTTACGGCGACGGAGTTAGGCGCAGCCCAGGGTATCTACGGTGTCGTTGCCATGATCGCCTACTTCCCGGGTGGTACATTGGCTGACCGGTTCCCTGCACGCAAGCTCCTAGCTTTCTCGCTCTGGTCAACCGCACTCGGCGGGGTCTATATGGCCAGTTTTCCCAGCTACATTGGATCTATCTGGCTTTGGGCATTTTTTGGGATCACCACTATCCTGTTTTTTTGGGCTGCTCTTATCAAGGCGACTCGCGACTGGGGTGGCAACGACACTCAGGGCAGAGCATTCGGACTGTTGGATGGTGGGCGTGGACTATTGGCAGCCTTGCTAGCGTCAGCAGGTGTTTTGATTTTCAGCATGACATTCCCAGAAGATGCCGCTACCGCCTCCCTACAAGAAAAACAGGACGCACTGTTTCAGGTCATTTGGGGTTACAACATCGTTACCGCAATGGCTGGCGTTTTTGTCTGGTTCGCTATCCCAGACATCCATCCTTCTAAGACCAATGGCAAAGAACACTCACACGATGACACCATTTCAAAGCACATCGTTGCAGTGCTCAGGATACCCGCGGTATGGATGCAGGCAGTCATCCTGCTTTGCGCCTATGTTGGCTGGAAGGGGTTTGAACAATACTCACTGTTTGCTGTCGAGGCTTACGGAATGAATGAAGTGGATGCAGCGGCAATTGTCGCTATTGGTGCCTGGCTTCGTCCCGTGGCAGCGCTGGGGGCTGGCATGCTTGGTGATCGATACAGTGTATCCAGGATGCTTGCTTTGTCTTTTTTACTTTTGCTTGCCTCGGACCTCTTTTTCGCATTTACGACCCCCATAGCAGGTGCAGCCTGGATCCTCCTCGGCAACATCCTAATAGCGTCAACAGCGATATTTGCAATGCGTGGCCTGTATTTTGCGTTGTTCGAGGAAGCAAGAGTGCCGCTTGTCATGACCGGCACCGCGGTTGGGCTTGTCTCAGTCATCGGCTATACACCAGATATCTTCGTGGCACTGGTCGCCGGCATCATGATCGATGCCAACCCAGGAGTGGTAGGCCACCAGCACTTCTTCATGTTTCTCTCAGCATTTGCAGCGATCGGACTTGCAGTCAGCTTCGCCTTGATACGGTCGTTGAATCAAAACAAAGCTAACCAAGACTAATCCTGTTCCATCGAACATATCTTACTGGTCAGGCGAGCCAATTCCCCTTCGGACAGGGACTCATCCGCTTCATAGTATTGCAGTGGTTGATTTCTGCTCATTTAACACTGTTAAGTGATGGGGTTATTTGCACCAACGGCATAGACATGACGTGCCTCTTTCGTAATTAGAGAGTGTCGCCGACTCAGGCAGGCGCATCTTATCAACATCGACAGGAGTCGATTAAGGAATAGTTAGAACTTAATAGATTTCAATTTAGCAAAGAATGAATCGAGGAGAACTACCTATTAAAGCGACGAATTCGCCCCTTGAAGGATGGGCCTTCCTGAGCAGATGGCGCAGCGTCTAATTTCGACTGCAGAAACCCTGACGCTAGCATTGCATTGCTGAACTTCGCGGCATTTCCCCTTCCAGGATCGACAATAATGACTTCACACTTTTCCCTGGCATGCCGATTAACGAAACCTGATAGCAGTATGGCGTGATCCGGCTGATACAGAACATCACTGCCAACGATTAGGTCATACTCTCCGAGACTGGTATTTTTTTGCTCCCAGCCTGAGCGCACAAACGGAATAGCGCGCCCTTCATTTAGGTCGACATTCAGCCGGAGGTAGGACTCCGCCTCAGGATGATGATCTGTTGCCGTTATATCCGCTACCCTAGAGTTCAACATCAAACTTGTTAGCCCTACACCGCAGCCAACCTCCAGAATACGCTTACCCTCAATATCAAACGTTTCCATCAACCGAGCGAGAACCTGAGATGACTCCCAGATGACTCCGAAAAGAGGCCATATTGCTTCTGGAACACCCAATTTTTGAGCGACGCCATTTGGATCGCTGAATTGCTGTGTGTCGCGCAGAGTTCTTACATGGATATCTGAACCTTCAAACTCAATTGTCTGGTATCGATACCTTAATTGACTAGGTTCCGGGATACGATCACATCTTATAGGGGTACTTAACAGTACTACTTAGCTTTGACGATTGCGACCGCTTAAGGGTCCAGCCATTAAAATCGCTTGCTTTACGTGATTTCGCAACCTAGACTGCGCGCGCTGGTCCTGGATCAGCCACGTCATGTTGATTTGATAGCACTGGGTACCCCAGTCGCCCCTCACCTAGAGGCCAGCCAGGCTAGTAACGCC
>MEHZ011556602.1_pt1 | contig 10606 bp, 11 predicted proteins | sample 897221 | NCBI WGS metagenome assembly MEHZ01 (sample SAMN05514161, study PRJNA337945) | marine metagenome | isolation source: marine surface water | place: Arctic Ocean | collected 2007-12-13 | reverse complement strand
GCTAATTGCAGATATTCGGTGATCTGCGGCAGGGCTGGCTGGAAAAGGCTGTATGACTGGCTCAGGGCGTATAGCGCAGCATGAGCCTTTCCGGATCGAAACCAGCTAAAATTGGCGGGTCATTGACCTGCCCGTTTCGTTTGCTTGACTCCCCCTCGGCGCTGCCCCAAAAAGCTTTTAAATCCATGAACACAAGCCGATTGGACGGTCCGGCACAGGGCCCGTCGGGGAGACGATGATGGCGACAGCGATGACCCGTAATATCCGCGAACTTAAGAACTTCATCGGCGGCGAATTCGTCGCCAGCGGGAACACCTTTGAGAACACGACCCCGATCGACGGAACGCTGTTATCCCATGTACATGAAGCCACCAGGGAAATGGTCGATAACGCGGTGATCGCCGCCCAGGCGGGGGCAAAAGTCTGGGCCAAAATGCCGACCGAGGCGCGCTGCAAAATTCTGCACGACGTCGCCGACGGCATCGATGCCCGTTCCGAAGAATTCATCGAAGCGGAAACGCTCGATACCGGCAAACCCCGTTCGCTCGCAAGCCACGTCGATATCCCCCGTGGCGCGGCGAATTTCAGGGTCTTTGCAGATCTGGTCAAATCGGTCGGAACCGAAGCCTATCAGCAGGACACCCCGGACGGTGCGGGCGCAATCAACTATTCGATCCGCCATCCGCACGGCGTGGTCGGCGTCATCAGCCCGTGGAACCTGCCGCTGCTGCTGTCGACATGGAAAATCGCCCCGGCGATGGCGTCGGGCAATGCGATTATCCTCAAGCCGTCAGAAGAAACGCCGACGACCGCTACATTGCTTGCCGAAGTGATGAAGGAGGCAGGCGTACCCGACGGTGCATTTAATGTGGTGCACGGCTTCGGTCCCGGATCGGCCGGCGAATTCATGACAAGCCACCCCGGAATCAACGCGATTACATTCACGGGCGAGACGACGACCGGCGGCGCGATCATGCGGGCGGCATCGGAGAGCGTCAAAGCGTTGTCCTTCGAGCTCGGCGGCAAGAACCCGTCCATCGTATTTGCCGATGCGGATTTCGACGCCGCGATCGAAGGCACGGCCCGGTCCGTCTTCGCGAATTGCGGTCAGGTCTGTCTGTGTTCGGAGCGCGTTTACGTCGAACGCCCGATTTTCGACAAGTTCGTCGCGACGCTGAAAGAAAAAGCCGAGGAAATGAAACTCGGCCGCCCGGAAGACCCGGACACGCAAATGGGTCCGCTGATCAGCCATGAACACCGCGACAAGGTGAAAGGCTATTACGATCTCGCCAAGGAGCTTGGCGCCAACGTGGTTACCGGTGGCGGCATTCCCGAATTCGGCGACGAGCGCGATGGCGGCGCCTTCGTGGAACCGACGATCTTCACGGGTTTGAGCGAGGATTCGCGCATTCAGAAAGAAGAGATATTCGGTCCGGTCTGCCACATCACCCCCTTCGATACCGAAGACGAAGCAGTATCAATGGCGAACGACACCAAATATGGTCTCGCTTCGACCGTGTGGACAACGAACCTCTCCCGCGCCCATCGCGTGGCACAGGGCATGGAAGCCGGTATCAACTGGGTCAATTGCTGGTTCCTTCGCGATCTCCGCACGCCGTTCGGCGGCATGGGTCTTTCGGGCTTCGGCCGCGAGGGCGGACAGCACGCACTGAATTTCTACTCCGAGCAGAAAAACATCTGCATCAAGCTTTAAGAGGCGCACATGGCAGCAAAAACAGCGACCAAAAAAGAAAAGACGATAAAAGACGCGGCGCGGCGTATCCGCACTGCATGGAAAACCGGCAAGACCACAAAGCCGATCCGTGATGTCCTGCCGAAAGGCGATATCGATGCGGCGTATGCGATCCAGCAGATTAATACCGACATCTGGATCGATGAAGGCCGCCGGGTCATTGGCCGCAAGATCGGACTGACCGCAAAGACCGTGCAGGCCCAGCTTGGCGTCGATCAGCCTGATTACGGCATCATCTATGCCGATATGGCCGTCGTCGATGGCGACGAGATCGATTTCAAATCGGTTGCCCAGCCGAAGGCCGAGGCCGAGGTCGCCCTGGTGCTGGCGGAGGATCTCGACGGCGATCAGCTCACCCTGCTCGACCTCATCGCGGCGACCGCCTACGCCCTGCCCGCCATCGAAGTAGTCGGCAGCCGCATCGCCAACTGGGATATCAATATTCTGGATACGATCGCCGACAACGCGTCATCCGGCAAGATCGTGCTCGGCACCCGCCCCGTCCTGCTCGACGACGTGGATCTGCGGATGTGCGGCATGGTTATGGAGAATAAAGGCGAACAGGTTTCCATCGGTGCAGGCGTCGCCTGCCTCGGCAATCCGCTGAACGCCGCCGTCTGGCTTGCGCGCAAGATGGTCGATGTCGGCATGCCGCTTCTGGCTGGCGATGTGATCATGACCGGTGCTCTGGGCCCGATGGCCCCGATTGGTCCCGGCGAAGTGATCGAAGCACGTATTTCAGGGCTCGGCAGCGTCCGTGCCGTTTTCTCTGACTGATTTGAAGTGAGGTTCTAGATGGCCAGCAAAGCAAAGGTCGCAATCGTTGGTTCCGGCAATATCGGTACCGACCTGATGATCAAAATTATGCGCATGTCCGATGCGCTCGAGATGGGTGTCATGGTCGGCATCGACCCGGCCTCCGACGGCTTGTCGCGTGCCAAGGGGTTCGGTTTCGCGACGACCCATGAAGGGCTCGACGGACTGACAAAAATGCCCGAATGGAAAGACATCGCGCTCGTATTCGATGCGACATCTGCCGGCGCGCACAAGCACAACGCGGCACTTTGCGAAAAAGATAATAAGATCATCATCGACCTCACGCCGGCGGCCATCGGCCCCTATGTCGTGCCCGTGGTCAACATGGACCAGCATCTGGACGCCAATAACATCAACATGGTGACCTGCGGTGGCCAGGCGACGATCCCGATGGTGCATGCGGTAGATCGTGTTGCCCACGTGCTGTATGCTGAAATCGTCGCCTCGATCTCATCGAAATCTGCCGGTCCGGGTACGCGCGCCAATATCGACGAATTTACCGAAACCACCTCCAAGGGATTGGAAGTTGTCGGCGGCGCCGACCAGGGCAAGGCGATTATCGTCCTGAACCCGGCTGAACCTGCGCTCGTGATGCGCGATACGGTCTACACGCTATCCGAGGACTGCAATCAGGAGAAGATCGTTGAATCCGTCAAGCGGATGGTGACCGAAGTTCAGAGCTACGTGCCGGGCTACCGCCTGAAGCAGGAAGTCCAGTTCGAACGGTTCGGATCCAACAACCGGCTGCACATTCCGGGCCGCGGCGATTTCGAGGGCATCAAATCCTCGATATTCCTCGAGGTCGAAGGCGCCGGTCATTATCTACCGAAATATGCCGGCAATCTCGACATCATGACGTCTGCCGCCATGCGCACGGCGGAACGCGTGATCGAACGCCGCATGGCGACGGCTTAAGGACAGCGATATGGCAATCGATAAAGAAAAGAAAATCTACGTTCAGGACGTCACCCTGCGTGACGGAATGCACGCCATCCGCCATCAGTATGGCCTCGATCACATCAAGACCATCTGCAAAGCACTGGACGACGCAAAAGTGGATGCGATCGAAGTCTCGCACGGTGACGGGCTTGCCGGGATGTCGTTCAATTACGGCTTTGCGAAGGAAACCGACCTCGCATACATCGAAGCGGCGGCCAGCGTGCTGGAGCATTCCAAGCTCGCCACCCTCCTCCTGCCCGGCATCGGCACCGTGGAAGATCTGCGCGAAGCATACGAAGCCGGCGCCCGGTCGGTGCGCGTGGCAACCCACTGCACCGAAGCCGACGTCTCGAGGCAACACATCGAATATGCCCGCAATCTCGGCATGGACGTCGCAGGCTTTCTGATGATGGCGCACATGAACCCGCCCCAGCAGCTCGCCGAACAGGCAAAACTGATGGAGGATTACGGCGCACATTGTGTGTACGTGACGGATTCCGGCGGCGCATTGCTCATGAACGGCGTCGCCGACCGCTTCAAAGCCTTCAATGATGTGCTGAAGCCCGAAACCGAGACCGGCATGCACGCTCATCACAATCTGTCCTTCGGCGTCTCAAACTCAATTACGGCTCTGGAACACGGCGCAACGCGCATCGATGCCTCGCTCGCGGGCATGGGCGCCGGTGCCGGTAACGCGCCGCTTGAAATCTTCATCGCGGTCGCCGACCGGATGGGGCTGAACCATGGCTGCGATCTATTCGGGCTGATGGATGCTGCCGAAGAGCTTGTCCGCCCTCTACAGGACCGCCCGGTCCGCGTAGACCGCGAAACGCTGTCGCTCGGCTATGCCGGTGTGTATTCGAGCTTCCTACGTCACGCGGAGACGGCAGCGGAAACTTACGGCGTCGATACCCGCGACATCCTCATCGAGCTGGGCAACCGGCGGATGGTGGGCGGTCAGGAAGACATGATCGTCGATGTTGCGCTGGATATGATCAAGGAACGGGACGGCGCAGCCGCCGACAAGGGAGAATAAAGATGGTGGATATCGCGAAACTCGCACGGACAGTCGATACCGCGGCCCACAAAGCCAAGTCGATTCCGCAGCTCTCGGAAAAGGCCAAATATTCGCTGGATGACGCTTATGCCATTCAGGCTGCTTCGATTCAGCGGCGCCTCGACCGAGGCGAAAAGCGCAACGGCATGAAAATGGGTTTTACCAGCCGCGCCAAGATGATCCAGATGGGTCTGAACGACATGATCTGGGGCCGGCTGACGGATCAGATGATGATCGAAGACGGTGGCACGATCGCGCTCGAGAATTATGTTCACCCGCGGGTCGAACCGGAGATCGCGTTTCTGCTCAAACGCCCGCTCGGCTATCCCTGCACTGCTGCAGAAGCACTGGCCGCCGTCGACGGCGTGGCACCTGCCATGGAAATCATTGATTCCCGCTACCGGAACTTCAAGTTCTCGCTCGAAGACGTGGTCGCGGACAACGCATCGTCCTCCAGCTTCGTCGTCGGCCCGTGGCATCGCCCGGATACCGATATCGAAAACCTCGGCATGATCATGGAATTCAATGGCCGCCCGGTGCAGATCGGCTCGTCAGCCGCCATTCTGGGCCAGCCGGTACGCTCGCTGGTCTCCGCCGCACGTCTCACTGCCGAAGCAGGCGAAGGACTACAGGCTGGCTGGATTGTGATGGCAGGTGGTGCAACGGCCGCAGAAGCGCTGCGTCCCGGTGTCCATGTCCGCAACAGTGTTCAGGGGCTGGGCTCGGTCGCGTTTTCCGTCACGGAATAGCTCTTCGGAAAAGTCAGTCGGGGCCGACGGCGGCCCCGGAAATCTGTTTGAGCGTCCAGATCAGAGCGGATGGATCGGCTTTTCCCTTACCTGCGATATCCAGTGCACTGCCATGCGCCACCGATGAAAACAGGATCGGCGTGCCGATGGCGAATGCCGCAGTGCCGGTAAAACCGATCAGTTTTGCCGGAATATGGCCCTGATCGTGAAACATCACGGTATAGGCGTCGAAGCTTTGATCCAGATACATCGTATCGGCGCCGAATGGACCTGATGCGTCTATGCCTTCGTTTCGGACGTCTTCGATGGCCGGTGCGACGATATCGATGTCGTCACTGCCGAAAAGACCGCCTTCCCCTGCATGTGGATCAATGCCGGACACCGCAATCCGCGGCTCGGCGATCCCGATGCGCTTCAGCGCGGCATTGGCGGCCTTCAGGGTCCGCACGATGCGTTCCCGGTCGATCATGCCCAGCGCGGCACGAACGCCTACATGCAGCGTGACATGGGCGATGCGTAGCCGGTCAGAGACCAGCATCATGAATACATCGTCGGGATCCGTTCCCGTCCGTTTGGCCACATAGGACGGATAACCGTCGAACTCGATCCCGGCCGATTTGATCGACGACTGGGTCTGCGGACAGGCAACGACCGCATCGACCTCTCCTGCGGTGGCCATATCTATGGCGCGGCCGGCATATTCGAGGATCGCACGCCCGCAGGCAGCATCGCTCTCGCCCGGGGTCAGGAAATTCACATTCATCGCGCCGAGATCAACGATATTCTCCGGCGGCTTTTTGCGTAGTGTATGCGCATAGCGGGCTAGGACCTCAATATCGCCGACGATGATCGGATCGCAGAATTCCCGCACGCCGCTGTTCAACGCCGCTTTGAGCGCGATCTCGGGGCCAATGCCGGCAGGGTCGCCGATGGCGATGGCGATACGGGGTTTTGCGGTCAAAGGAGCGTCCTAGATGGGGATGACGATAAGGGTATCGATACGGTTGGAATCACAGACCACGATGCGGCTTATGAAGCGCGCCGTACTTCCAGTTACAACGATCTCGTCGATGTATTTTCCGGTGCAGAACACAGCCATATCGCCTTCCTGCATGGTCCTGACCACCAGGAAGGATGTTTCCACATTAAAAACATCGCCTTCCTGCCCGACGACCCGCGTGCCCGACACGATATGCCGGTAGGTGTGCGGCTCGAACACGTTCGCTTCGCGCAGGGCGAGGATGCGGTCCTGCAGCATGCCCTTGCTGGAACAATCCATGATGCCGACAACGCGGCCCTTGTCATGGTTTTCGCGGTTGATGATCCGGTAGCTGCACTCATCCGTGAAAAAATCCGCCCAGGATTCAAGCCGGTCGTCATCGATCGCATGCGCATACTCAATGATCAGATCACTGATTAGCTGGCGTACATCGCCCGGGACGCTGATGGATCCATCCATAATCAGACCCCCATGCAATCGCGGTAGCCCTGCCAGAAACCACGGATAGATACCTCGGTGGCGCGGCCTTCGGCGCTGGGCTCAATACCCCGGCCGCCCATTTGAACGACGGTCGACTTGTCCTGGTCCCGTTTCGTGCCCCGCTGAATCCAGCCGCCGACGACACCGTCTTCCATGGAAATCACCCCGCCCGGGCCGATCATGTTGGATTGTTTGATTCTAATTTTTCTTTGATCTTCAGTATCTTCTGGTACTCCGAACACCCACCACATTAACTCGCATTCCTCCGGCCCCTTGGGCAGGCATAGGCGCAGTGCGAGCGAATTGCTGATCTGCTGGACGACGAAGTTCGGATAGACTGACTGAATGGCCAGCGTCGTGCCACAGTCGAATTCGCGCCACCCTTTCACTAGCGTCGGGTCGGCCAGCGTATAGCCGTCCTTCACGGCACGGAGCTTCTTGGAATCGTATTCTGCTTCTTCCTTGTCGGTCTCGGCGATGGAATAGCTGATGTGATGCCAGCCGCCATCGGACAACTTGATCCCGCCCTTCATAGAGAGCCGGTTGATCCGGAACGTCGCCTGGAACATGTGCAGGATACTGGCGTGATATGAATCCCGCACGTTCTCCATATACAGTTTCCAGTTATTCGGCATGTACTGGCTGTAGGTGCCGAGCAGGACCATGCCACGGCCCACGACACGGTCTATATTCTCGACCATCTCTTCGCCGAGCCATTCGGTCAGCGGTGCAACCTCGTCCGAGAACGTCGCGAAGACCAAACCGGCATAGACTTCGCACTTCAGGCGCCGCATCCCGTGCTCTTCGCGATTGAAATCATCGGGCATGCCGCCCTGTTTACCGACACCCTTGCCGAAGGCGACACTTTTGAGGTTGCCCTGCAGGTCATAGCGCCAGTTGTGATAAACGCAGGTAAGCTCTTCCGCGTGGCCTTCCTTGGCGATACACACCAGGTTGCCGCGGTGGGCGCAGCGGTTGACGATAACCTGCATCTCCCCTTCCAGGTCGCGCAGCACAATAACGGGCGTATCGCCGATATAAGTCGTCTGATAATCGCCCGGCTTCGCGATCTCATCGGCCATGCCGACAAAGCTCCATATCGGACCGCGGAAGATACGCTGCTGTTCCTCTCCATAAATGTCGGGATCCGTATAAATCTGGATGGGTATCCGGCTGACACCGTCATCAGGCCAGGTCACGAGATTTTTGATATCCGTCGCCATTTTGTCTGCCTCTTCGATCTTCTGGAGGAAGTGTATCGCCTTCTGGTACATCGGTCATGGTGCCATGAAAACAATATCCCTTGCTTCGACATTAGCCTTGCCTAGGAATATCATTGGTACTACCATTAGACCATTATGAAGGATCACGTCAACACCAAGCCGGCAATGAGCGCGCGTCATGGATGATTTCACCCCCGTCCGCACAGAACGCACGTTCGAGATCATCGCCAATAAGGTCCGCGAACAGATCAGGGACGGAAAACTCCGTACAGGCGACAAACTGCCGCCGGAACGGGAACTAGCACAACAATTCGGCACCAGCCGCAATGCCGTCCGTGAAGCGCTGAGGTCGCTTGAGCACGCAGGCCTGATATCGTTGCATCAAGGCGCACATGGCGGCGCATTCATCACTGACGGCGATCCCAGCGCGGTTGCGCAGTCAATGGAAGACCTGATGTATCTCGGCGGAATCGAGCTCGCCGATGTCACGGAATCGCGCCTGTCGATCGAAACTGCCATCGTGGAAATTGCCGCTGCCAAAGGAACGACGGCAGATTTCGATCGGCTTGATCAGAATATCGACCAGGTCGAGGAGCTTACCCAGGCCCGCGATATGGACGCCAAAGCCGACCTGAACATGGAATTCCATGTTCTGCTGGCGGAAGCGACGGGAAACCCCGTACTCGTCCTGATGATGAGAACACTGATGGACTTGCTGCGGTCGGTCCATCGCCCGATAACGGCCGAAGATACAGTCGATATCATCAAATCACGGCGCCGTTTCATGGATTTGCTCCGCAACCGGGAAGCCGCGCCGGCGGCGGCGGAGATGAAGGATCATCTGTCGCGGTTGCACGACCTCTTTTCACGCAGCGAAATGCCCAATAGCAGTTGAGGCGCGGTCGACGCTTGAGTAAACTCCAGCTTTCTCCCACCCGCCTTTAACGCGGATCCGCGTAACCTAACAATCAACCAAAAACGGAATAAATCATGAGTGACGTAACGTTTCACACAGTTGCCAAAACCAGCCAGCTTGAAGAAGATGAGGCCGTTCAGGTTCTCGTCGAGGGCAAAGAGGTCTCGATCATCAACCTCGGCGGTGAATTCTACGCCATGGACGATATCTGCAGCCACGCCTATGCGTCCATGTCCGACGGATATATCGAAGGTGACTGCATCGAATGTCCGCTCCACGGCGCGCAATTCAACATCAAGACCGGCAAGGCCGAGACGCCGCCCGCCACCGTCGATCTCGCCACGTACGAGGTCAAGATCGATGGCGACGATATCCTCGTAGGCCTGCCGAACGGCTGATCGGATCCGAACCTATGACGACTGACCAGACATTCATTGTTATCGGCGCCGGCCAGGCCGGCGGCTGGACTGCCAAGACCCTGCGTGACGAGGGGTTCGAAGGGCGTGTCATCATCATCGGTGACGAGAATTTTGCGCCACATGAACGCCCACCTTTGTCCAAGGAAGTTCTGCTGGGCAATGCCGAAAAGGAGGTCTGCCTGCTCTGGCCGCCAGGCACGCTTGAAGACGCCGGTATAGAGCTGCGTCTGGGGGAATCCGTCGCAGCCATCGATACCGATGGACATACTCTATCGCTCGGCAACGGCGAGATCATCGGCTGGAACAAGCTGATGATCGCAACAGGCGGGCGTGCGCGCCCGCTGCCGGTCGACGGGGCTGATCTGGACGGTGTCTACACGCTGCGCACCATCAAGGACGCGGAAGCTATTCGTGCTCGCCTGGCAAGCGGCGCGAATGTTCTGGTCATCGGCGCCGGCTGGATCGGCCTTGAAGTTGCCGCAGCAGCGCGAAAAAGCGATGCGAACGCCACCGTCATAGAACTGGGCGACCGCGTCTGCGCCCGTGCGCTGACGGAGGAGATGTCCGCCTGGGTGCATGCGCTTCATGTCGGCCACGGGGTGGATATTCGCCTGTCGACCGCATTCGACCGATTTGAGGGCGACGGCAGGCTGGAACGGGCAGTTCTTAGTGATGGCACAGCCATCCCCTGCGACGTCGCGGTCGTCGGTATCGGCCTGATCCCGAATACGGAACTGGCAGAGCAGGCCGGGCTGGTCATCGATAACGGGATCGTGGTCGACGAGCACGGACAGACGTCGCATCCCGATGTTTTCTCAGCCGGCGACGTAACCAACCACCCCAATCCCCTTCTCGGCCGGCGGGTGCGCCTCGAATCCTGGGAAAATGCTCAGAATCAAGCCATCAACACCGCCAAGGCAATGCTTGGCACGCTGCAGCCCTATGCCGAGATCCCCTGGTTCTGGTCGGACCAGTACGATGCGAACATCCAGATGGTGGGCCTGTCCGAAGACTGGAATGAAACGGTAATCCGCGGCGACCGCGATGCAGGTGAGTTCATCGAGTTTTATCTGAAAGACGGCGAGATTCAGGGGGCCGCGGCGATCAACAATGCACGGGACCTGCGTTTCACCCGACGCATGATGACATCCGGCAGGAAATTCGACGCCGTGTCTCTGGCAGATCCGCAGATCAAGCTGCAGAAACTCATGAAGGGCTAACGAAAGCCCGGAGATCTAAAGCAGACCGAGCGCG